>Ga0172380_10005226_pt1 | contig 15943 bp, 16 predicted proteins | sample Leawe162metaG_FD_119747 | JGI IMG/M metagenome (GOLD analysis project Ga0172380, IMG submission 119747) | Leachate microbial communities from a municipal landfill in Southern Ontario, Canada - Leachate well 162 metaG | ecosystem: Engineered > Solid waste > Landfill > Unclassified | place...
ATAAAATATTTGATCTTCGCCTACTTTTGATGTCGTCGCCTCGTGCTCAACTTTCGCTGTGTTATTTTCTACTTCTATATATGGAAATGTGTGTGCACCGCATCTGTCTCCCATTAACATAGAATCGCATTGAGTATAATTTCTGGCACCTTCTGCATTTTTCCCAATTCTAACCAAGCCGCGATATGAGTTATTACTCTTTCCGGCAGAAATTCCTTTTGATACGATTGTGCTGCGTGTGTTCTTTCCGAGATGAATCATTTTTGTTCCGGTATCTGCTTGCTGATAATTATTTGTTACAGCAACAGAATAAAATTCACCGACAGAATTTTCACCTTGAAGAATACAGCTTGGATATTTCCAAGTAATTGATGAGCCGGTTTCAACTTGAGTCCAGCTGATCTTAGAGTTTTTACCTCTGCAAGCACCGCGCTTAGTAACGAAGTTATAAATTCCTCCCTTACCTTCTTTATCACCCGGATACCAGTTTTGCACTGTAGAATATTTAATTTCTGCGTTATCCAAAACAACAAGTTCAACCACAGCCGCATGCAGCTGATTAGTATCTCTAATAGGCGCAGTACATCCTTCCAGATAACTTACATATGCATTTTCTTCTGCAACAATTAACGTTCTTTCAAATTGTCCGGTTTCTTGAGAATTAATTCTGAAGTAAGTAGATAATTCCATTGGGCAGCGGACACCTTTGGGAATGAACACAAAAGAACCATCGCTAAAAACTGCGGCATTAAGCGCGGCGTAAAAATTATCAGTATAAGGAACCACCGAGCCAAGATATTTTTTTATTAATTCCGGATAATCTTTAACAGCTTCCGAAACAGAACAAAAGATTACTCCTTTTTCTTTCAAAGTTTCTCTAAATGTTGTTGCTACAGAAACCGAATCGAAAACAGCATCCACCGCCACACCGGAGAGAATTTTTTGTTCATCCAGCGGAATGCCGAGCTTTTCAAATGTTTTGAGCAATTCTGGATCAACTTCATCAAGCGAGTTTAATTTTGGTTTTTGTTTTGGCGCAGAGTAATAGCTGATATTTTGAAAATCTATTTGAGGATAGTGAACATTAGGCCAAGCGGGCTCTTCCATTTTCTGCCAATATCTAAATGCTTTCAACCGCCATTCAGTCATCCACTCCGGCTCATCTTTCTTCTTAGAAATCATCTTTACAACTTCTTCATTCAAGCCTTTCGCCGCTGTTTCAGATTCGATATCTGTAACAAATCCCCATTTATACTCGGAGGAGGTCACATCATCAATTATCTTCATATCCTCGGATAATTCTTCAGCCGGTTGTTCTTTTATTTCGTTCATTACAATTCCTTTACAATTCGGGTTTCAAACCTATTCCATCTGGAAAAAAAAGTCAAGATTAAAAATAACAACGATTTTATCTCTGGAATCGTTCCACATTTAGCAAGAATTCTAATTGATAAAGATGATTTGATAATGAGCTGAGAATCTAATTAGTGACCAATTCAGTCAAATTGGCTCTATTTTCGGTTCAGATACTCAAGAGACAGTGAGACTGTATGTGCATAAGATAATACCTTAAACTCACCATTTAGTAAGGCTTGAAGCAACTCATCTTTTGAAAGAATAACCAATTCCGGCTGCTCCATGTCAATTTCGGTAGGTTCGGATATTTTAACTGCATTCAACGCTAAGAACAAAAATGCTTTCCCGCAGCCGCGGTTTGCATCTACATCATATCGGCCAAGTTCTATCCATTCATCGGCAGAAAATCCGGTTTCTTCAAGCAATTCTCTTTTAGCTGCAAAAAGAGGTTCTTCATTTGGCTCAATATATCCGCCTATTGGAGCCAGTGTTAGCCCGTCAATTGCATATTTAGGATGGCGCAGACATATAAATTCTTTGGAAGTAGTAACTGCAATTACGTTAATGAAATCGGGCGTAATTACCCAAGGCCAGTCGTTAATAATCTTCCCATCCGGTAATTCAACAACATGATCCTCTACTTTTAAGAATTTTCCTCTTTCGAGAACGAATTTCTTATCAAGAGTTTTCCATGGTTTCATGCTAGCAATCCTTTTTGTAAAGTTAGTTGGAGTAAATTCAAATTCTGCTTGGAAAACTCTCATTTATTTAAAATCCGATTTTCCTTTTGGGTTTTTCTTCTTCAATTATTAATTGCCGAATTGCATCAAAAACAATTCTAAACTGCTCATCATACTTGGATTCTAATTGCTCAATCTTCTTTGCAAGCTCCTTGTTCGAGTTAACTAATCTTCTTAATTGAACAAAAGCCCGCATAATTTCTATGTTTACTTTTATAGCTCTATCAGAATTGAGTAAGCCAGAGAGCATCGCAACACCTTGTTCGGTAAATGCCATTGGTGCATGCCTTAAGCCCATCTTATCTGCATTGGAGGTAACAAATTGTGACCTCCAATTTTTGAATTCATCTTCAGTGAGCTAGAACATGAAATCCGAGGGAAATCTTTGAATATTTCTCCGAACAGATTGCTTCAAAACTTTCGTTTCAACCCCGTAAAGAATAGCAAGATCACGGTCAAGAATAACTTTTTCGCCTCGCAGAAAATAAATTCTTCCTACAATTTCTTCTTGCTTAATTAATGATTTCATAAAATCCCTCCGAAAATATTTTATGAATTTCTTTGACGATTAATTTCGAAGAGCAAAACTCCGGTTGCTACAGAAACATTTAGCGAATCAACTTTTCCATTCATAGGAATCTTGACAAGAAAATCGCATGTTTCCGCAACTAGCTTACGAATGCCTTTTTCTTCATTGCCCATTACAAGAGCTACCGGCATTTTGTAATCCATCTCGCTGTAATTCTTGGAATTATTTAGAGAAGTACCGACAGTCCAAAAACCTTCTTCCTTAAGAATGTTCATTGTTTGAACGAGGTTGTTAACCGGACAAATTTTAACATAAGAGACAGCTCCGGCAGAAACTTTTTCAACTGTTTCAGTAATTGGAGAACTTTGATTTGTAGTAACAATTATACCGTCTACACCAGAACATTCTGCAGTACGCAAAATTGCACCTAGATTATGTGGATCTTGGATTGAATCAAGTAAAAGTAGCAACGGATGAGCTGATTTTTTAGCTTCATCTATTAATTCGCCAAGCTCATAAAATTTTTGTGTTGATTTAAAAGCAACTACGCCTTGCGCGTCTTCGCTTTTTGCAATAGAATTAAATTTTTGCGGTGAGACTTGCGAGACTTTTATTCCATTTTTCTTTGCCGCAGAAAATATGCGGTTGATTGCATCGCCGTGCTGACCGAATGCAACATATATAATTTCAATTTCCGCTCCGGAATTAATTGCTTCCAATACCGGTTTTCTGCCATAAATTTTTTGCATAGTAAAACGCTGATTAGTTTTATAGGTATAAAATAATTATCTGTTAATCTTCTGGAAAGGAGAATTCCTCATCGGCAATCATAAATTCGCAGAAAAGGCGATTATTTTTCTTTTTAGGCTTGTACTGCTTTAGAAGAAGTAATTCTTTCTTGAAAATATTGAAATGGAAATCGGCACTGTTTACTGCACCATCTTGCTTAACAACATTTACTGTGTAATCTCCGAACAAATCCTCAAAGAGCGATTCATTTCTTGCCGGCTGAATTCTGGGAACGGAATTCATTTTAGCTTTCAATCCCATGACCACAAGATTAATTACATTCTTCTCTTTGATAACATCAACAGACACTTCGTAAGCGAAAGCAGTGAACTCTACTACAGTTTCTATAGCAAAAGCATAGTACTGCTTACGTTCCTTTTCATCATACTTGAAAAATGCTTTGCAGTAATATTCTAACTTATCCGGCTTTTTTGTTGGAATAGCATCAAGAGCCGCGTGCGGCTTCTTTTTTCTGGTTTTAGGAATTTTAGGAATATCTTTTGGCTTTCGAAGAGACACTAGATTCCCTTTATGGTTTTTATAATTTCAAGAAGATTGTCTTTACTAAAATTCTTTTGCTCGCTGTTTGCCATATTCTTTAACACAACTTCACCATTTGCAAACTCATCACCACCGACAAATAGAACATATTTAGCATTCAAGCGATTTGCTTCGCGCATCTGGGCTTTAACGCTTCTTGATAGATAATCAACCTCAGCATTTAATCCATCACGACGAAATGAAAGTGCAGTTTGAAACGAAAAATTTTGCAACGTTTTATCAATAGTGATTATGAAAACATCTGCTTTTTCTTCGGCAGCTTGAAATGAATTTTCGTTTTCGCAAGCGAGCAAAATTCTTTCCATTCCGGCAGCAAAACCAACGCCCGGCAAATCCGGTCCGCCGAGTTCTTTTACTAAGCCGTTATATCTACCGCCGCCGCACAAAGCGCTTTGAGAGCCTACGCTGCCACTCACCACTTCGAAAGTTGTATGCGTGTAATAATCTAAACCGCGAACTAGAGCTGCATCAACTTGGAACGGAACATTTGCTGATTTTAAGGCTTCTTTAACTTTTTCAAAATGATCGACACTTTCATTATCCAAATAATCGATAAGCAACGGAGCTGATTTCATTACCGATTTATCACGTTCATCTTTGCTATCGAAAATTCTTAAAATATTTATTTCTAATCTCTTCTTACTTTCTTCGGAAAGCTTATCCAAATGCTGGTTTAGATAATCACGCAGAACAGTTTTGTATTCTTCTCGAGATGCCGGAACTCCTAGAGAATTTATTTTCACTTCTAAGTTTTTCAATCCAAGCTGGGCAATTATATCGTACGCCATTATAATCATTTCAGCATCTAGCAATGCGTCGTGACTGCCAAGTGCTTCAGCACCAAACTGATGGAACTGTCTAAATCTACCGGCTTGAGGTCTTTCCTGTCTAAACATTGGACCGACATAAAACAATTTATTCAAACCTTGCTTCTTGTCTAAAGAATGTTCAACAAATGCACGAACAACGCTTGCTGTTAATTCCGGGCGTAATGTTAAACTATCTCCGCTGCGATCAAGAAACGTGTACATTTCTTTACTTACGATATCGGTAGCTTCCCCAATTCCGCGTGAAAACAATTGTGTCAACTCGAAAATTGGAGTACGAATTTCTTTGTAGTTAAACTGTGAAAAAGTTTTTTTAACAATTTCTTCTAGATGATTCCAACGGGGAATTTCGATTGGAAGAATATCTTTCGTTCCGGTGACTGCTTTAATCATGCGCCTTCAAAATATTGTTTTTCTTCGGTTTCAAATAGCTCATAAATTTCTTGAGCTGTAGTTGCTTTTGCAAGACTCTCCCGGAACTCTTCTATATTCATCATTCTCGAAATTCTGCTTAAGAGTTTAATGTGAGGGCCAACTAGGTTTTCTTTTCCTACTAATAGAAAAACCAAATTTACCGGCTGATCATCAAGAGCTTGAAAATCAATCGGATTATCGATCTTTCCAAAAGCCGCGATGATTTCATTAACGCTATTAGTTTTGGCATGAGGAATAGCAAAACCTTTTCCTACTCCGGTAGACATAATTTTTTCTCGTTCAAGAACCGATATTCGTATCGACTCAGTATCTTTTACGCGATCATCATTCTTAAACAAGTCAATTAATTCGTTAATGGCTTCTTCCTTGGTCTTACAACTCATAGAAGGAATGATCTTTTCGATCTTGAGGATTTCACAAATTTTCATAGTTATTCACAAATTACTTAATAGGCGTGGCAAATTTAAGAAAGGGGTACTCTTTAACCAAGACAATCTTCACTTTTAGAAAATCTTTATTCCTTGCGGGGCGAAGCCCTAACCACTAATTTGATAACGCTAAAAATTTATTATTGAGGAAATTAATGGATATTAAGAACAAAACAGTTTTAGTACTAGGTGGATGGGGCTTGGTAGGCAATGCAGTAATCCGCAAGCTTGTACCGGAAGATCCTAAAAAGATCATTGTTACATCACTTAGAAAAGACGAAGCTGAAGATGAAGTAAAACGGTTACAAACCGAATTTTCAGAAAAACCGGCCGGGTACTTCGCTCCTTGGTGGGGTAATATTTTTGTACGTCATGAATTTAAGGATAGCGATCGTTTAGCCTTACTTGAAGACGCTGCTACTCGTAAGATCCTTATGCAAGATACAATGGAAGAATTGGGCGATGAAATACTTCATAATTCAGCTATTTACAAATTATTGATGGAATTCAAACCAGACATTATTATTGACTGTATTAACACGGCTACTGGAATTGCTTATCAAGATCTTTATACAACTTACAGAAGAATTAAAAAAACAATCGAGAGAAAACCATCTGCTGAGGAGATTGCTGCTGAAACTGAGAAGCTTATCTGCACTCAATATATTCCTCAGTTAATTCGCCATGTACAAATTATGTACAACTCGATGTACAAAGCAGAAACAAGTGTTTATGTTAAGATTGGAACTAGCGGAACCGGCGGTATGGGATTAAACATTCCTTATACACATAGCGAAGAAAAACCATCGAGAGTACTTTTGAGTAAATCATCTGTTGCCGGCGCACATACATTACTCCTTTTCTTAATGGGAAGAACACCGGACGGGCCAATCACAAAGGAAATTAAACCTACTGCCGCAATTGCTTGGAAGCGAATAGAGTTTGGCGAGATTAAAAAAGGTGGAAAGCCGATTGAATTAGTTGAAGTCCCTCTTGAACAAGCTGTTTCTTTAACAGATAAACTAAAGCTTAAGCCGGATACCAAATTTCCAACTAACGGAACCAAGCTTAAATCTGTCTTTATTGATACTGGTGAAAACGGCACATTCTCACGTGGAGAGTTTGAAGCAATCACGGCTCAAGGTCAAATGGAATATGTTACACCGGAAGAAATTGCTGTTGATGCTATCTATGAAATCAGAGGCGGTAATACGGGTCACGATATTATTAATGCACTTGATAACGCAACACTGGAGCCAACGTATAGAGCTGGTTTTATGCAGCATTGGGCTGTAGAAAAATTAGCAGAGCTTGAAGAACTCCACGATGCCAACAGCGTTGCATTTGAATTGCTCGGACCTCCGAAGTTATCGAAACTTTTGCATGAAATTAATATTCTTAAGGTTGTTTTTGGAGGTATGAGAAATATTATTTCTTCAACTCCCACAGAATTATCAGCCAAAGCTTTCGAACATTTGAAGAATGATTCCAAGTTGAGAAATGAAATCATTTCGATTGGCATTCCTATTCTCTTACCAGATGGCAAACAACTGTTAAGAGGAAACGACATTAAGATTCCTCCTTTCCGTGGCGATCATGAAATTGAGATTGATGAAGTGAGTATTGATCTTTGGGCACATGACGGATGGGTTGATCTCCGCGAAAATAATATGAAAGCATGGCAGCTTAGACTCGAAAAAATTATTAAGGAAGCTGAAAGCATTACTATTAACGATACTAGTTCTATGCATGTAAGAACTAAAAAGTATTGGAACAATTTCGAAAAAATTGATATTGGGAAAGTTGTTGGCTGGATATTCATCCGTGAAGAAAAAGGCGAACGAATGAAAGCCTAATCATTTTTTAAGAAGTAATGTTTGAAAACAGAAAATCCCGCCTAGACGGGATTTTCTGAATATTTCCCCATTAAAAATTCAGTTCACTTAAATTCAAGAAAAGGATCATCCCCCCTGTGACCCTTTTCTCTGAATTTGATTCTATTAGTCACAGAAGTTGGTAAGAAATATATAGCATGAACTTGGTATTATTATTAGTATCATTACCAATAAAAAGCACTTTTTTACCATATTTTGGGTAAAAACATTGGTAATGATACCCTAAATCGTCAAGTTAGAATATCAACAATCTAATTAGTTGTAATTTGAATAGAGTTTAAATGGATGGATTATAAGTAAAAATTAATTGCTCGGCTACCGGATCTTTTCTGATCCTCATTCACAATCGTATATCTTTTTCCATTTGAGTTTCTGTCATCCATAGTTCTTGTCTTGGCTTCACCCTTAACAGTAGGCTTACGAACAATCTTTACTTCTCTTTGCTGAGTTTGATCTATTGGAAATATTTGCGGTCGTGGCTGCAAACTTTTAGTTCTTATTTCATTTTGTTCCCACTGCAGCTGGTTTGATGGCAAAATAGATGCAATCTGGTTCTGGTAATTTACTCGTGCCCTTATTAGTTGATCTGAAACGGCAACACTTTCCTTCACTCGTTTATAGGGCAATTCCTGAGCTTTCGATTTTGAGAGCATGTATAATATTATCATCAGCAGAATAACAAAACCGCCGCCAAACAACAGCACGTTGTAAATAATTTGAATTAATTCCATAAGACACAATATTTTTTCTATAGTTTTACAATAGAAGTGCCAAGTTTAAACGCTGATTATGAATCAAATTCAAATCCGCTTACCGCAAAATACGTTTCAATATGAGATAAGTATTTTTTTAATACACTGGAAAATTGACCATCAACAATTTTGTGTAAGAAAATTTTTGAGTTAATTTGGATTAATTATTTAGCGGCACATTTGATTCCCAACATTGAAATAAACACTCAGCATAGATTTGAGATCCTTGGACAGATCGAATATCAATATCAGTTTTCCAGCCGGTATTTGAAAAACGAGCGAGATCTAATTGTTTGGCTGCCACCTTCCTATTACAAGAGTAAAAAGCGCTATCCCGTTTTATACATGCATGATGGACAAAATCTTTTTAATCCAGCCACTTCTTTTAGTGGAAATGATTGGAGAGTTGATGAAACAATTGAGCTCCTTCATGAAAAAAAGCTAATTGAAGAATTTATTGTAGTGGGTATTCACAACACTAAGGAAAGACTGGCCGAATATAATTTCTTTACACAAGAAGGCAAGTATTATGCACTATTTATAATGAACGAATTAAAGACATTTATTGATTCGAACTACAGAACTAAGCCCGATTCAAAAAATACCGCTTTAATGGGCTCCTCTATGGGCGGATTAATTTCATTTCAAATTGGCTGGATGCTTCCTAATGTTTTTGGAAAAATTGCTTGCCTCTCAAATTCGTTTTGGGTTGATGATAGAATGATATTTGAATTCATCCAAGAAACAGAAATAAAACGCAAAAAACAAAAAATTTATATTGATTGCGGTACTGCAGAGAAACAACTAATAAGAGACAATAAGCGAATGTGCGCTTTACTTAGAAGAATGGGAGTTCCGGAGAATAATTCTGTCTATTGTAATTTTGAAAAGGACGCTAAGCATAATGAAGTTGATTGGGCAAATCGTTTATATAAACCACTTATCTTTTTGTTTGGTAGAAAAGGAAAATAACAATGACCGAAGCTGTAAGAAAAATTGTTGAAAAGTTACAACTACTCCCACATCCCGAGGGTGGATTTTTTAAGGAAGTATATCGCTCGGAAGAAGTTATTCCAAAAGAAGGAATACCACAACGTTTTCCAGATTCACGAAGTATTTCTACTTCAATTTATTATTTACTTGAGGGAGAAGATATTTCTCATTTTCACAAGATAAAATCAGATGAAATTTGGCATTTTTATTCCGGAACAACTTTACTTCTTCACCAGATTGATTCCGAAGGAAAATATTCTTGTATACACGTTGGAAACAATTTAGAAAACGGTGAAGTGCCTCAAGCACTTGTTAGGAATGGAAATTGGTTTGCAGCCGAGGTAGAAAATAAAAACTCTTATGCGCTTGTTGGCTGTACAGTTGCTCCGGGATTCGATTTTTCTGACTTTGAGTTAGCTGTACAAAAAGATTTGTGTTACAGATTTCCGCAGCATGAGGATTTAATAAAAAGGTTTACAGCTAATTAACCCGTTGTGTGAATTAATCATTATGCAGTCAAAAGCAATTATAAAATCAAAGAATGGAACGCGGATTGAACTGATTTATCATGATTTTCACTGATAAATTTTTGAATAATTGCTTTTAACTTCCTTTTGCCAATTTTCCGAATCTAATTTATACAACAGGTAGCTAATTAATAATTAAGAAGGAAAGATTAGGCTAAGAACAACATTCCTATTCCACCCACAGCTATAAACGCCCCAAGGATTGACATCCATGAAAGTTTTTCTTTGTAATAAAAGCGAACAATGGGCAACATCAGAATTGGAACTGTAGCCATAATTGTTGAAGCAATACCGACCTTAGTATGTGAAATCGAAATCAAGCTGAAAGTGATCCCAAGAAAAGGGCCAATAAAAGAACCAATGATTGTAAAGATTAATCCCTTTTTGTTTTCACGAAAAACTTTAATTGGCGTAACGTAACGCTTTGTAAAGTGTGCTAGTGGATAGAGCATTATTAGAGCAGAAAACACACGAACGAAGGTAGCTACGAAACCATCTATTTCGCCTTGATTGAATGCAAACTTTGCAAAGATTAATCCAACCGCTTGACCAACAGCACCAAGAAAGGCGTAGAAAATTCCAGTGTAATCAACTTTGTAATGTGAAGTTGGTTTCTCCTCTCTCTGAAGTATAACAAGTGCTATTCCGGCAATCGTAATGAAAATTCCCAAAATTCCAATAAAAGATAAATTTTCGCCAAGAAAGAAAAATGCTAATAATGCAGCAATTGCCGGAGCAGAAGACATTACTAGCATACTTAATCTCGGACCGATGGAACGATAGGCCTTAAACAAAAATGTATCGCCGAATATTAAACCAATAAATCCGCTTATTACTAAATTCACAATCTGGCCACCGGATAAATTTATTGGCGCGCCAATTATTAATATCGTAACAGAAAGATATAAAACAGCAAAAAACATACGAGTAACATTCACATACATTGGTCCAACACGATTCGAAGCTTCCGAAAAAGCTATCGACGTCATCGACCAAAGGATCGCTGTTATTAAGGCGGCTAATTCACCAAACATTTTTTGTAGTTTAGAGTGTAGAGTGAAGAACGAAGAGAAACTCTACTCTCTTCGTTCTACGTTCTTCATTCAATTATAAGTTGAAGTACATTTTGAACTCAAACGGATGAGGCATAGTATTAATTGCATTAATTTCTTCGCTCTTTAGTTTAACCCATTGATCGAGCAATGCATCGCTAAAAATATTTCCTCTCTTTAAGAAATCGTTATCTGCTTGAAGAGCATCAAGTGCTTCTTCAAGATTTCTTGGTAATAATTTTATATTGTGAATATCATCTTCTAAAAAGTTTTTATCGTAAGGACCATAGCCTTCTTTGCGTGGATCGATTTTATTTACTACTCCATCAATTCCGGCAAGCATCATGGCACTCATGCAAAGATATGGATTGATAGTAGCATCCGGCGGTCTATATTCAAATCGAGTTTCATCCGGATTGTTTACATACTTAGGAATTCTAATCGCACTGGCTCGGTTGCCCATTCCATAAGTCAACGCAACGGGAGCTTCAAATCCCGGGACTAAACGCTTATAGGAATTAGTTGATGGATTTGCAAAAGCAGAAAGAGCCGGAGCGTGTTTCAACATTCCGCCAATAAAATATCTGCCGAGTTCATTCATATTTCCATATTCGCCTTTTTTGTAAAAAGCATTTTTACCATTCTTGGTAAGGAACATATGAAGGTGCAAACCGTTGCCGGCTTGCTGATACATTGGCTTTGGCATGAATGTAATAAACAAGTTTTTCTGTCGTGCAAAATTCATTAAAACATATTTTGCGGTGATGATGTTATCGGCTGTATCAAGCAAATCCGAGAAATACGTTTCAATTTCTTGCTGTCCCCGCTCGCCAACTTCGTGATGATGATACTTTACTTTAATTCCAAACTTGGCGAGCATTTTACAAGCTTCATCACGGAAATCATCATAAATATCAAATGGATTTGCTGCATGATAAGCTTTCTTGTAAAATTCTTCGGCATGTTCAATCTTATAGAATGAGGTTGCCGTGCGAGTATCATATTCAACATTTGAAAAAATATAAAACTCAAATTCCGGTCCCCACCAAGATTTGTCGCAACCGGTTTCTTTTTTTAGCAGCTGTTCAACCTTTGTTGCAATCAATCTTCCATCTTGATCAAAACGAGAGCGAGCATCATCTGTTAAAATGATGTTGGCGTACATGCTTAGTGTTGGTGCATCACGGAAAAGATCTAACACAGCTGTGTTTAGATCTGGAATAAGAATCATATCACTGTTTTCAACTTTTCTCAAACCATAACTTGAGCCGTCAAATCCAACTCCCTCTTTAACCATCTTCTCCATTACTTTATCGTGAACCGGAAGTGTAATATGATGAAGCCGTCCGGAAAGGTCGATAGCTTTCAAATCGATAAATTCAATTTTGTTTTTCTTAATCATTGAATTGATTGATTGAATTGTTTGTGCCATAAAATCCTCAGTTAGTAAGTATAGAGACAAAAAACCCCCGAGCTTTTCGGGGGCTTGATGTTAGTTTATTTATCCTTTGTAATTAATCGCTGCTAAACCAGGAAAGATTGCTTGCGTATCAAGTTCTTCTTCAATTCTAAGAAGTTGATTGTACTTAGCAATTCTATCTGTTCTGCTTGCAGAACCGGTTTTAATCTGTCCGCAATTTGTTGCAACAGCTAAATCAGCAATAGTAGTATCTTCTGTTTCGCCGCTTCTATGAGACATAATAGAAGTATAGCTTGCGCGTTTAGCCATTTCAATTGCATTCAATGTTTCGGTCAAAGTACCAATCTGGTTAACTTTGATAAGAATTGAATTAGCTGTTTTTGTTTCGATACCTTTTGCTAAAAATTCTGTGTTAGTTACAAATAAATCATCGCCAACTAACTGAATTTTGTTACCAACTTTATCTGTCAACATTTTCCAGCCAGCCCAATCGAACTCAGCCATGCCATCTTCAAGAGAAATAATTGGATATTGATTAATCCAAGAAGCCCAGTAATCAACCATCTTTTCCGGAGCCATGTAAGATTTATCCGACTTAAAGAAATGATAAGCTTTCTTATCGTTATCCCACATTTCGCTTGCAGCTGGATCCAAAGCGATAAAAACATCTTGCCCAGCTTTGTAACCGGCTTTTTCGATAGCTTCAAGAATTACCGTGATTGCTTCTTCGTTGGATTTCAAGTTTGGAGCGAATCCGCCCTCATCACCAACTGCTGTGTTGTAACCTTTTTTCTTTAGAACTGATTTCAAAGTATGAAAAATTTCTGCACCGTAACGTAAAGCCTCTTTGAAAGTTGGAGCTCCGGCTGGCATGACCATGAATTCTTGGAAATCGACATTATTGTCAGCATGACTACCGCCATTAAGAATGTTCATCATAGGCACCGGAAGTGTGCGTGCATTTGTTCCACCGACATAACGGTATAAAGGCAATTCGAAAGCTTCTGCTGCAGCTCTAGCGCAAGCTAAAGAAACACCAAGAATTGCATTAGCGCCAAGTTCGGATTTGTTTTTCGTTCCGTCTAATTCACATAAAAAATTGTCGATAGCAACTTGATCAGCAACATCCCAATCAATTAGTTCATCAGCAATTTTGTCATTAATATTATCAACAGCCTTTTGTACACCTTTTCCAAGGTAACGTGATTTATCACCATCACGTAATTCGCAAGCTTCATTTTCGCCTGTAGATGCACCGCTTGGTACAGCTGCACGACCAATAATTCCACTTTCTAACATTACTTCTACTTCTACTGTAGGGTTTCCTCTCGAGTCTAATATCTCGCGTCCCCAAACATCAACGATCGTTGTCATTTTATTTCTCCTGTTTAGTTGTTCACAAAATCGAGGCAAAAATTATCAAAAAGGACACGCAAATTCCAATTTGCTTAAAATCACTACCTAAAAGGTATTAAATAAATCCTTTATTATATTTGCGATCATTTTTTCTGTTATATCAAGGTTTTTTAGTTCTAATTTAATTAGTTTTGAGTTAACTGCTGCCCCGGTAGCTCAGTGGATAGAGCAACGGTTTCCTAAACCGTTGGTCGGAGGTTCAATTCCTCTCCGGGGTACACATACATTGAGGTGCTAATGAAAAAAATGGTGTTAAATGTATTGTTTTCTGTTGTAGATATAGTTTGCTTTCTTCAAGGAGCTGTGTTGCTGGCTTATGCTCTACTTCATATTAGCTATAAAGTAGAAACTGCCCATGGAGAAGGATTAAATTCTGTCGAGCTTCAAAATGTACCGGTATCATCAGGCGGTTATTATTATTATACCGATCAATACATTCAAGTAGCAGTAATTGGACTAGGTTTGATCATTACCGGCTTTTTAATGAGAAGCTGGCGTAAAAACTTTGAATGATTTTTAAATTATTATTTAGCATTAAGATTCGAAAGTAAAATTTTTCACACAATATCTCAGGAGAAGTAAATGAAAAAAGTCGCTCTACTATTAGTATTAATACTAATTGGGGTTACACAAACAACTGCTCAATTCAAAGATTTTGGATTGAAAGCGGGCGTTAGGGCAAACGGGGTTTTATCACAGACCGAATTTGAAGATCCGAATGACAATGGAATGTCTTTGCGTTCATATTTGTTTGATGTGTTTGCCAGACTTGAATTATCTAAAGCATGGAATGTAGAATTAAGCCTTGGTTATGGAAATCTTTCCGGTGATGACTTTGACTATGCGCTCGGCAAAAAAGGAACAGGCGAATATTCCACCTCTATTGTCCCAATCGAAGCTAAACTGTTATTTGCACCATGGGATTTGGAAAATTGGAATCCTTACGTTTATGCTGGTGTTGGATTATTAAACTATTCTGTTGGAACAAAACCTAGCGTCGTTTCTAAACTTGCTGTAGAAGAAAGTGGAATGACCGGTGTAATTCCTTTTGGTATTGGTACCGAAATAAAACTTGCTGACGATTTGATTTTGGATCTAAACATCGGTGCTAGATATTCATTAACCGATAATTTGAACTACTTCAAAATTGATGTTGCTAATGATGCCTATCTAAACATTGGAGCTGGTATTGCATACTCTGCAGAAAGCTGCGATACCGATAGAGATCAAGATGGTCTTACCAGATGCGAAGAGCTTGAACTTGGTACTGATCCTAAAAATGCAGATTCTGACGGTGACGGATTAAATGACGGTGCAGAAGTAAAACAATATACAACCGACCCGCGTAAAGCCGATACAGATGGTGATGGCTTGAAAGATGGCGAAGAAGTTATGAACTACAAAACTAATCCTTTGAAAACTGATACTGATGGCGATCAACTAACCGATTACGACGAAGTAATGAAATTCAAAACTGATCCGATTAAAGTTGATACAGACGGCGATGGTTTGAATGATGGCGAAGAAATAATGAAACATAAAACTGATCCTTTAAAAGCTGATACAGATGGTGACGGATTAAATGACGGCGCTGAGGTTCTTAAACACAAAACCAATCCATTGGTAGTTGATACTGATGGCGGAACTATTGGTGATGGTGTTGAAGTTAACAGAGGTTCAAATCCATTAGATCCTAAAGACGATGTACCGGTAACAATAGTTGAAAAAGAATATAGCTACAAAAATGTTTATTTCGGTTTCAACGTTCATAAGGTAAGCAAGAAAGAAGCAAAGAGCTTGGATAGCACTTACACTACTTTAAGCCAATTGAGTGAACCAAAGATTACATTAAGCGGACACGCAGATGCAATTGGAAGCGAAAAATACAATATGAAACTTTCCGAAAAGAGAGCTAACATTGTAAAAGAATACCTTGTTAAGAAAGGCTTAGGCGAAGATAAAATTACAGTTGAATTCTTTGGCGAAAGCAAACCGGCTGCTGATAACAAGACTAAGAAAGGTCGCGATCTTAACAGAAGAACAGAAATTAAAGCAAAAGTTATGGAGAAAGTTCAGAACTAATGCTCGATTCAAATTAGTTTGAGTCGTCCTAAAAAAGGTTGACTGTTATTTAGTAATCCTCTCTGCGTAGCAGAGAGGATTTTTTATTCCATTTTTTAACCGGAAGAGTATTCTGTAGGTGCATCTCCTTCGGTGTTAACA
>Ga0172380_10005227_pt1 | contig 15941 bp, 22 predicted proteins | sample Leawe162metaG_FD_119747 | JGI IMG/M metagenome (GOLD analysis project Ga0172380, IMG submission 119747) | Leachate microbial communities from a municipal landfill in Southern Ontario, Canada - Leachate well 162 metaG | ecosystem: Engineered > Solid waste > Landfill > Unclassified | place...
AAACTTTTTCCTGTAAAAATATTTTTTGATCTAACCCTAGATCTCTTATACATTTATAACATAAGTATAGTTTTTCTGCTTTAAAAATCGAAATTCCTACATCTTCTTGTTTATAAGTCTCTGAACAACCTCTTGTGCAAAAAACAAACTTTTTTAAATTCCCTAATTTGTCTGTATAATAATAATTTTTCATATTTTTATAATCGTTGAAATAGCTTCCCAAGCTTTTTGTTTAAGTAAAAGTCCCGAACCCCAAAATAAAGATTCAAGATGATTAGAAGTTCTATCAATATTGTCTTTTCCTTTTGACAGTCTGTTATAATCAATATAATCTACAACAGAATTGAACCATGCCCATGCTGAATTTGCATTCTTAAAAGCATGTGTTTCTTGTTTATAAAATTCTTTTATTTTATTTAACGTATTCTGAGTTCTTGTAGAATTTATACTATATGTTTGAAAACAAGATTCTAAAAACATTTCAGTTTTTGCATTAGTTAAATAAGAATTATAAATTGTTTCTATGTTATCTTGAAATTTTTTGTAATATTGTTCTGAAAGATCAAAAATATTTTTAGCTTCAGACATACGTTGCTCTATTTTTCCTATATGTCTCATTTGTATTCCCTGTTCAACTCTTTTACCAAAATAAATATTTAAAAGAGTTTGTGAAGACTTTCTTAAAGGCAAGAAATAAGCTCTTATAGCGCCTCGACCATCATGCGCATTAGAAAAAAGTATGTGTTTTTCAATAATATCATTATTTGAAAGAACTATTTCGTCATTAAGTTTTAAAATTAACCAAATCTTTTCACCTTTTCCTATGTATCCAGCAGCATAATATGAAGCATTACCAGATTGAACAAATTTATCTAAAAAAGCGAAAACATTATAATTTTGTATGCTTTTATATGAAGAATTAACAACACCAAGAACATTGCCTGTATCTTCTCTGACAATAGCAACTTTGTCAGGTATCTTAATTCCACCTACAATTTTAATTTCTTTATGTATAACATTCCATGACAACTCAGATTTTTTAATGGCTGCCATTGCTGTTTTTGTAGTTTTAGGTAAAGATTTACCTAAACTAAGCCAAATTTTTCTACTCATAATATATTACGCTTTCATTAATTTGTTTATTTAAATATACTGTTTAATATTAAATAAATGTTATCTTTGCTATAAGAATAACAAAAGTTTTAAAAAAATGTGCCAAAAATAAAAACGTAATAAAATTAATGAACTCTATTTGTTTTAACAATTTTATATAAGATATCTACAATTTCAGGATCAAATTCGATAGATTTCCCATCAAACAAAATGTTTAAAGCATATTCTGTGTCTTGAGCTTTCCTATAAGGTCTACTTGAAACTAAAGCATTAAAAGTATCAGCTACAGCAAGAATCCTTGCACCCAAAGGAATAAATTTATCTTTTAATTTATGTGGATAACCCTCACCATTCCATCTTTCATGATGATGAAGAACATAAGAACTAATTTTACCCTCGGTATCTACAGGTTGAACAATTTTATATGACATTTCAGGATGTTTTTTAATTATTTCATATTCTTTAGAAGTAAGCTTTTCTTTTTTAAATAAAATTTCATCTTTGATTCCTATTTTGCCTATATCATGTAATCTACCAGAAATAGAAACATCTTCTGTAAAATGCTTATCATTAGTATATTCTAAACATATTTTTTCTGAAAGACATCCAACCATTTCTGAATGGTTTTTTGTATATTCATCTTTTTGTTCCAATGCATTAGTTAAAGACGTTAAAGTGTTAAAGAAAATTTTATCGCTTTCTTTCTTTATTGAAACAATTTTTGTTCGAAGATTTTCAGAAACATGCGTATTTCTTCTTAAATTTCTTGTATTCCTCGAACCTTGTAACAATAATAAACCTAATGCCATTAATTTATATGGTTTGTTTAAAAATGCATATATATTTTTTTTAATAATAGTTTTTATAAACTGATCAGTATCAAAAGCTGTAGATAAAATAACAGTAAGTTCAGGATCAATTTCACTTGCTTTATCGACAAAATCAAAACCTGTATAACTATCAGATAAACAAATATCGCAAATTACAACATCAAATTGATAACTTTCGATATAATCAATTGATTTTAAAAAAGAGTCAGCAACAAGACAATGACCTCCATGATCTCCTATGAAGTCTTTTAAAATCTCAAGTTGATTCAAGTCATCATCAACTACTAAAACAGTTAAATTCATTAAGAATTGAGAATTATCAAAATTATTTGCTTTTAACATAGACATTGTCTTTTTAAAGTATAAGCCACTACACTTTCATAAATTAGTTTAATAATTTCAATGTATTATTATATTACTAAACTTTTTATGTTCATTTTCTAATAATAACATTAAAATATTTTTATCGAAATATGAATTATTGTTTTACTTTTTAGCAGTTTTTTCTGCTTTAAATTTAAATTTAGAAGGAATTAATAAAATTTTTAGTGAATTTAGATTTGCAGGAAAATAATTTTATTTTAATTATAACACAAGATAAGCAACAAAAAACAACTTTTTATTTTTTAATTTGGTAATTATATGCTTAAAAAACGATTTTATTAATTAAACAATGATTTTTTTAAATTTGGCAAAAATTAAAATTGCATCTGATATCATAATATTAAGGAGGAAATTATGAATATTCTTACTTCTGGTTCTCCCGAATTATGCACACAATTACAATTAAATATAAATAAAACAACTAAATTCGAATACAATTTTGAACAAATTATAGCGTATACAAAACTAAATCAATTGACAAAGCTTTGTATTTATATGGATGTATGGAATGTGTATGGGAAAACATTTAATGGAATGCGTGGTCAAAGTGCAGCTGAAAAAATACATAAAATAAATCCTACAATTCCTATTTTAATTTGGGATGGAAGAGAATACAAATCTGATATCGACCTACTTCTTCCACCTGCGTTCCAAGTGTCTGGGAAAATACAACCTATAGCTAATAATAATGAAATCTATTTATCATTCGATTTTTATAACGAAGAGCAAATTATAAATATAACAAATAAATTTTTTAATAAAACATTAACATTTGAAGATATACCTAAGAGAAATTGTCTTATAATTAAACTGTAATTTTTGAAGGCGCTTTTACTATAACCCATTCGTTATTTTTATACCCTAATATTGCTTCACTATCTGTAGCTTCAAAAATAGCTTCTCTTAAGTTTTTCCTATCTATAGGAGATTTATTTCTCGTCAAATAATTGTTTAACCATAATTTCATTTTCTTTGAAAACATATCAATATTTTTTTGCGAATTTATCCATGTCTGTTTTATATTCATTTTTAAATCTGCAATCTTATCAAACTCGAATATATAACGTGCTTCTTTTATTATCGACATTATAATCGTTTCGTCTATAGACGAAAGTTTATTTAAATCAGTTGTCAACTGTTTTTCTGTTTTTTCTTTCAAGCTCATTATTATTAATGCCATTCCTTTTTATGTAATAAACTATTATGTCTTAAAAGAAATATAATATAAAAACAAGAAAAAATTAAGACTTACTTACATGCTTGTGTAGCATTCTGTTTTTAACTTCAGAATCTTTTGAAGAACCAAAATAAAATTGAAAAACTTGTGCAACTATGGCTGATAAAACGCCAAGAATATAAATTATAACATCTTTTTTTGTTTCTTCAAATGAGACAAAAATTAAAACAAAAAACAAAATAAAAGTTAAAAAAAGAGATAATAATGCAAGTAATGAAGCTATATGTTTTGTTAACCAAGGCGCTGAATTTAACGATAAATATTGTTCAGAGTTAGGATCATCATTTGCATCATACTGCGATTTATTTTGTTTCATTTATTTTAAATAAATATAAAAACTGTAATAAAAGTTTTTTATATGTTTTATTTAAGGCAGATAATAATAATTATTTCGATATTATTAATGTAAACAAAAGAGGAAAAAATGAAAAACATGTTGATTTGTCCAAAATCTAATGTAATAGTTGATATTAATAATTGTATTGCTTTACAAAATCTCTCAAAATCTACAGCTGAAATCTTTGTAAGAAAAATCTGCCTTTCTGTACAAGGATGTCCTAAAGAAGATTATTGTAATGTATTTGAATGTGGTCTTAATGCTGCTGGAGAACTATTAAGGTCAACAATTAAGGATTAAAAATGAATTGTCCTTTTACAAAATGTACAAGACATATAGATTGTGGTATACTAGAAATAATTAAAAAAATTCCTATATCACTAGAATCATGTTCTTACTCTAAGTCAATAGAACAACAAAATAAAGATATTAAAAAAAAAGAAAAAGAGATAGAACAAATTAAAGTTGCAAAAAAAAATAAAAAAAATAAAAAAAATAAGGCTTAGTTTATACAGTTTTTAAAATCTCTATTATTTTTTTTGCACCTTCTCTAAATGCAAGATTCATTAAAGTAGTTATATTAAGAGCAATCTGTTTATTATCTAGTTCTACAATTATGACACTATCTGTCTTTGATTTTATTTTAAAAGGATGTTGTATAAATATATTTTCTTCTATATCTTCTATAAGCTTAAACTCTTCATCGACCAAAAAACTTTGCCATATAGAAAGTAATTTACCTTTTAAATTATAATGCGTGTCTGATATTTTGACAATATCAGAATAATCAAAGTGTTTTTGTAAAAATCCTTCTTCTGGTTTTAATTCTGAATTATAACCAGTTAAAAATTTTAATTTACTATTCATTTTTCTTTATTTCTCCTTTAAAACCAAATTATATATTTTAATATTACAATACACTAAATAATCTGATAAAAATGAAAATACTTATATTTAGAGAAACAGAATTAAAAGAACTAAATCCCTTAATATTAGAACAAAAGGGTTTAGCGGGAACTGAAAGTAGCGTTGTTTGTCTTGCACAAGAGCTTTCAAAAAAACATATTATAAAAGTAATTGCTCCTCAAATAAAACAACAATATTTTGATAAAGTCGAATACATACCTTTCCAAAGTTATATTGAAGTAATTATTCATATAAAAATATTTAATCCCGATATTTTAATTATTTCAGGTAACCCAACGATTTTAATCGAATATAAATTTGATTGTAAAACTATATTCTGGCAACAAAATCATCCTAACGAACTTGATTTTAGGTTTCCAATTGAATCATTGTTAAAAACATCTTTAATTGTTGCTCCAAGTCCAGAAGCTGCAACTTATTATAACAAACACTATAACACTAATAAAATCATAGGCATTTATAATGGTGTAAGAAACGAGTTTTTTAATTGTACTTGGTGCCCAGAGAAAAACAAGATCTTATATATAGGTTCGTTTTCAAGAACAAAAGGCTTATCATTAGTTTTAAAAACTGCGCAAGAATTAACTAAATACAATTTTTACTGTTGCGGGTCTTTTAATCTATATGGTTATACAGACAAACAATATAAAAAATATTGTGAAACTTTGCTAGAAAACAGTAAAAATGTTTTTTTTCTTGGAAGTTTAAACGCAAAAAAATTAGCAAAAGAACTTTGTACAGCATCAGTATGTATAGCAAATCCTTTGCCCGAAAATCTTGAAACATGTTGCGTATCAGCTTTAGAAGCTATAGTTGTTGGCACGCCTCTAATATGCGGAAAATCAGAAATACTTTCCAATATTGTTTCTAAAAATTTTTCTATAACAACAACAAATTTAACGCAAACAATAAAATCTTATTTTAATAAAACATATTCATATTATCATAACAAAAATTTTGTAAAAAATCTAAATTGGACATCAATAGGATATGAATGGGAAAGCCTTCTTAATAAATTATTTTAGAAAAATAATTGTTTAAAAATTTCAAGTGAACATATCCAAGTACAAAAAGTTTTCCATTCAATAAGTTTGTGATTTTTTCTTTGAAGATATATAGTTTTTAATTGCAAACAATTTGTAGTTATTCTTGCTGCAAGTTTAAATCCAGAAGGAACATTTGATGTCATTAACATAAAGTTCATATCTGTTTTATTATTGTTGTAATTTGCTATATGCTCTTTTGCTATTTCTATAATTCTTTTATCTACATATTCATTACACATAACATCAAATTTAAATTTGTGTAAACAATGCATTTTACTTTGCGATGAAATAATGTCAACAAAGTTGTATCTTTGAAACTGCGGCCACCAATAAAGAGGAGCTGTAATGTCAGCTTGTACTATTATTCCCTTTAAAAAATTATCATGTCCTGTACCATGTTTACATGAAGACAGTTTTTTTGCTCTATCTAAAGAATATGTTGCTTCTTTTATATCAATAACTTTGGGATAACCTGAAGCAACAATAGTTTTTTCAACGCCAAATATTTCGACATTAGTTATCATAGAGTTCTATAGTATTACGAACTCTATTTTTGTTCAACATAGGGTCCCATACCTTTCATTATTTCGCCACGTTGTTCAAGTTTTTTTCTAAAACTTATACCACCATGAAGAACATCACCTTCAAGTTCTTTAGTACCGTCATCATAAGAAATTAAACGACCCTCATTACCAAACTCATCTGATAAATTCTCTGTATTCTTAACTGTTTTAAATTCTGAACTCATAGGATTGTCAACATTATACCCTTTTGCTCTATCAAAAACTTTATTAATATAACTTGATTGCTGTTTTGCTGCCTGTTCAATTATAATTGCAAAAGTTTTAGGATCTGTTTTAGACAATCTTTTTAAATCCTTTGCTTCATAAGTTTTAACTCCAAAAGGAGTTTTAACTGTTAAAGGTTCACCTTGAGCTTGAATAACGTTTATAAAACCTGCAGCTAAAATTGCAGCAAGAGCAGCAAGATTACGTGTTTTAGGTCCCAGCTTAGATTCAACTACATTTGAAGATTTTAAATATTTCTTCATCATATCTATAGCTTTATCTAACGTTAAATCAACACCTATCTCTTTAGCAAATTCTTTAGGCGTAGTTTTCTTTTTTGATTCTTTAACTATAGTATTAATAAGAATCTCAAAATTAGTTATTTTTTTCATAATACATATTTCTCCTTTTTTATAAAACTTATTATAAAAACAAGAAAAAAATAAAATGGCAGATTAAAAAATCTAATCGATATTTTTATTTAATAAAGAAAGGAACAAATATGTTACAAAAAACTTTTTTATGTTTCTTTATTCTTTTTTTATCTGTTTTCTCTAATATGCTCAAAATCTACGACTCAGTTGAATTAGAAGACTCAGCTAATGAAATGAGTTCAGTTTATACAGGTCCTCTTGTAGCAACTGGAGGAGCTATTACAGATATCAATAAATTTATTAAAGAAATGAAACCAACAAAAATAGGATATATAGAATCAAACAAAATTATACTCTTTGACGAACCTAATGAAGTTTTTTCTTTTAAAACTATAAAATATTATAATGTAAGAAAAAATAATGAAACATTTTATATTATACAAATAGATGCTCAAAAAGAAGATAAAGAACAATATGAAATAATTATCGAATTAAATGAAGGACCTAATTATGATAGAACTCTGAATATTTATAAAAATAATAAACCTTATATTTTAATATTATGGATTGAAAATACAAGGTTAATTCAAAAGAAAAACAATAAGATTTAAGATTTAAGATTTATCTTTTCTTTAAAAAGACTTATTTCTTTTTTAAGTTCTTCTATTCTATTTTCAAAAGAAATAATTTTATCGTATTCGTATATATCATTACAATCATTATTGCAATAAATACACTCAATAAAATTTATTAATTCTTCAAAAATTTGTTCTTTATTTTCTAATCTAAAAATTTCAAAAAGTTTAAATTTTATTTCTTCGTCAAAACTCTTAGATCTTATAAAATTTTGTAAATCAAACATAAAACACCTCCTATTTTGAATTTGGTTTTTTATATATTAATTTTGGCACCTTTCAATAAACATTTGATATAATAAAACACTATGTGTTTAAAAGATTTTAAAATAGATAATAAAACTAAAACAAAAATTAAAGAAGTTAAAAATTATGCAAGTTCTAATATTTTAACTGAACATGATCTATTAGCTATAAAAGAGGGTTTAATAACGACTCCTGAAAGAACACAGGAGCATATTATAGAAATATATCAAGACTTTAAAATCATATTTACTGTAGAACAAATTAATAATCAACTTTATAATCATTTAATCATTAGTCGTAAAAACAGTTGTCCAAATATTCATGAAGCAATTATAATTATGAGCTATTTTGATATGGGTAATAATATTAACAATCTAGATGATGTATGGATTAATAAAAAACTACAAGTAAATCTTCTTTCTAAAAAAACATTTTAAATTATTTCTTTTTAGAAAAAATAATATATATTAAAAACACAATAAATGCTCTCTAACATTAATTGCTTACATTACTTTGTAGCTCAGTTGGTAGAGCGACAGATCTCTAATCTGAAAGTCTCAGGTTCAAATCCTGAAAAAGTATCCAATTTAGCATTTATCACTCGAGCATTTATTGTTTATATTGTATTTGTCGCTGTAATTTCCTTTTTATAACGTGGATTGAAACTATAGCGTAGATTGAAATAAAAAAAACAATATAGAAATAACAACTAGAAGAAAATGTTCTCAGCACCCCCCGCGGGGGGATGAACCGGAAAGAAGTTATGTCTCAAATTCATGTTATATATAATGGAAACAACGATATAGAATTTACCGATGTATTCCGTCAAGATAGAACACCAGAAATACAAAACCCACAACCAAACACTGTTACTCATGAACAAATAAAAAGAGCATTATCGATTTATTTTGACGTGAATCAGAACGAGTTCGACGATCATTACATAGAAATAAACCCCAATGGTAATATAACAGTGAGGCCTAATGCAAAATGGGGAGGTTAGAAAATGTCTATAAGTAACGAGAAAGATATCAGAGTAGATATTCTTAACTCATTTATGACATGTCCTCATCGTGATACAAATGAATTAAAAAAAATTCATTCAGAAATGAGAGAAAAAGACCCAATTTTCTATAGCCACTTAGCTTCTTGGTATAAGAAAAACGGTGATTTAAGAGATCATAATGAAGTTTTTACATCTATGCTTCTTACTGATCCTTTTTTAGAAAATAGAGAAGCAGGTATTGCGCTTTTTCAACAACAAGCTATTTTTATGAAATCAAAAATAATTGGTTTTATAAAAGGGAAAAAAATCGTAATACGCGAAAAAACAGGTAAAAAAATAAAACTTGGTAAAAAAACAGTTGATGAAATAAAAAACAACAATAAAGTTGTTGGAATCATAAAAAATATTCCAAATAGTTTAAAAACTGAAATTTCAAACTATTTGAAGTGGCTTGAAATTGATAATAATAGATTTGATTCTATAGCTTTAAAGAACTTTAAAGATTTAAAACATTTATATGTTAGTATTCAATTAAAACCTTCAAAAAGAGCACAAGCTATTCTTTTTGATGAAAAAATACCTGAAGACAGTAAATTGTCTATCTTTAAAAAAATAATTAATGCTGAAACATCAGAAAAATCAGCAAGTCTTATTGTCGAACACAAAATACCCTATCAAATAGCAATAGGATTAGTCGAAAAAATAACTCCTTCTGTTCTTGTCGCTTTTATTAATAATATGACTGCACAAGAAATAATAACAAACATTGCTTCATTACAAGAAAAAGGAGCAATGGACAATCCAGATATAAAAAAAATTATTACTGAAAAATTAGAACATGCAAAAACTGCAAAAAATGTTACAGCCTTAAAATCTAAAAGAGCAAAAGAAACAAATCGAGTAAAAGATGAGACTGTTCTTAAACAATTAGATGAAATTGCAGACAAACAAATAAAAAAATCAGGAACCATTAAAATCCCTACAGGTATTTTAATCGATAGATCAGGGTCTATGGATGAAGCTATTAAAATAGGAAAACAAATTGCTTCAACTATCTCAGGAACTATGGAAGCAGATCTTTTTGTTGTAGCTTTTGATACTATGGCGCAAGAAATTAAAGTTAAAAATCCTACATTAACAGCTTGGGAAGAAGCATTCAAACCTATTAGAGCGGGTGGAGGAACTTCTATAGGTTGTGGTTTAGATTTTTTACTTCGATATAACCGATATGTAGAGCAACTCATTATTGTAACTGATGAAGGTGAAAATCAGCAACCAAAATTTGTCGATGTATTCGATAATTATATAAAAAAAATGAACATTATACCACATATTATAATAGTTAGAGTAGGCAGTATAAGTCCACAATTAAGTAACGATTTAAAACGACAATCAATAGATTTTGATATATATGAACTCAAAAATAATGATTATTATAGTCTTCCAGGTCTTATCCCGTTATTAACAAGAAAATCGAAACTCGATTTAGTATATGAAATTATGGATTTCCCAATTCCAAAAATAAAGAAGTATGTCTGATGTTTTAGACATAATAAAAAAAATAGGGGAAAAAGAAACTGATATTCAAGAGTTTATATCTCCTATTTTTTTTAATGAATTTGTTACAACAAAAATATATGGGATTATTTATAAATTTAAAATTTCTCAAAATGTTCCCGGTTGGTATAAAATAAAACCAACAGACAAATTCAAAGCAAAAACAATAAGAAAAGCTAAATTACAAGAAATTGAATCTTACTTAAAATGCCTAAAAAAAATAAGGCTCACTCTTGTAATGAAAAAAAATAATATTTATCTTGCAATACCAGAAAAATCAAATAATCTTGGCTTTTCAATAGAACAAATGTTGCCTATATATCTATTTGATGATACTGTTATGGACTTCGATAAAGTTATTTGTAGATATGACGGGTTGAGTTTATGGTACCATCAAATTGACCAGTCTAATGATTTTTCTAAACCAACATATCTTAGAGAACAGCTGTTAAAATCTAACAATCCAGAAAACTTAAAATTCTCTGGGTTAACAATTGAAGAAAAAATTGCATATACTCTAAAACTTTCTATTGATAAAAATTTCGTTATAAATAGAAAAAAAGAAAAATTAAAACAAGACGTAGAATATGCAGGTGGCAAATTCATAAAATTCATAGAAAAAAATGACTATTTTATAGTAACTTATGATGTCGATGGTCAAATATATGAAAGCACTGTAAACAAAAACGAACATCATAGTGTAATAACAGCAGGTATTTGTTTGTCTGGTAAAGACAATAAATACGACTTAAAAAGTTTAATAACAGTAATGAGAGAAGGACAAAATGAAAGAAAAATATACAGACTTTAAAGAAAGATGTTGGACTATTTATGGATTCATAACAAATTCAATCATAATAGGTTTTCTTAAAGAAAGTTCAATTAATAGAACAAGAAAAACTAATTCAGTAGAATTTGGCTGGGAAAAAAACTTATCAAAATTTGTCATAGGTTGGTTTCACACGCATAATAATGATATTGCTTTAAAACCAAGTCAAGAAGACGAAAAAACTATGAGATCTTGGGTAAGAAGCTTTAACAAACCCTTTATCTGTGGAATCATGTATGAAAATAAAAATCAATATTTATGGAAAAACTGCTATATATTTAAAAGAGGAACAAATAAAGCAGTATATTTTTTACCCATTTTAAAAAACTTATTATTATTTAAACGTTTTTATATAGGAAAATTATGAACACGTTAAAACATGAAGAATTATATAGATCTTCTGAACTTGTAAAAAAAATGTCAAATGCAGAAATTACAGTTTGTGGTGTTGGAGCAATTGGTTCTAATTTAATAGACAATCTTATAAGACAAGGATTTGAAAAAATAACAGCAATTGATATGGATAGAATTGAAGGACATAATAGACACACTCAAATTTGGACAACAAGAGACACTGGACAACTTAAAACTAACACAATAAAAAATCATGTTTTTAATTGTATGGGTTTTTCTATAGAAACAATATCAAAAAAACTTGAAGAATCAAACGTTAAAAAATTATTACAACAAAATAATATTATAATAGATGGGTTTGATAATGTTATAAGTAGAAAACTCGTAACACAATATTGTAGAGAAAAATCGATTAATTGTCTACACATTGGTTTAGCAAAAGATTATGCTGAAATAATTTGGAATGATAAATATAGAATTCCTGACGAAGTCAATTCTATAGATGTTTGTGAGTATCCCTTAGCTAGAAATATAATCCTTTTAGCTGTTGCTGTAGCAACAGAGATATTAATAACCTATTTAGACAAAAAAGAAAAAAACAATTTTATCATAACTTTAAAAGATTTTAAAATTTTAAAAATCTAATATAAAAAGCTTGACCAGTACTTAGCACGCTCTTGAAGTTCTCTAAATAAAAAATAATTTTATTTTTAATTCTAATTAATCTACGACACAGTCTAGCACACTCAAATAATCAACCTTAATATCTTATAACCCTAATAATTTCTTTAACTACAACACATACAAATAATTAAACGCGCACTATTCTTCATAATTCAACATTTTAATTAATGTCGCTTTAAATTATTTGAACTTTTCTCTCTTTCTCTTGCCAGACTTACTGTCAATGAACGACCTCCTAATGTAGATCCATTAGCTTCATTTAAAGCTGTAGAAATTTCATACATTTCTACAAATCCAAATCCTCGTGATCTTTGAGTATCACGGTCTTTAACTATGATTACAGAAGAAACTTCTCCATACTTTGAAAAATGTTCCTTGAGTTGATCTTCTGTTGTATTGAACGGAAGATTTCCTACATAAAGTTTTTGACTCACAAAATCTCCAAATTAAACTGAAAAATTCTATAAACGATAAATATTATTGCATACTATTTGCAATATCTTCACCAATCATCATCCAATCCATACAGATAGCATCTGCATCATCTTCTTGTGTTGATGAAGCGATATCGTAATCAAAATAATTTTCACCAATATTTAGTGTCGATCCCATTCCAGATACAAAAGGATTTTCTTGCATAATAAAATTTGTTCTAAATTTTAATCCCACAATTTTAACCTATAATTTTTTTGTTTATAGTTTAATATATATTATGAATTATAAAAAAATAAAATTTATAGTTTGTTATATATCACACATTGTAAAAAATAAAATTGCGCCATCCAAGATTCGAACTTGGAACCTACAGATTAGCATCCAGCATCATGTCACCATAACCGCTTCTTTCGAAGTTTGCTGGCTGGACTATATCTTCATCTTCACAGATGAGCGGCGTATAGTCTCTACGCATCCTCTTTCAAGTTTGCTCGGTATTGTCTTTTTAATAATCAAAAAGAGATCCACCGATACAGCCACTTCCACTTTATACATTCGTTTTCTGTATAAAGGCTCCTATTGTATTGAAGTCTGTTGCTCTATCCAATTGAGCTAATGGCGCGTTTTTTCAATAATTACAAATTCTAGCATTTTTAAGTTTTTGACTTTAAGAATATGTCTTATATATCAGACAATAGAAATAATATATTTTTTTTGAAAGTGTGTCTTATGGGCCATAGCCATACACTCTATCCGCTGAACTACAGAGACATAAAAAAGCAGCCGATCAGATTTGAACTGATGACTTCGCTTTGGAAGAGCAAGATGTTCCCACTACAACACGGCTGCACAATATGGCTGGAGTGGCTGGGTTTGAACCAGCGACTTCTTGTTTAACAGACAAGCGTTCTGCCAACTGAACTACACTCCAATAATTAAACGGGCCCAGGGAGAGTCGGACTCCCGATCTCTGATGTGACAAACCAGTGTTTTTACCAACTAAACTATGAGCCCAATATTTCAAAGATCAATGGGGACAGAAGAACTTGAACTCTCAATATCTAGCTTGCAAAACTAGTGTTCTTCTAAGCGAGCTATGGCCCCTAAAAAATTATTCTGTCTTCCTGGTTGGATTTGAACCAACATGAACCAGTTACCCTTTCAACACCTTATAAGAGTGAGGGGATACAGGAAGTTTTATTTGTTTTGTTTATCAATTTCTAAAAAACGTAAAAAATTCTTGTATAATAGCCCGTATGGGAATCAAACCCATGATCTCAAGTTTGAAAAACTTGCGTCATAATCATTAGACTAACGGGCCCAAAAATTCAAAAATTTAAACACACGTTCTCAGTTAAATTTTAACAAATATTTAACCAAATCACTCTTTCTGCACATTATTAAAGAGCTAAAGCACGATAAATTTATAAAAGCTCAGGATAGGAGTTGAACCTACAACTTGCAGTTTACAGGACTGCTATTCTACCATTGAATTACCTGAGCGATTATTATTAAACTTCTACATAAAATTTTAGTATAGTTCTAAACAAAACAGACCCTGAATTTCTTCAGAGCCCGTATCTTTTTTAAAATTTTGAGATTAAGATACGAGCATTATCCTCCTGTTTCACCATTATCATTTATGGTAATACGGTTTTCTATTGTTCTATTTTCTATCTTAATATTTGCTTTCATAGTTTTAAATATACAAAAAAAAATAATAAATGTACAGGTTTTTTAAAATTATTTTTAATTTGTTATTTTGGCTAAAGCAAATATTTTTTTCGACATATTGTAGGATTTTAATTAATTATAGGAGAAGCTATGTCATTTAAATATGCAGCTCAGAAAATTTCAGACTATGAGTGGGTTTTAGAAAAAGGAGTTCCTAAGCCTATAACTATATTCATGAATCAATTTCTTTATGATCAATCTGAAGAAGAAATGTGGAGACAAGCCACTTGGGCAACTAATATTCCATCTGTTGAAAAAATCATTATAACTCCTGATGCTCATGTTGGAGCAGGAGTTCCAGTAGGCATAGTTGTTGCAACAAAAGACTACATTGCACCATGTGCTGCTGGGTATGATATTTCTTGTGGTATGATTTTACTAAAAACTAAACTTGTTAATGATCAAATTAATAATAAAGAAAAAAAACGTGCTATTATGAAAAGTATTGAAGAAAGAATATCTTTAGGTATAGGTCAACAAAGAACTTCAAAACAGATAATTATTAATAAAGACAAATTCTTAGATATTCTTCAATATGGGTTGTTAGCTCTAAATGTTCCTGAAAAAATTTGTAACAAATTTGAAAAAACACATCATAAAGTAAATAAATTTGTTCATTATGATAAAGCTTTTAATAGAGGAATAAATCAATTATCAAGTCTTGGGTCAGGCAATCATTTCTGGGAACTTCAACAATCTGAGAATGGTGAAATATGGGTAATGATTCACACTGGTTCACGAGGATATGGACATCAAATAGCAACAGAATTCTTCAATGAAGGGTTTGAATGGTGGAATAATAATTTTGAAAAAAAAATAAATAAAAATAATAAAGAACTTGTTTGTTTTCCTGTAGATTCTGACATTGGAATACGCTATCTAAATGCAATGAATCAAGCTGCAAATTTTGCTATTGTCAATAGATTTTTAATAGCACAAGCAACAATAGAAGCAATAAATGAAATAACAAGTGATATACCCGAAATTTACTATGAAATTAGTCATAATCTTGTACAATTAGAACAAGGCTTATGGATTCATAGAAAAGGCGCAACAAGAGCTTTACCAGCAAATCATGAACTCTTGAAAGGAACTGGGTTCGAAAATACTGGTCATCCAATTTTAATTCCCGGGAGTATGGGAACGTCTTCAGCAGTTCTTTTTCCAAAAAATTCTATAAATTCTTTATATAGTATAAATCATGGGTGTGGTCGTGTAATGTCACGTGGAAATGCTAATAAAAATTTAGATCAAGATATAATAAATAAGGAAATGACTGAAATGGATATTTTATATAATTCTAGAAACGCTCCTAAAGATGAATCATTTCATTGCTACAAAAATATTGATCAAGTATTAGAAACAGTTGAAGGTTCAAATCTTGCAAAAGTATCATTTAAACTATATCCAAGAGCTGTAATTAAA
>Ga0172380_10005228_pt1 | contig 15938 bp, 12 predicted proteins | sample Leawe162metaG_FD_119747 | JGI IMG/M metagenome (GOLD analysis project Ga0172380, IMG submission 119747) | Leachate microbial communities from a municipal landfill in Southern Ontario, Canada - Leachate well 162 metaG | ecosystem: Engineered > Solid waste > Landfill > Unclassified | place...
GAAGTTCGTCCCTTGTTCCCATGCTGATCCGCCTCATGCCTGCCCCCGGACAGAATTGCTCCGGGAACATTTCTAATGATGCAACGGCACTATCTTCAGGAACAGTTCAGGCGCGGCAATGCGACCCTCTCCCAGATTGACGCGCCATACTACTCGCCGACAACCTCCACAACTGGCTCAAGCGCGCCAGGATCAAGGCCGTCATCCCGTCCTCGGCGGCACGCAGAACGCCATATCCGCTTGATAGAAAAGCCTATCGGCGCCGCAACGTCATCGAGCGCCTATTGTGCAAGTTCAAGAACTGGCGGCGCATCTCAACACGATACGCTCGTCTCGCATAGAACTACATCTCAGCTTTCGCTCTGCCGCTTTTGCCGCAGCATTAATGAAGTCGGCCGCTTCCGACAATCTCGCACCGTCGGCGCCTACTTCAGGCTCGTCCCCAGACGTCATCAATCTGGAGAGATCGAGTGACAGGATGCATCACCAAACAAGGCGGCAGCATGGTGCGTAAACTCCGCTACGAGGCAGCCAACTTAATCCTTACGCGCAGTCGTGGCGGCTCGCCCTCAAAGGATGGGTCATGAAGATCGCGAACCGGCGTGGTTTAAGAAAGGCGCGCGTGGCGCTTGCCAGGCACCTTGCCGTCATCATGCACTCCATGCTGTGCGATGGCAGTTTGTTCGAAGCATGAGGTGAGATAGAATCTGATTGACAGCGGTGAAGCTGGAAAGCTGATCCGAGGGCCGTGTCCAGAACGGGAACGCAGGGACGGACGATCTGCGAAGGTTACCGGATGGGCCAGAAAGCCCGCTTCGAGTCAATGCAAGGTTCGGCCTTACGAAACCCGATACAGCACCATTGCTGCTTGCAGCCATGAGTGCGGACAGATCGTTGAAGCCCTCAAGGAAAACACCGCCAAGCTCTGCAAATTACAGACCCCAACCTAGCCAGCCTTTCGGTTCTGGGTCATAGTCACTGATCGGACGGTCAATGCACAGAAGCCACAGAAGAGATGGCGCAAGGTCCGACGGGAGGGGCGCATGGATATCCTGCAACTCAGGACGATAATTCACGTCGCGGAACTGGGGAGTCTACGCAAGGCGGCGGACAGGCTGCATATTGCGCAGCCAGCCCTGAGCCGCCGCATCAGCATGCTGGAACAGGAACTGGGCTTTCACCTTTTCGAACGCAACGGGCGCGGCATGGTGATTACCCGGCAAGGCCGCAAAGTGCTTGAGCATGCTGGCCGAATCATGGATGAGCTACAGCAAATGACAAGCATCGGCCATAGCGAACGCACCGACTTGGCCGGGTCTGTAAAGCTCGGCGTGATTCCCGCCTATTCGGATGTGATCAAGCCACTGATGGAACGCCTCAAGGACCAGCCTAAAATCTCGCTCCAAGTCTCCTCTGGCTATAGCGGGTACCTGCTCGAATGGCTCCAGCAGGGCACCTGCGACATTGTGGTGATGGCAGACCCCCCCTCACTGGAATCGCTGGTGATCACCGAATTGCACTTCGCCAGCATCCTTGTGGTCGGACCGGCGGCCAAGGGCTATTCCGAAACGCGGCCGATCGAATTCAGGCAGCTTGCCGAGAATGCGCTGGTCCTGCCGAGCGAGCGCCACACGCTGCGCGCCGTCATCGAGATTGCCGCGACAAAGGCCGGGGTGACGCTCCGCACTGTCGCCGAGGCGGACTCGTTCGACACGATGATGAATTTTGTAGAGACAAATGTCGGCTCGATCATCGTCGGCAAGCGGATGAAGGAAAGATATGCCAGCCACGAAGCCTTGCAGGCTGCCACCACAACCAATCCCACCCTGCTGGGCCGACTGACCTTGGTGCATTCCGCCGACCGCCCGCTCTCCGCGGCAGCACATCACGTGCACCAAGTCGTTTCGACGATCATGTCGGTGCCACCGGCCGGGCCACCGCCGAAGACCAGCACGCAGTAGGTGTTGCTGATCGCGCGCAATGGTTCGCGCCATCAGCATGTTGCGGGTTCCAAAAGAACGGCTGAAGATCAGCCTAGAGGGCGCGGCGAATCGAGCGAAAGATCACCGCCATGAATAGCGAAGCCACGGCAATGCAGGCGGCGGCGCTCGGCCAGCCGAAAGCCTCTATCGCCGCGCCAACCACGGTTGGCCCAACGATCTGTCCAAGATTGGCGCCCTGGGTGAAAGTGCCGAGAACAAAGGGAAGCAGCATCGGCGATGGCGCGACCAGGGGTGCCGACGCGATAATGGTGGCCGGTATCAGCCCGCTTATGGCGAGCGAAAGCAGGCAGGCGGTGAAAACCACCGCTAGCGGCATGCCGGGCAAAAAGATGCCGCCGGCCAGAACCGCGAGCGCGATTCCAGCCCCGATCACGACAAGCCGCCGCCCTACCCCTCTCTGGATGAGCATGCCGGCCCCGACATTGCCGATGGCGTTGGAGAATACGGCAAGGGCGCTGAGCCAGCCAGAAAGCCCCGGTGCCAGGCGCATACGGTCGATAAAAAGCACGGGCAGGAAAGTGACAAGTGCAAAAAATGTCAGGCTGTAGAGCATGAAGGACGCAGCCAGCATCAGCACCGCCGGTTGAGAGACGACCTCTATGGCATGGCGCATCAGGCTGCCCGGCGCACCCCGTTGCCGGGGCGGCGCCGGCGGAATGACAAGCAGGATCAGGGCAGCGCCAAGGGCGGCGAGGCCGGCGCTGAACCACCACAGCATGCGCCACTCCCCCAGCCATGAGCCGACGACCATAGCCAATGCTATGCCGGTCGGAACACCGCAACTCCAGACTGCGAGAACGGAGTTGCGACGCGTTGGAGAACATATCCGCTGAAGAATTGTGGGGCCGGAGACACCGATCATCAGATATCCCAATCCCTCGAGGACGCGCAGCGCAATCAGCAACGGGAAGGCTGCGGCGACGGCGCCGACCGCCGAAGCCGCCGCAAGGACGCCGAAGCCGCAGAGCAGCATCCGCCGATCGCCGAAACGGGCCACCAGCGCGCCAACCGGCATGCCAGCGAAGGTTCCGATGGTGGCAATCACCCCGGCCAGAAGCCCGACAGCGTCCAGGCCAAGCAGGAATTCCTGCTGGAAGCTTGGAATGGCCACCGACACCTTGCCGATCTGAAAGGCAGAAAAGATGCTGGCGCCAACCATGACGGCAATGCTGCCCCAACCCGCCTCGCCGCTCTGCCGCACCGCTGCCACCCATGAATTCCGGCGGCGAGGCGGACGGCCTCACTGCACCTGCTTCTGCACATTGGGCCCGATGGGCCTATATCACCGCCCTGCCCGCCGCGCAGAAACTCGTTTGGCGCCGGGAGAACGATGTCAGGCGGCACCGCCGCCCTAGGGCAGCGCCGCAGTGACGACGATTTCCACCAGCATCTCCTCGTGCGCCATTTCGGCCTGGAAGGTCGAGCGGGTCGGCGCCGCACCCGGCGCCGTCCAGGCATTCCAGACCGAGTTCATCGCCTCGAAATCGCGGCGCAGGTTCTTGAGGAAAATCTGCGCTGTCAGCAGCCGCTCCTTGCCGGTACCGGCCCGCGCCAGCATCTGCTCGATCTTGGCCAGCGTATTGGCGGTCTGCTGCTCGATCGCGGCCGAGCCGTCCGGGTCGCCGTGACCGGCGAGATAGACGACCCCATTATAGATCACACATTTGCTGGACCGCGCGGTCGTATCGTGGCGTTTGATATCGGACATCGGACAGGCCTCCTTTTTATCAGGGTTTGAGCGACGGGCTAGCCATAGATCTGCGCGGACTGTTCAGGAGAGAACACGCCATCGCGGATGTCCTTGCTGACCTTGTCGCGGCTGCGTTCCGCCGGCGGTCCGTAGCCGCCGGCTCCGGGGGTCACCACTTCGATCAGATCCCCGCGCGACACCGCCCCCGGGTGCTGCGTCTCCGGCCCGGCGCCGACGAAAAGGCGCGTATAGCCGCTGCCGCCCGGCAGTCCGCCCAAGAGACCCCAGGGTTGGGTCCTCAGGCGGGAACCGCCGGTGCCGATGCTGACGCGGCAAGGCATTTCGGTGCGATAGAGACGCCTGATGCCCATGCCGCCCCTAAAGGCGCCGCCGCCGCCGGACCCGTCGACAAGTTCATAGCGCACGATTGTCAGAGGGTATTCGGTTTCCAGCGCCTCGATCGGCAGGTTGGAGGTATTGGTCAGGTGCGCATGGGCGCCATCGAGCCCGTCCTTGCCTGCGCGGCCACCATTGCCCCCGCCGATCGTCTCGCCATAGATCCAGACAGTCCCGTTGGCACGCTGGCCCATGAAGGAGGCACCGTCCATGTTCCCGTTGCTGGCCGCCGTGACGCGTTCGGGGATGACGGCGGCAAAGGCGCCGAGGATGAGATCGACAACGCGCTGGCCGGTCGTCGCCCGGCCAAACACCGCCGCCGGACTGGAACAATTGATCAGCGTACCCTCGGCCGCCTTGATCCGAATGGCGCGCGCTATGCCGGCATTGGGCGGGATCGTGGGATCGATCACCGCCTTGATGGCAAAATAGACCGATGCCAGCAGCGCCGTATAGACCATGTTGAAGGGGCCGCGCACCTGCGGCGGGCAATCGTAGAAGTCGATCTCCACCTCATCGCCCGCGATCGTCACCGCCACGCTGACCGGCAGCATGTCGGGATAGTCGCCGAGATCGAAGTCCTCGCTGAACTTGTACGTCCCATCCGGGATTTGCTGGAGCCCGGCGCGCAGCATACGCTCGGCATAGTCCTGCAATTCGTCCCCGGCGCCGATGACTGTGTCGCGGCCATACTTCTCGAAAAGCGATTTAACGCGCATGACGCCAAGCCGGTTCGCCGCCATCTGTGCCCGCAAGTCGGCCAGCCGCTCGTCTGGAATCTGGCAGTTGAGCAGGATCAGGCTCTGCATATCTTCCTGAAGCTGGCCCTGGCTATGGAACTTGACCGGGGGAATACGTAGCCCTTCCTGGAAGATATGGGCATGGCCCCGATCAGCGAAATCGGAATGGTGGGCGGTATTGATCGTCCACGCCACGAGTTCGCCTTCGAAGAAGACGGGCTCGGCCAGCACAATGTCGTTCAGATGCGTACCGCCGCCTTCATAGGCATCATTGCCGATAAAGACGTCGCCAGGATGGATGTCCTGGCTCGCATACCGTGCCATGATGAGCGGAATGAAGGCTAGGAAGCTGCCAAGGTGCATCGGGATATGCGATGCTTGGCAAAGGGTGTTGCCGCGCGCATCGAAAAGAGCCGTCGAGCAGTCCCGACGCTCCTTGATGTTTGTCGAATAGCTGGCGCGCACTAGGGCCTCGCCCATCTCCTCGACGATGGATTCGAAGGCGCTGCCGATCACTTCAACCGTGATCGGATTGAGACCGCCCGGGCTGGCGGCGTCCCGGCGGGACGATTGAGATGGCGTGTTCATGCTACCCTCAGGATCAGGTTGAGAAACTCATCGACGCGCGCCGACCAGCCGTTCGGAATGACGGTGGTGGTATCCATCTGGTCGACGATTGCCGGTCCGGCGACGACATTGCCGGCCTTGAGACTCTTGCGCTCGTAAAGCTGGGCCTCGACGAAACTGCAGCTTTCGCTGTCCCATACCTTTCTGCTCCCAACGCGGGCTGCGGAGGAATCCTCTCCAGAGAAGGGCTGGGGTTTGAACTGCACTTTGTCGACCTCGCCCGTCACTTCGAGACGGAAGGTCACCATCTGCACCTCGCCCTCATCGGCAATATAACCGTAGAGTTGCTTATGCGCCTGGAAGAAGGCCTCGCGGACCGCTTCGAGCGATTGCGGCGAGATCGGGCCATTCGGGACGGGCACGGCGATTTCGTAGTTCTGGCCGACATAGCGCACATCGGCCGTGCGCCGGAACTGCCGCCGCGACGCCGGTATGTTGTTGTCGTCGAGCCAGGCCGCGCCGCTTTGTTCGAGGCCGGCATAGATCGCCCCTACCGCTTCGGTCGCACCGTCATCAAGGATGCGCAGGCTGGTGGTCGCGAAGTCGGTGCGCAGGTCGGTCATCAGCAGGCCAAGCGCGCACAGGATGCCGGGCGTCAAGGGGATCAGGACCTGGGTGATGCCCAGGTGCTCGGCCAGCCGCACCGCATGAACCGGTCCTGCCCCACCGAACGCCACAAGCGTATAGTCGCGCGGGTCGTAGCCACGCTGCACGCTGATGACGCGGATGGCCTTGGCCATGTTCACGGTCACGATTTCGAGAATGCCTTCGGCGGCATCGAGCACGTCCATGCCGAGCGCCGCCGCAACCCGCGCCACGGCGGCGCTGGACAGCTCCTGGTCGATCTTCATGCGGCCATTGAGCAGGTATTCCGGGTTGAGGGTCTGGAGCAGGACATTGGCGTCCGTGACTGTCGGCTCCTCATTGCCGTTATTGTAGCAGGCAGGCCCGGGAAAGGCGCCGGCGCTGCGCGGACCGACCTTGAGCAGGCCGCCGCTATCAACATAGGCGACCGAACCGCCACCAGCGCCGACTGTGTGAATGTCGAGCATGGGCACCTTGAGCGGATGGCCATGAACTATCGATTCACTGACCAGCCGGCACTTTCCGTCTGTCAGCAGGGCGACATCGGAGCTCGTGCCTCCCATATCGAATGTGATCAGGTTGCCTATGCCCGTCATGCCGGCGATCGCCTGGGCTGCAACGACCCCAGTGCTTGGTCCGGACAAAAGCGTCCGCGCGGGGAACTGCGCCGCTTCCTCGGGCCTGATGACCCCGCCATTGGACTGGGTCATGCGCGGCTCCTGCCTGATGCCCAGGGCATCGAGGCGGGACACCAGCCGGCGCACATAGGTCTGCATGACCGGGCCTAGATAGCTATTGATAACAGTGGTGGAAAGCCGCTCGAACTCGCGGAATTCCGGCGCTATGCGCGAGGAAATCGAAACGAACGCTTCGGGGAACTCTTCCTCGAAGACGCGCGCGGCGGCCTCTTCATGATCAGAGCGCAGGAAGCTGTAAAGAAAACAGATCGCCACCGATTTCAGGTTCTCGGCGCGCAGCTTGCGCGCCACGGCGCGGACCGCTTCGACATCGAGCGGCTGTTCGATATCGCCAGTGTGCAGGACTCGTTCCGGCACACCGAGGCGGTATTCCCGGTCAACGAGAACCGTCGGCTTTTCGGCATGCAGGTCATAAAGATCGGGCCGCTTCTGGCGCCGAATCTCGAGCAGATCACGGAAGCCTTCCGTCGTCACCAGCCCCGTGGGTGCGCCGGCGCTTTGGATCAACGCATTCGTGGAAACCGTGGTGCCGTGCCCGAGAAAGGAAATACTGTCAAAGCCGGTTTCGACATTGCGCATGCCCTCGACCACGCCGGCAACGATGCCGTCGGAGGGGTCCGCAGGGGTCGAGGACACTTTCCAGACTTCAAGCCGGCCGGTTTCCTCCTCGAAGAGGCAGACATCGGTAAATGTACCGCCCGAGTCCACACCAACACGCCACCCCATTTTTACTCTGCCTCCAGTGATCGTCGCAGGGCGCGCGAACATGCGCCGCGCAGTTTCAAGACGCTACAGGAGGCGTTGGAGGCCTTCTAATACAATATCAGCAATCCAGATTTACCCGATCGTAAGAGCGGTAGGGCCGCCAATAAATGTTTGGATTACAACGCATTGCACTCTCCATCTGCATGGAGAGTGCACAATGCGGGCATCATTGTGCTGCGGGGGCGGACGTCTCGTCGCGGACGCGGATCAGCTCTCTTCGATCTGCACGAAATGACCCGGCGAGACTTCCTCGTATTGCCGGACCGGGGGGCGATAATCGGGTCCATGCAGCGGCGTGCGGATCTCCGACACATCAACGGCGCGGCGCGCCTTCAAGCGGTCGGGATCGGGAACCGGCACCGCATCGAGCAGTTTCCGGGTGTAGGAGTGGCGAGGATCGGAGAACACTGCCTGGCGCGGCCCGATCTCTATGATTTCGCCCAGATACATCACCGCGACACGATGGCTCAATCGCTCTACCGCCGCCATGTCATGGGAAATGAACAGGTAGGCCAGGCCCATCTGCTGCTGAAGATCGAGCATCAGGTTGATGACCTGGGCCTTGACCGACACATCGAGCGCCGAGACTGCCTCGTCGGCCACGATGACCTTGGGGCGCAAGGCGAGGGCGCGCGCGACGCAGATGCGCTGGCGCTGGCCGCCGGAGAATTCATGCGGGAACCGGCCAGCCATGTCGGCCTGCAACCCCACCTGTTCGAGCAGCTGGCGCGCGATATCCATGGCCTCCGCGCTTCCGGCGCGCTTGTGGATGTAAAGCGGCTCTGCGATCGCCTGGCCAACCTTGAGGCGCGGATTGAGGCTGGCGAACGGGTCCTGAAAGATCATCTGGATCTTCTGGCGCACCGGGGCGAGGGCGCGACCTCGCGCCGCCATTATATCCTCGCCGTCGAGCGTGATCGCGCCGGAAGTCGGCTCAACAAGACGCGTCAGGAGACGGCCGGTGGTCGACTTCCCGCAACCCGATTCACCGACAAGGGCGAGGGTTTCCCCGGCCCTGAGATTGAACGAAACGTTCTCGACCGCATGAATGCGGCCGCTGGTGTGGTTGAGGAGACCGCCCTTGATGTCGAAGCGCTTTGTCAGGTTACGGACGTCGAGAATGGGGTCACCATCGGTGCGCACGGTATCCTCGACCTGCCGGGGCGTATCGACGGCCCCGTTGACGCGATCAACCACAGGGAAACGCATGGGCTGGGCAATGCCACTCATCGAGCCGAGCCGCGGCACGGAGGCGAGCAGCGACTTGGTATAGCCCTCCTGCGGCGCGGTGAGGATTGTCCGCGTATCGCCCTGTTCGACGATCCGTCCGTCATACATGACAATCGTGCGATCGGCGATCTCGGCGACAACCCCCATGTCATGGGTGATGAAGAGGACGGACATTTCCTCGTCGCGTTGCAGGTCCTTGATCAGTTCGAGGACCTGCGCCTGGATGGTCACATCGAGCGCGGTGGTCGGCTCGTCGGCGATCAGCAGCATGGGCCGGCATGCCAGGGCGATGGCGATCATCACGCGCTGGCGCATGCCGCCCGAAAACTCGTGCGGGAAGTTGTTGACGCGCTGGCGCGCTGCCGGCACACGCACCTTCTCGAGCAGCCGCACCGCCTCGTCTATGGCGGTGCCGTGCGTCATCCCTTTATGGATCATCAGGGATTCAGCGATCTGCGCCCCGACGGTCATCACCGGGTTGAGGCTGGTCATCGGCTCCTGGAAAATCATGGCGACATCATTGCCGCGCACTTTTTGTATTTGCTCCTGGGAAATGCCGAGCATGTCGTGCGGGCCGAGCCGGATCGAGCCTTCGATCTTGCCGGCCCGCTCCGGGATCAGGCGCATGATCGACAAGGAGGTGACGCTCTTGCCCGACCCGGATTCGCCGACGATCGCGATGACCTCGCGCGGATTGATGTGGAAGCTGACATCGCGCACCACGGGAACCCATTGGTCACCGCGCCGGAACGATGTTGTCAGGTTGCTCACCGAGAGCAGGGGCTTTTCGTCATCGTCCTTCGGGGGCAGGTTCTGGTTGGAGGTGGTCATTCTAGCTGCTCCCGACGTGACGCGGATCGAGGAGATCCCGCAATAGATCGCAGACGGCGTTAAGGGTCAGGATCAGAAGGGTGAGTGCCACACAGGGCCAAAGCAGCAATTGCGGCGCCTGAACCAGCGTCGAGCGCGCGCTGCCGATCATCGTGCCAAGCGATGCATCGGGCGGCACGATTCCGAGACCGAGGAAAGACAGGCCCGATTCCAGCACCACCGCCGAGGCCGTGGCCAGGCTGAGCTGAACAAGCACTGCGCTCGAGATATTGGGTAGGATGGTGCGCACCATGGTGCGCAGCCGCGACGCGCCCATGGCATGGGACGCCTCGACATATTCCTGCGAGCGCACGGTGAGCACGGCGGAATAGGCCACGCGGGTAAAGGCCGGCAGGGACACCACTGCCAGTATCGGGATCAGCGACCCGGCGCCGGGGCCGTAAAGCGTGACATAGACCATGGCGACAAGCAGCGCCGGCAAACAGACGAGCATATCCATGAAGCGCATGATCGCCGTTTCCACCAAACCGCGCAGATAGGCGGCCAGGATGCCCAGCGCCGTACCGACCACGCAGCCGATCGTCGAGGAGAACACAGCCACGATCAGCGAGATATGCATGCCCCAGATCAGGCGCGAGATGACCGACCGGCCATATTCATCATTGCCGAGCGGCGCATCGAACGAGGCCAGAGCGAAGCGTTTGGCCAGATCCATGGCCAGGGGGTCGGTGAGCGGCAGCAGGGGCGCGATCGTTGCTGGCAGTATGATGCAGACGACGGCCAGAAGCGTCAGCGCGTACTTTTTCAGTTTCATCGCCGGACCCTCGGATCAAGAACGCTGTAGACGATGTCGACGAGCAGGTTGATCAAGATGAAAATCGCCGAGGTCACCGTCAGCACGCCCGTCACGACGGTATAGTCCCGCGAGATCACACCGGAGATGAGCATGCCCGAGAGCCCGGGCCAGTTGAACACGAACTCCACAAGCACCGTGCCGCTGAGCAGAGTGCCGACATGCAGCGCAAAGACCGTCACCACCGGCATCAGGGCATTGCGCAGGATGTGATGGGAATTGATGCGGGCCGTCGGCACGCCCTTGGCCCTGGCCGTCCGCACATAATCCTGCGGCATGACATCGAGAACCGAAGCGCGGGTTATGCGGAAGACTATGGCCGACAGCCCGACGGCAATTGCGGTCGAGGGCATAAGCAGCAGAAGGATATGCCGTGCCGGATCGACGGCGAAATCGACATAGCCTCCGGCGGGCACCAGCCGCAGGTTCTGCGCCAGGACCAGAACCAGAATCGTGCCGATGACGAAAACCGGCACGGCCTGGGCAAAACCCGTAACCGCCGAAGCGATGCGATCGAAGCCGCCGCCGCGCTTTAGCCCGGCACGGACACCGGCGGGGATGCCGATGATAAGGCTGAGCAGGGCGCCGACGCCGACCAGTTCGAGTGTGCGGGGCAGACGGCGGGCGATATCCTGAATGACAGGCGTGTCGCCGACAATGGAAATGCCAAGGTCGAAATGCAGCAGGGACCACAGCTTGCGCAGATACTGGACATAGATGGGCTGATCCAGCCCTAGCTCGGCGCGCAGCGCTGCCACAGCGGCTGGATCGGGCGCAAAACCATCCGCGCCAAGCAGCAGCATGACCGGGTCACCGGGCATGATGTACAAGGACAGGAAGATCACCGTTACGACCAGCCACAGCATCAGGATGCTGAGCGCTATGCGTCGGATCAACCAAACCATTCAGACGATCTCCTGCTGCGCCGGCCCCGAAGGGCCAGCCTGTCGCGCCTAAAGAGTGTCTCCGCCGGCGCGTTTCATGCCGATCGATGTCACCCATTCAAAGCCGACTTTCCGGAACGGCTCGGGCGGTATCCAGTTGGCTATGCCATAGGATTGCTCCACCGGCACGTCGCTCGTATCCCCGGTGATGCGCTCGGCCAGGCGCCGGCCAAGATAGCTGCCTTTGGTAATGCCCAGTCCGTTATAGCCTGTCGACACCCAGAGGCCGTCCTCTATTTCTCCCCAGAGCGGGGCGCCGTTGCGGGTCATGTCGGTCAGTCCTCCCCACACGTGTTCGAGCTTGATGTGCGACAGTTCGGGGAAGCGGCGATGGAACTTCTCGGTCAGTTGCTCTGCTACAAATTGCAGCGGAAAGCGCTCTTCGTAGGAATGCAAGCTTCGCAGCATGAAGCGGTTGCTCGCCAGACGGCGATGCGTTGATGAGCCGATACGCCGAACGCTGGTCATGCCCCACGCCTTCCATTCGCCCAGCAAATGAGCCTGGTTGTCCGGGACGACTTCTGAGAGGCTGCAATAGGTGTAAAGGGAGACGAGCTTGTTGCTGCCAACGCCGAACTCCTTGACGAAGCCGTTCATGCACAACAGCAGCACCTCGGCGTCAATGACGCCGCCATCCGTCTCGACCCGCCAGCCCTTGCCCTGGCGGTGCATGCTGCGCATCACCGTGCGCTCGTAAAGCGCAACCTGCTTGGGCAGGTTGTCGGCCAGCCCGCGGATCAATGCCGCCGGGTTGATGTCATAGCTTTCGCCGTAATGCAGGACTGTCTTATAAAAGCGGGTGCCGACCTTGCGGTAGAGGTCTTCGCCCTCGTAGAGCACGGGCTTGAGGCCGATCTTATCGTATTTCTTGAACTGCGCTTCGAGAATGGCCCGGCCGGAGTCCGTACGCGTGCCGCGCAGCATGTTGCTGACCGACATGCGCCAGTCGATATTGTGCTCCTTGCAGATCTGGGCCAGCCAGAGAAAACCCTGGCCGTTGAAATATTCCTCGCTGTTCTTGGGCGGCGTCCGCTCCGGCGTCCAGGCGACGTTGCGGGTCGAATTGCCCGAATTGCGGCCCGAGGAATTCTCGCCGACCTCATCGCGATCGATGACGATGATATCGGCCGAAGGATCAAGCTCGGCCAGGCGCCGCGCGGCGCCCAGACCGGTAAAGCCGGCGCCGACGATCAGGTACTTTGCCGAGTTGCGGCCCTGTAGCGGCGCGGTCGGCGTCCTCGGCGGCAGAAGCGCATTCCAACCGCTCCCTGAACCATACCATTGATACTCAAATTTCTGTTCGCGGTCGCGCGACATCATCGCCCCCTCTTCCGGCAGACATTACTGTGTCTCATCTTGACAAGAAATTGCGGGCGGACTGCCGGCCGAAACAAGCAGTCTGCCCCACGCGGCCTACCAGGTGTTCAGGCGCATCTCGTCGCTCAGGCACAGGGAAAGGATAGAAAGCATCCATGGCCAAAGCCTGAAGCCTTCCAGTTCCTGGCGACGCCCGAAGATGGTGGGCCGGTAAACCAGACCGCAGAAGGCGCCGTTGTCGAGCACGAGCTGATCGATATCGTACACGAGCTGACGACGCTTCTCTTCATTGGTCTCCCGTTCGGCCTGTTCGATCAGGGCAGCGAGACCGTCGACGGTAAAGTTCAGGCTGCGGCCGAGCACGCTCGGGCCGGACGGATCGAGACGTCCACGCGTGACGATCATCGGATCGAGCGTTGTGGCACCGCCACCGCCGATGAACATGTCACCCGCGCCGCGCCGCTGGTTCTCCTGCATTGTCGGCAGGTCGGTGAGTTGCAGGTTTACCTTGATCCCATAGTCCTGGAGATGGTTCTGAATGAGAACCGCGGATTCGCGGTAGAAGCCGAGTTCACCGGCAGCGCCGAGTGTCAGTTCCAGACCCTCGGCGGCCCCGCCTTCCTGGAGCAGCGAACGGACAAGGTCGGGATCGTTGCGGTAGAAGTTGTCGTGCTCGGCCCAATAATAGGCACTCCCGCGCATGCGCGGCGTGCCGTTCATCGGCGCGCCATTGCCGAAGAAGACGGTATCGACGATTTCCTGGCGGCGGATGGCATTAGCCACCGCCTTGCGCAGATGCACGTTGCCGAGCGGCCCCTGCCCGTTCATGGCCAGGGTCAGCAGCGAGCCTTCGCCCTGCTGTTCGATCGCCATGCCGGGCGTGGCCGCCACCGAGGCCGCCGCGCCCCACGGCACGAACTCGATGATATCAACGTCGCCGGCAAGCAGGGCCGAGGCACGCAGGTTCTCATCAAGATAGGCAATGACTTCGAAGCGGTCGGCAAGCGGATAGCCGGGACGATAGTAGTTGGGATTGCGCACGAAGACCGCGTTGACGCCGCGCTCGTAGGATTCGAGCACAAATGGACCTGCGCCCAGCACGCGATCGGCCTCGGTATCGGAATCCCGATGCAGAATGAAGAAATACTGGTGCGCCATAAGGTGCGGCACCGACGGATTGGGCCGGTCGGTGACGATCTTGATGGTCTTGTCATCGACCACCTCGGTCTTGAGCTGCGCAAAGGCGGTAGCCTCGGGCAAGGCGCTTTCGGTGCGGCCGGCGAACTCGATCGACCAGCGCACGTCGTCGGCGATTATCGGAGTGCCGTCGCTGAACTTGACGTCGCGCAGCTTGAACACCCAGGTCGTTTCATTCTCAAGTTCCCAGCTTTCGGCCAGGATGCCGATGAGACTTCCCGACAGATCGTACTGGAGCAGTTGGATATGCAGCAGCGACTGGGCGAAATAGGTCGCCGCCGCCCCTGTGCCGCGTTTGGCCGGCACGAAGGGCCATGGATAGGCCGTGACACCGGCGCGTATGGACTTAGTGCTGGATTGCCCTAGGGCCGAGAAAGACCCTAGCGGCAGTACGAGGCCGGCGGCGGCCATCGTCTTCACGAAAGTGCGGCGATCTACGAGCATGCTTCTTCCTCCCACTGAGTGCTGGATGCGCAGGGGCACTCCTCATCGCCCCGGTCGATTTCAAATCTTTGCCACGCTCTGCCGCAATAAAACAGCATGGCGGCATGGCCCGGACCTGCATCTCGTGGCGGATACTTGGCCGGTATTGAAGCGACTATAGGCGTTGGAAACTTTCCCGTGTTAGACAATTACGGCATTTCAGAATTTGCGGTTTCAGCAGAATTGATCACTCCATCGCGATGCGGTGGTTCCGGCCTCCATAGCCATAGGGAACCTCGACGCGCGCATCGACCATTTCCAGCCTTCGGGGCGATGGCCTCAGCTTGCGCCTTCACCTTGTCGTCGGCGAGCTGGTCGAGCAGCGCGACATCCTGCAACAGCCCCCATCGTCCGACTGGAACAGATTCGTTCAGCACGATGCCGCCAGCAGCTTAATAGGCATCGACGTCGACGAATGCGGCCGCTGTCGCCGGTGCGCACGGTCGTCTCGGTCAGCGTACGGGGTTCTGACCAGCCATCCTTGATCGCCTCCCAAACATGTTCTTGCTGGGCGCGATCGGGATTGACGTTGAAGGCCATGAGCTGTCCGAGCGTCACACCGTCTTCAGCGTAGAGATCGAGCAGCGAAGGCGCAACGCAAGCCAGGCGCAGGCGCTGCTTCAACACATTGACCGAGACGAAAAAGGCAGCGGCAATCTCTTGCTCGGACATGCCCTGGATGCGCATGTCCCTGGAACGCGCGATACTGGCCAAGGGGGTGGAGCGGCGCGCGATGGATATTCTCGGCCAGGCTGTCGTCTTTGGCGACAATGCTTCAACCGGCTTCGCGCACCCGGCACGGGACCGGCGCGGTTTTGGTGAGGCGCTTAACCTTCACCAGTAATTCCAGCGCCCGGTAGTGGCGACCGCCAGCGGGGATTTCGAACATGCCCTTCTCCGCACCATCGACATCAATGACAGGGCTCAGGTCAAGAACCTGAAGCGGACTGCGTCGGGCGGTGTTCTGCTACAACTCCTCGATTGACACGCCGGCCTTGATACGATCAGATTTGTGTCGAGGCAGATCCATGTGGGGGCGATCTCTTCCTTCGCAACAATACGTCAATAAGCTGTGCGGCTTTATATCCCGATAGATAGCAAGTGTCGGTTTCGGTTGAAACCAGCCCGAGGACGAGGGTGACGTTCCGTGGCTGGGGCTGTCACGGGCGCGGAACGCTGACACTTCCCGCTCCGCCGCCCGCAGTCGGCACCTTCCCTCCCCCTTGCGGGGAGGGTGGCCCGGCGCAGCCGGGACGGGTGGGGGTCCCTCCGTGGTCAACTGCACCTTCCCCACCCGTCGTCCCTGCGGGACGACACCCTCCCCGCAAGGGGGAGGGAGAGCCCGACTGTAGGCCTCACGGGCCCCTCTCCATCCACCGCCCCAATGGCGGGTCGGGGAGCTCATTTCATCGCGCCGGAAAAAGTAATCCCCGCACCTTCCGCCGCCGCTAGACTCCCCCTCACCTGCCCGCAGGCGGACGGGATCGCGAACGAACGGTTCGCGGGCGGGGGCCGGGTGGCGCGGTGGTCGCATCGCGCCAGGCTGAAAGCGTGTCGGCGTGGGCCGGTTAGCCGGTCA
>Ga0172380_10005229_pt1 | contig 15935 bp, 8 predicted proteins | sample Leawe162metaG_FD_119747 | JGI IMG/M metagenome (GOLD analysis project Ga0172380, IMG submission 119747) | Leachate microbial communities from a municipal landfill in Southern Ontario, Canada - Leachate well 162 metaG | ecosystem: Engineered > Solid waste > Landfill > Unclassified | place...
CCGTAACAATTGAACCATTCAGCTCCGAACGTATCGAAGTTATCCGCGGTCCAAAAGTCCTTACAAGAAGCTCAAATTCATTCGGCGGTATTGTTAATATTATCAAAAATGAGATCCCTGATAAAATTCATGATTCCTTTTACGGTACAACGGGATTTTATGTTGAATCAGCTAATAAAGGGAGATTAGGTAATCTATCTGCCGAAATCCCACTATCACCTGTTGCATTGAAATTTAATTTTTCTAAAAGAAAGACTTCTGATCTTTCTACTCCTATTGGAGTTCTAAAAAACTCAGATTCAGAGAATTTAGATTTTAGCGGCGGGGCAAACTATTTCTTTGGAGAAAGTTCGCTCGGAGCTTCATTTAATAATTATGAACTTGATTATGGTGTACCGGGAGGATTTGTCGGTGCGCATCCTAATGGAGTAGATATTTCGATGTTCCGCAGACAAGTAAATACTCGTCTAAATTACATATTGCCCGATTGCTCATTTGATAAATTTGATCTTGGTATTACAGGAACGGTTTATCGTCATCAAGAATTTGAAAGCTCCGGTAAGATCGGTTCTGAATTTAGAATAGAAAATTATGCAGGTTATTTAGAGTTCCATAATAATGAAATAAAGCCATTCAGCGAAGGTGTTATCGGTATTTCTTCCGATTTTAGAAAGTTTACTGCGGGTGGATATGTATTTACTTCTCCAACCAATTCACTGAATATTTCCGGATATATTTTTCAGGAAATTCATATTAGCGAAAAAATACATTTAGAATCTTCTCTTCGTTTTAGTTATGATAATATTAGTCCGCTTCGGAAGAAACAAAATTCGGCAATTGGAGCTATTCAGGAATTAAACTTCTATAATTTATCAGCTTCATTTTCAGGCTTGATTGAGATTTCATCGAAAGTATTTATTGGAGCTAATATTAGTAAGACCTCCCGTACTCCAACAATCGAAGAACTATTTTCCGAAGGACCTCATCTTGCGGCATATTCTTATGAAATCGGTAATCCGGATCTTAAATCCGAATCAGGTTATGGAGGTGAATTTTTTGCATATCATAAATTCGGGGCACTATTCTTCCACTTAAGTTTTTATGGTAATTATTTTACGAATTATATAATTCCACGTAATAGCGGTGAGATTAATTATGCTACATTTCTACCTATTTACGTTACGTCAGGAGTTTCAGCACGTCTTTACGGCAGTGAATTACAGGCAGACCTAAACCTTACAAATGAATTAAAATTTAGTGCTTCGGGAAGTTACACAATTGGGGAATTTGAAAATAGAAATCCCCTGCCACAAATTCCACCATTGAAAGGTTTGGTTGGGTTGTCTTACACCAAAGAGCAATTCATTTCAGGAGTAAATATTGAACTTGCAAATAGCCAAAAGAAGGTAGATGAATTTGAAATTCCTACTGCAGGGTATGCAGTTGTTAATTGTTACGTTCAATATAGCTTTGAAGCGGGTGAAACAATTCACAATATGAGTTTGACAGTTGATAATATATTTAATAAAGAGTACCGCAATCATTTATCGAGAGTAAAATCGATAATGCCGGAAGCAGGTAGGAATTTTAGATTAACTTATAAGTTGTATTTTCATAAATAATTGAATTGATAAAATCGTTATTATAATATTTAACATGGGTAATTGTATTGAAATGGTTGTTGCTTATTAAGCTAAGAATTTCGTAATTTAGGATTCTTAAAAAGAATGAAACAGCTAAGTACTCGGAGAGATGGGTGAGTGGCTGAAACCAACGGTTTGCTAAACCGTCGTAGGGGTTAAACTCTACCGCGAGTTCGAATCTCGCTCTCTCCGCTACAATGAAAAAGCCCAAAACAATTATGTTTTGGGCTTTTTTTATCTTCAATTGATAAATTTTATTTTCGCAGAACAGCTATTAAAATTATACTAAGTCTCGTATACTTCAATTGGTAGTCTTATAGTAAATGTACTGCCCTTGCCTTCTTCACTTTCAACTTCAATCGTTCCATGTAATTGGTTTAATTCTTTTTTAACGATAGACAAGCCAAGCCCTGAACCTTGGAAGTTTCTGGTAGTTCCTTCGCTTACCTGTCTAAATTCATCGAATATAATGCTTTGCTTGTCTTTTGGAATTCCAATACCGGTATCAATCATTTTAATTATTAAAGTTTTTCTATCCCCTTCAATTTCTACGATAGAGTAAATTTCAATAATACCTTTTTCTGTATATTTTATTGCGTTGCTTAAAAGATTAGATAAAATTTCAGTTATAACACTTTCATCCATATAAAGAATCAGTTCTTCATTGTGATTAATAATAATTAATCGCAAACCCTTAATAGAAATTTGAATTTCGTATTCAATTACTAACCTATCTATAATATCCTTTAATTTGGTAGGTTTAAGATTTAGTTCGAGTCCATCAAATTCAATCTTAGTCAAATTTAGAATATTTTCTAAGGTACCAAGCATTCTTTTCGAAGCAATCATTATTCCATTAAGCATTTCTTTATGTTCAAGATTATCAAGTTCACTATGCAAAAATTCTGTATATCCCATTATACCAACAAATGGAGTCCGAAGTTCATGACTCATGTTTGCAAAAAAGAAACTTTTTACTCGATTCATTTCCTCAGCTCTTTCTTTTGCATCCATTAAATCTTTAACCATCTTTTTCTTTTCAGTTATGTCTTCGTTGATTGCAATAAAATTAGTGATTACTCCGTCATTATTAATTATTGGAGAGATGCTTGATCTTTCCCAGCATAGTTCGCCATTCTTTCTCTTGTTTTGCAATTCTCCAGTCCAATCTTTTCCTGATAGGATAGTATCCCAAAGGTCTTTATAAAATGAATTTGTCTGAGCGCCGGATTTTAAAATTCGAGGATTTTTTCCAATAACTTCTTCAGCTGAATACCCTGAAAGTTTTGAAAAAAATGGATTTGTATAAATAATATTTCCGGTTTCATCGGTAATTTTAATCGCTGCATTGCTAGATTCCACTGCACGATTTAATAGTTTTAGCCTTTCTTCAACTTTTTTCTTTTCAGAAATATCATGAACAATGGAATGAAGGTACTCCTTATTACCAATTTTAATTATACTGCTGAAAACCTCAACATCAACAATACTATTATCTGCCTTACGATGCCTGAACTCAAAATGATTTTTTTTCAGAGTTCTAGCTTTTTCCATTTCTGATCTTATATCTATTGAACTAGATTCATTCAATTGATTAACATTCATATTTTGCAAAACTTCAATCTGCCAGCCATAAAAAGAGGCAGCTGCTTCATTTGCTTCAACAATTTCTCCTGTATCTGGGTCAATTATCAGTTTTACTGCTGAATGATTGTAAAATAGATTACGAAATTTTTCTTCACTCTGTTTTAGAGCATCTTCAGATTTCTTTCTATCTGTTATGTCTTCATCTACTCCACGGTATCCTTTTACATTCCCGTTATCGTCAAATATAGGGCTTCCGCTTGTGGATAAAATTACTGATTTACCATTTTTATGTATATTCTTGTTTTCAAAATTCCTGAAAAGTTTTCCTTCATTAAAAGCATCAAATGCCATTTTTATAAGGCTTTCTTTTACATCAGGTGCGAAAAAATCGTAAAAATGCATTTTTCCTACAACTTCTTCTGGTTTAAACCCCAGTAATATTTCTATTACTGGACTTGAATAAGTATACATTCCTTCCGTATTAACTTCCCAAATCCATTCCTGAGCAGTTTCTGCTACCTGTCTAAATCGTTTCTCACTTTCTAAAAGTTCTCTTTCTGCCTTTTGAAGAGCCGTATTTTCTTTTACATCTTCCAAAGCACGCTTAATAGCATGAGGTAACCTTTCAGGTCTATCTTTCAATACATAATCAAATGCACCTTCTTTTAATAATTCAATCGCAGTTTCTTCTCCAATGGACCCGGAAACACATATAAACGGAACTTCAGGGCAAATTCTATTACAAATATCCAATGCTTCAAATGCATCAAATCCGGGAAGTCTAAAATCAGATATTATTATATCATAATTAGAATTTTTTATAGCTTCGGTAAATTCTATCTTGTTTTCTACATGAGTTACTTCAAGCTTAAAACCTGCCTCAATCAAACGTTCGACTATAAGTTCTTTATCATTTAATGAATCTTCAAGAAGAAGCGCTTTCAGAGCTGTATTTATAATATTTTTACCATTTACCATAATTATTGCCTTGGTGGTTGTTCATTTAGAATTGCCCAGAAAACACCTATTTGTTTTACAGCTTCTATAAATTCCCCAAAATCAACTGGTTTTACAACATATGCATTTGCTCCTAAAGAATAGCATTTTTTCAGGTCTGGATCTTCTCTTGAAGAAGTGAGCATTACTACCGGTATGTGCTTAAATTTTTCATCCTTTCGAATAGCTTCCAAAACTTCAATTCCATCCATGCGGGGCATTTTGATATCGAGCAGAATCACAGCTGAATTGCCGGTGGTTCTGCCTTTAAATTCACCCTCGCAACGTAAATACTCCATAGCATGTACACCATCACTAACAGTAACAACATTGTTTGCCAAATTATATTCTGATAATGCTTCAAGAGTGAGTTCAACATCCTGAGGATTATCTTCAACTAATAAAATCGTTTTTAATTCGATCACTTTCCCCCCTTTCTCGTTATTGGTAAACTAAAATAAAAAGATGCACCTATTTCGGGTTCAGCTTCAGCCCAAACCTTTCCCGAATGTTTATGAATAATTCGACGAACGTTTGCTAATCCAATTCCTGTTCCCTCAAATTCACTTTGAGTATGAAGTCGTTGGAAAACTCCAAATAATTTATGTGCGTATTTCATATCAAAACCTACACCATTATCGCACACGAAAAATACAAAATCATTCTCAACTATATTATAACCAATAGATATTTTTGCTAATTGTCGATTTCGTGTATATTTAACTGCATTATCAATCAGGTTGGTCCACACTTGCCTCATAAGAGTATTATCTCCAAATATTTTTGGCAGTATCTGTATATCCCAGTCGATTTTTCTACCTTTTAGAACAGGCTCTATCTCTTTCATAACTTCTATTACAATCACATTTAAGTCGAGTTCAGTAGCAATAATTTCCACTCTCCCTGTTCTTGAATATTGTAGCAAATCGTCAATTAACGTACCCATCTGTTTGGAAGCCCCTGAAATTGTTTCCAAATAATGGTTTGCTTTGTCATCTAACTTATCTTTATATTTTTTATTAAGCAAATCGACATAACCATTTATATGTCTGAGAGGAGATCTCAAATCGTGTGAGACCGAATAACTAAAAGCCTCAAGTTCTCTATTAACTTCGGCGAGATGAGCCGTTCGCTGCCCTACCTTAAATTCAAGTTCGCTGTTCAATTGTTCAAGATCTTTGAGAAGCCTTTTCTTTTCTGTTATGTCATTAAAGAGGACTTGAATCGCGGGTTCATTCTGGTAAGTAAGTAAAGTAGCCATTACCTCTACATCTATTATCGTTTCATCAATTCTAATGTATTTATTTTCAACCGGGTACAAACCCGTTTCACCATTTAACAAACGTTGTATCCGACTTACAGATTCTTCGAGATTATCGGAATGCATAAAATCTTTTACATGTTTACCAACAAGCTGTTCGGCTGATAGAGCACCGAAGATTTTCTCTCCTCCTGGATTAATAAAAATAATTTTCCAGTTAAAAAGAATTAAAATACCAATTGGCGATGCTTCAATAATATTTCGGTATCGTGCCTCGCTCTCCATTAATTTTTCTTCAGTAATCTTGCGTTCAGAAATATCTACATTAAATCCATACCATGTTATGCTTCCATCCGGTAATTTTTCCGGATTGGATCTTGAATATATCCACTGAATATCTTTTCCGGTTATTTTAACTCTAAATTCGCATGTAAAATACGTAAGATGTTCTGCAGAGTATTCGATATCTTCAATAACCCTAATAGCATCATCAGGATAAATGACATTAGCAATAGGAGTAAAATCTTCAAGAACATCTTCCGGTGAACATCCGAAAATATTCTTTATACCTTGTGATGCAATTGGAACATGATAAGAACCATCCGGTCTCCTTGTAAATTGATATATTAAATCAGGTACATTTGCTGAAAGTTTTTGAAATTGGATATCCTTTTCGCGGATCTTTTCTTCTGCTGATTTGCGGGCAGTAATATCATTTGCAACTACTAGTCTTGAGTTTCTATTTCTATATTTAATGCTATGCGAAATAATTTCAACAATGAATATTTCCCCATCCTTATTCATATGCTTCCATTCACCAGAAAAAGTTAGAATATCAGATTCCTGTTTAACATTATCAACAAGTTTATAAACTTCTGCGCTCGGTCTAATATCTTTCAAGGTGAGTTGTTGAAATTCTTCTCTACTATAACCATATTTAGAAATCGCTGCTTCATTTACTTCTAAAAAGTTTAATGTTTCTAAATCGTAAACCCACATAGGATGAGGATTACTTTCGAAAAGCATTTTATAATTTTTCTCGCTCTCAGCGACTTTCAGAGCAAGAGTACTTTGCTCTACTTTCTGAAAAGCCAGCTCACTTATAAGTTGGGTCATATTAAGGAGGAAATCCATTGCAATCTTTACTTTTTCCTCTGAGACAATTGGAACTTTTTTAAGTGCAGTAAAATAATCATCATTATTAAATCCGTTATTTTTTGCTTGCTCTTCGAAGAAAGCAATATCCGGTTCTTCGAAAAAAAATTGTCCCGAAAATAAATTAGCTATATGTTCGCCATAAATTTTTATCGGTAGAGCAACATCAATTAGACCATTTAAACATTTGTAAAAATGGTATTTCTCTCCTTCACCCATTTTATTTGCAAGAATTGTATCACTTACTAAGCAGTTTTTTGAAGTTTGAGGATTAATTCTGTGGAATTGTGTACATATAGGTCTCCAACCCGATTTGGATAAAATATTACCTTCAAGGTCAAGGATGGCAGTTACAAAACCAGTAGTCTTATTAAAACCTTCGAGAAGAGTATCAACTTTTTCAAAATCTATTAAATGCAGTATGTTTTTTTTAACCGATTTATTCACCCTTCTTCCATCCATTTTGTGTAAATGAAAAAAAATAGCTCAATTGATTTTTAACAAAATATTCTGAAAATGCACCACTTTATATTAGAAGATATTTGATTTCTATTTTACTGCAAAATATAATCATTATCAATACAAAACTACTTAAACTAAGATTTTGAACAAACTAACAGTTTTTATATTCTATAAAATTAATTCTTCATTTACAAACTCTACTCTATATATTTTAGGAAATTGGGTCTTCTCCTAGATATCGAAAATAATTTGATGTATAATCAGTCCAACGAAGAAATGATTCTTTAAAAAAAAGCCCCGATTATCGGGGCTTTTTAGAAATAATGTTCGGAATTCTTTCCTGTTAATTTATCCTGATATTCTGCTTTTAATTTTTGATTCATCTGCAGGTGTTAGGGTAACGTAATTCATGGACACTTTTTTGGTATCATCAAGAGTTTTTAGGAGCATGAAATCATTATCGAGTTCCATTCCTTCAATTAAGCTATTGCCAAATGTTTGATGATAAATTTCTTCACCTACAATGCTCTTTTTTACTATATCATCAACGACTATATTTAAAAATAGAGCAAGTGGAGTACCGGCGAATGTAGATTTGCCATACATCTTTTTAATTTTTGCTTTAGTTACATCCCCACCGGTTCTTAAAGAAAGCTTAAGAGCATCTTTTAATTCTTTTGGAGAAATCTTATCTTTTCTTTTAGTACCATGTTTCTTATTAAAGGTGATGGAATCTTGAGTAATAACAAAATATTCAAGTGCTTCTTCTTTAGGGTTACCATCGGAATCTAAGTAAGGAATTTTTTTTATTTCCCTAATATTGTTTTCGATTTTATCATAAAGTTTTTCGATTAATTCTTGCTCTGATTTTAGATAAACATCTGCTAAAGTTGCCATTTTTTCTCCTCACCCCAAACACTGGCTATTTTATTTTTAATTTTATATTCAAATATAGCAATAAGTTCTTTGTTTTGGTTAATAATCTCTCTTTCTTTATCAAGATTATCTGAAATTTTTTTTTGAATATCCAAAGGGGGTAATGGAATTTTGATTTTCTTAAGCGTTTTAAGGACTATTCTTTGAAATCTATCAAGGCAACTTTTCCTACCCTTTAGTTCTTCGGCAGTGTGAATGAAAAGGAAGAACCTTCCCCCACTTTGCTCTTAACCCAAATTTTACCACCGTGCATATCAATAAATTCTTTACAAAGTAATAAACCCAATCCGGTGCTTAGTTCACCATCGGTTCCTAATGTGCTCACTTTTTCTTCTATTCTAAAAAGTCTTACAACATCTTCTTCACGCATTCCAACACCATCATCTGAAACCGATACTTCAATTGACCCATTTTCAAGTCGTGTTGATTTAACAACAACTTTTCCATATTTCCTTGTGAATTTAACCGCATTGGATAAAATATTTCTAAGTACTGTTTCTATCATTTTTTCATCAGCCAGGATTTTCTGTTCATTATTATTAGCATATATTATTGTAATATTTTTTTGAACAGCACGCTGGTTTATGGAATCTATACTTTGAATAATGGTTTCAGAAATATCCATATCTACAGGGTTATAATTAATAGAGCCGTTTTGCACTTGAGCCCACTTTAATAAATTTTCCAAAAGTTTAAAAAACTTACGAGCGGTTTCATTAAGTATTTTACTGTTTTTAATAATTTCATCCGGTGAAAATGTTTCTGAACTATCCGACATTAGTTCTGTTAATCCTAGAATTCCCACAAAGGGATTTTTAAGATCGTGAGCGATAATTGAAAAGAATTTGTCTTTTTCAGCGTTTACCTTTATTAGCTCTGCATTCCTTTTCTTTATTTCCTCTTCAATCCGCTTGCGTTCGGTAATTTCTTTGCTAACTCCCACTGTTCCGATAATGCTTCCTAGGGCATTCCGCAAAGGTATTTTTGTTACCAGGCTCCATCGTGTTTCTCCTGTATTACTATCCATTGGTTCTTCGCGATTGATAAGCGGTTGACCGGACTGCATTATTTCAAGTTCATCGGCACGGTATCTTGATGCCAATTCATACGGTACTAAATCGAAATCGGTTTTACCAATAATTTCTTTCATATCGGAGACACCCATTCGATTAATTAATGCATTATTACAAATGATGAAACGACCTTCAAGATCTTTTGCGTAAATACGATCCGGAATATTATCAATCAGCGAATGCAGTAAATTGCGCTCTTGTGAAAGAACTTCTTCGGTAAGTATTTGATTGGTAATATCTCGAATATTACATAGAATAATTTTTATTTTGCCAACTTGATAAACATTGCTGCTGAACTCAACATTAATTGATTTTCCGTCCTTTGTTTGCAATGGAATATTTTCAAAATGGATATAGTCTTTATTCTGCAATTCTCTAAAAGCATCTTTAGAAGTGGCTATGTTTTTGAATGCACCAATATCCCATAATTCTTTTCCTATGAAATCCTCATAAGAATATCCTAGCAGTTCAATTAAGAATGGGTTTACTTCAACTATAATTCCAGTCTCTTCGTTGAGAAATAGTATTCCCTCTTTAGCAGTTGCAAAAAATATTTTGTAAAGATTATCAAGTATTTTTGATTTTTCTTCAGCAATTTTGCTGTCGTTAATATCATTTACTTGGCTTGTATTTTGTTTCACCATTCAATCACCTTTAACCTTAAAATCCAAGTTACATAAAAAAGTTTAAGATATTTCCGGTATAGTGAAAATGAGTTTGCTCTCTTTTCCAACTTTACTCTCAACCCAAATTCTTCCAACAAATTATTTACTAAGCGGTAAGCCCATCCTACCTCTTTTCCTCTTCAGTTTAAGGGGTGGTAAAAGAGGATGTAAGTGCAAAAATAAGGATTTTTAATCAGATAAATGGAAGGAAAATAAAACAGGAGCTTATTATCACCCCTGTTCTTAAAATCTTTTTTTATGTTATACTAAATTATTAGTCTATTGGATATGCTGTTATCTGCTCATCATAGATAGAGTAAATATATTTTTTATTTGGTGAAAGGAAATATTTTGATTTTTCATCTTCTTCGACATTCCATCTTTTTTTACCGGTATGAATATCTAAAGAGACTAAATCTTCATCAAGGCAGTAAACAATTGAATTACTGAAAAGTTTGGGGATATAACTCACTTCCCTATTATCATAATCCCATTTAGTTTTCCATACTTCGCTGCCGTCTTTAGTATTAAGCATTGCATAACCTTCAGGAGCAATAACTAATATGTTATCATTTCCGTAAAATACGTTAAGACATTTTCTTGCCGATACACCATAGTAATTTCCCCAGCTTTTGTAAGTGTTTGTTAATTCTGCACCTTCAGCTTCTTGAAGGAAATCAGATGTTCCGGTTTCACTAATTCCTCCGGTTGTTGTGGTTGTAGTCATAACCCAACCACCGCCCATATATGTAGATGTGGAAGATGTACGAGGCACGCTCCCAATCCAACTTTCTTGAACTGCATAAGTTTCTTCAAATTCCATTTCGCCGAGATCATTTTTTTCAAAATTATATTGCCAATCGTATTTGCCACCATTCTTTCCAAGCTTAAGCGCATAAACGTTCTGCTCATCAGCAAAGTATATTCTGTTAGCTTTTTCATCATAATAATTTTCTAACGAGAACTGAGGAGTCTGAAGACTGGGATCAACTTCAGTATTTACTTTCCAAAGGATTTTACCGGTAGTTGCTTCGATTGCCATAAAACCAAAAGGGTCTTCTGAAAATTTCTCTTTGATTTCGACATCGTCTTTATTGAGATAAATATTATAGTCAGTAATTCCAAACTTAGTATATAAAACACCATCAATTAATTTTATATCAGATACGAACCCGGCTTCTTTGCCTAAAGTCCACAATATTTTACCTGTATCAAGATTAAAACCAACAAGTTTTTCTTCACCTGATAAGAACACTAAATTTTCATAATATGCTATCGGTGCAAGATTATCTATATGTGCATATCCATCGCACAATTCAAAATATGTAGCATAAACAATAGCCCCGGTTTTTTTATTAACTCTTATATATCCTTCTCCCGGTTCGTCTCTCGTTTTCGGATTCATCATTGGTTCTTTTGCACGGATTTCAAAAATTAAATCATCCTTATAAGGGAAATAATTATAATCGAATCCGATATTACTATAACCCATCATATTATTAATTGCATCATAAGTATTTTGAGCTTTACCGGCAGTAGCAACATTTAGGATAGTCCCGATAGTTGTAGTAATTGCCTTGGTTAATCCCCTTGTAAAATCTGAAAGTGCTGCTCCTGATAATACTACGGGAGTTTTATAATTTACTTTTCCGGTAACTGCATTTATACTCAATAGATAGATATAAGTACCACTATCAGAGGACATAAGTCTTGCTCGGCTATAAGCGATAAGAATATTATCCCCCTCCATATCAATATATCGATGTGCGTAACCTTCGAATTGAGGATCATCTTCTTTAGTCTGCCATAGAACTTTACCTTCTACAAGATCAACCGCCGCCATTTGATCTCCAAGACCAAGTACTAGAATATCCTTACCACCGGCTTTTGCAGAGCTTAATGTGCGCACATCATCGAATGGGAATTTTACTTCCGTGATTTTATGATTATTGAAATTAAAGTGCATAAGTTTTTCTTCACCCATTACTGCAGCACCTTGAGCGGTTGGAATTATTACGTTTTTATCCCCATCAATATCAAAAGCAACACGAGCAATTTCTTTATTATTAACTAAATCAAGGAAAACAACACCATCATCGAGAACGGCTAAGTAACCCGTTTCTTTATCATCACTATATGACCATTTAAACCCCTTTTTAATTAAATCTTTATTTACGCCATAGTCTTCGCCGGAATATAATTTTTTACCTGTTGCAATATCATAAAGAGATAAAATTTCTGAATCCTCGAAAACAAGAAGTTTCTTTTGAGGTTCAATAACGGAATAATTATATGTACCTAAATCGGGAAGTTCGCCCCAGAAAGTAAACTCGATACGATACAATTCTTTACCTGTATTTAAATCAACACCAAGTTTATAATCTCCATAATGAATCATTGCATTATTCATAACAAAGAATAGACTTGCAAAATCTGCCTGGTCAATATCATCATATTCATTTTCCCAAAGGAGTTTTCCCGTGATTGCATCATAAGCTTGTAATTTATTATCGGAGTTCGTTAAGTAAAACTCGCCAATAAGCATACTAATACCTTTTTTATCAAAATCATCGACTTCCATTTTCCAAGCTTCTGCTCCTGTCTCGGCATTATAGCACCAAACATATTCTCCGCTTGTGATAAATAGAAGTTTACCATCATTAATAAACTCATAGTATTCAATTGGTTCATTAATATCGAGTTTCCATTTGGGAATATCTTGCGAAATAATATTCGTAGTAGTTAAGAGAATTAAGGAAAGGATTAGATAAAAAATCTTTTGTTTCATATTGGTTACCCCTATTTGATATTTACTAAGGATGAATATCAATAATTATACCAATATAGGATGTTGGGTATTATTTAGTTTTTGGCGGTTGTCAAATAGATGGTGTTGTCTTTTTGCGACAGGAGATTTGTCCCAATTGCGAGGAATGCAACACTTTTATTTTTATTATATGTCCAAAACCGAAGTTATTATCAAATCGAAAAAATAAATTTATAACTTATTTATCTTGGTAAGAAGTGGGATAGATAGTTATAGCAGTTGCCGAACCTTTTTCCAATAACCAAAATAGATTACCTTCAGTTGGTTCAACTAAAGAAGCAGGATAAATTTTATTTGAATTATTTTCGTTTAGTATTTCGGAGGCAATTTTTGCTTTTTCTTTTCCTGTTACGAAGAAATAAACATTTTTGCTATTATTAATTACCTTCCCGGTTAATGTAATTCTATCTTGCCCTGTTACTGGGTGTTGTGTATGTATACAAATATCATCAGAACTAAATTGAGAGATATGAATTGGGAATATAGAAGCTGTATGACCATCATCTCCTAGTCCTAACATCATTATATCAAATGAAGGGATTTCATCCATTAAAGTGATATTTCCTTTTAATTTGAATTTGTATCTTAGTACTTCTTTGGATGGTTCAGATTCTCCAAATATTCTAAAAATATTCTCTTCAGGAATTGAAATATTTTTTAATAATGAATCATAGGCCATTTTATAATTGCTCTGTTCGTCATCGGGGGGGACACATCTTTCATCACTCCAAAATATTTTAATTTTTTCCCATTCAATTTTATCAGTATAATTTTTTGAGACAAATTCAAAAACGTTTTTGGGAGTAGAACCCCCTGAAAATGCAATAGTTAAATATTCCCCTTTAGGAATAGATTCTGCCTTTTTCAAAATCTCTTTTGCAAAAAAATCTGCTAATAAATTTTGGGTATTAAAAACTTTTATAATTTTATTCATTTATAACTCACAATAGATTCCATCATCGGAAAGATTTTTACAAGGATATCGCCAAGTAAAATTATTTCCTTCAATTAAATCATCAGCATGTTCCGGTCCCCATGTACCTGCAGGATAACCATATAAAGGTGTTTCATTGTTCGTCCACGCATCTATAACCGGTTGAAGAAATTTCCATGCTTCCAATACTTCTTCAGAACGTGCGAATAATGTGGAATCTCCTTTGATTGTATCATTTATTAATCTTTCATAAGCTGACGGAATTCTTACTCCATTAAGATCAGAATAATGAAAATCCATATTTACATTTTGCACCTCATAACCATTTCCCGGAGTCTTCATTCCGATCTTCATCAATATTCCTTCATCCGGTTGTATTCTTATTACTAGCAAGTTACAACCATTAGGTACTTTGTCCGTAGCAAATAAAAAATGTGGAGTAGGCTTAAAATGGATTACTACTTCTGTTACACGTGTTGGTAATCTTTTTCCGGTACGGATATAAAAAGGAACACCTCCCCAACGCCAATTATCAATATAAAATTTAATTGCAGCATAAGTTTCAGTATTCGAATCTTTTGCAACTCCCTCTTCTTCTCTGTAACCCAATACATGCTCCCCCTTAATATTCGAAGAAAGATACTGACCTCTAATTGTGCAATTTTTTACATTCTCTTTTTTAATAGGACGAAGAGATTGGAATACTTTTAGAACTTCATTTCGTATTGAATCAGCATCTAATGATGATGGTGGTTCCATTGCAGCCATACCAACTACATGGAGCAAATGGTTTTGAACCATATCTTTCAATGCTCCTGAGGTGTCATAATACCCCCCTCTTTTTTCTACACTAATGCTTTCAGCCGATGTAACTTCGATATGATGTATATAATTACGGTTCCAAAGTGGTTCAAATATTCCATTTGAGAAACGAGTAACTAAAAGATTCTGAACAGTTTCTTTTCCCAAATAATGATCTATGCGAAAAATCTGTTCTTCCTTCCAATCTTCCAAAAGTTCATCTCTAAGTTTAATTGCTGATTCCAAATCAGTACCAAAAGGTTTTTCGATAACAATTCTTTTCCAACCATCTTCTTGTAGGTTCAAACCAACCTTAGCTAAATTTTTAGGTATTACTGAATATAATTCAGGCGGAGTTGAAAGATAAAAAACAGTATTACCATTAATCTCCTTTTCATCATTTAGTTTTTGGAGTTTGTCCTTGAGATTATTGTATTCATTAATGTCTTCAGAATCGAATGATAGGTAGTAAATATGACTAATAAATTCATCAATATGAGAGAGATTACCTGATTCATCAAACTGTGCGATAGAATCTTTCATCTTTGCTCTAAACTCTTCATTAGTGAATTTTGTTCTTGAGAGACCAAGAAGTGCAAATTTTGCAGGAAGTAGTTTTTGAATAAATAAAGAATAGATTGCTGGTACTAATTTTCTTTTAGTAAGATCTCCAGATGCGCCAAATATTGTATAAATATGTCCATTGTTCTCCAAAATAAAACCTCTTTCAAAATATCATACAAGAATTAATCGCAATAATAAGAGATTATATCTAATAATTCCAGAGTATAATAATAATTAGTTTAATTTACTTTTTTCCATTGCCTCCTCGATTACATTTAAACCTAATCCTGGAATTTGTGGAATTAATAAATATCCATCTTTGAAATCAAAATAGCCTTCAAATAAATGACTTAAATCAAGATCCACTCTTTGACCTGCATATTCTTGAACTCTTGCAGCATTAGGAATGGAGGCGCATAATTGCAATGATGCAGCAGTAGCTAATGTAGGTCTTGTATTATGAGTCATAATATATTTATCAAAAGCATGTGCAATAAAAGCCATTTTTCTGCACTCGGAGAATCCACCAGCTTTAATTAAATCCGCATTAATAAAATCTGCATTTCCAATTGTTACCAAATCTCGAATCTGCCATCTATTAAATTCATGCTCACCTGCAAAGATAGGAATATCTAATGCTTCTACTACTTGATTTAGTCCCTGATAATTGAGATAAGAAACCGGTTCTTCAATCGCAGCCACATTAAAATGTTCAATTAATTTTTTTGCAATTGTAATCGCCCGTGATGGAGTATATCCATTATTAAAATCAACAAATAATTCAATATCATCACCAATAGCTTTTCTAACTGCCTTTATTGTTTCGTAAGTAGGATCCGGATCAGGGTCTATATTCAATTGTCTTATTTGCATTCTTGCCTTAATGGTTTTATAACCTTGATTAACAAAATCAGCAGCAATTTTCCCCATCTCTTCCGGTGTTCTAATACCATTTGGTCCTCCGGTTCTGCCAAAGCTACCATATACTCTAACCTTGGTTAATCCATTACCTCCGGCTAATTTATGGACAG
>Ga0172380_10005231_pt1 | contig 15930 bp, 12 predicted proteins | sample Leawe162metaG_FD_119747 | JGI IMG/M metagenome (GOLD analysis project Ga0172380, IMG submission 119747) | Leachate microbial communities from a municipal landfill in Southern Ontario, Canada - Leachate well 162 metaG | ecosystem: Engineered > Solid waste > Landfill > Unclassified | place...
AAGGGTATCGTGGCAGAATCGGTAACTGGCGAGCAACCGAGAGAATCAACTTTGATTCGGTTCCAGAATGGTGCCGTTCGGGTCATCTGCGCAGTAAACGCCATCTCTGAGGGACTGGATATCCCTTCTATCAACACTGTCTTCTGCCGTGACGCCTCCAGGGGTCCGGTCATGCAGATGACAGGCAGAGCGCTCCGTCCAAGCGCCAACAAGGTTGCCAACATTATACAGTCGGAGCATACTTTGTGTCTGTTTTCGACTGTCGCACATCCACGTAAACAATATCGCCATGAACTTGGTTCCTGGCATGAATGCGGCGAAATTACTGTTACTAGTACCACAACCACGGACACTGTTCCGTTGAGGATATCCGCGTGAATTCACTCGTTACTACCCTGTCTCGCATACAAGACGTGCGCTCGACGGGCAATAAGATCGACACCATGTTGATCGACAACCAAGAATATGCTGGCACAGAATCCCTGTCCAGATCCCTAGCGCACACGCTGGACACTGACATGTCCGTGTTTCAGCACTTCAGCAACGGCGACCTCGTGAAACGCATCCACCGTGTGGATAAGCTGATCAAGGTGATCGTGGACAACGACAATGCAGCCGTGGCCATTGTTGTCCACGACAAGCCATATATCGGAGTTGCCGATGCCCTTCAAGTCATCGGGGCGATGAAGGGGAGCTATATGCACCACGAGTTCAATGATGGCTACGATACCATACTACAGACCATCGGTGGGGTCATAGGTATCGCAGGCCAGGAATTCATGGTGGGGCGCGCGTTAACGCTCGACAAGGCCAATGTGCGTAGTCCGGAGGCTCATGCCCTCCTATATAGGATTGTGTGTTCCAATGGCGCAATGACCATGAGCAGTCTGTCTGAGTCTTCTACAATCCAGGTGGGCAATGATGTCCGCGCTTCGATTCAAGCGGGGCTAGTGTCATTTCAGCACAGCGAGGCTTTAGAGAAGGTGATCCCTAGGCTCCATGAGGCGTACAACACCGCCGCATCCGGAGATGACCTGTACCGCTTTGAAACCATGCTCTCCGGGAGTTCATTTGACTCCCTCATGGGCGTTGAACAGGCGGGTGGAGGTAGGAGCAGAAGGCGTACATCGCGTATTAAGACGATCATCCGCGAGCAGGCCGGTACGGCTCGCACTCTCACAGGAGAGCCAACCTGGTCGGCGCTTAGTCAGAACGCCAGACAGTTGACCTCCACGAACGTCTCGTTGGGCAACCTGCACGAAATGGCAACAGAGCTGGCCACTCACCATGCAAGATCGAACGTGGAGTACAACTCGCTCCAGCGGTTCGCTGATGCTCTCCTAGTGGACAGGAAGCCAGATTCGCTGCCACTGAAGGCGAGTAGAACCATGCCTGCCCGATACTTTACGTCGGCACTGCCTAGTTCATCGGCGGTGGCGATAAGAGCCTAGCCAGAGACGCCGTGGCCACCCTCGTCATGTCGCGGGTGACTACGGCATATTGCTGACCTACAATACCATACAAAGCACAATCAGCATTAAACAAAGAATGACAAACATGTCCAAGACGAACCAAGGGAACCTACGGTTAAATACAGTAAAAGATGGCAACGAGGCGGACAAATGAAGCCAAACCAAATACAAATGGGTCCGTATAGCCCCTTCGTGGGCTTTTGTCCTGACCTTTAATTGAACACTAGCGGGGGTTGCACGGCCAATATCCATAGGTTAAAGTTCCAAAGACCATGAATTCTAGCTCCTTAAGAAACGGGCGACCCTTTCGTGACCCCTTCGTATTTCCGCAGTCTCGATGCATTGAGATTGACGCCTTGGCCTTTTACAGGATGCGGCCACACCCAGGAACGATGATAAGCGCAAAATCGGGACTGAAACCAAGGATGACACACGTGGGCGACATCCGTTTCCAGCCGTTGCACAAGCAGGTTCACCATGAGTAACGTGCGAGATATCCTCGCCACACACTATCCGGATAATTCTGGCGGTGCCACCGCTACCGCAGGCATTGCATATCAGGTTCACTGGGGACTTGACCATGCCCTTGATATGCATCGTGCCGGTCAGAATTTTGTCGTTATTTTTGATTATCACGAAGACGTCGTGGTCCTTAACGATCCAGTCGATCCCACAAACATTTGCGCCTATCAAGTTAAGACAGCTAGCAATAACTGGTCCATCAACAAACTGATAAAGGTGCCCAAAGCCAAAGACGGCAAATCCAAGAAGTCAATCATTGGGAAAATGATGACGTTACACAGCATTTTCTCTGACAGCATATCGCGGATTGGTTTTGCGTCAAATATGTACGTTGATTGCGTTCTTACATGTGGAAATAAATCCGATAAATTTCGCGAATTCTCTGCCATCCAACTGCGTGAAGATGAACTTTCAAAGTTAGTGGAATCGGTCCTCAAAGAGTGCGGTTACGCATTCGATCCCAAAAAGTCAACCTTTCAGTTATGCTTTCTCAGAAGCGACATACCTCCTGATTCGAGCGAAGACGTGCTGACGGGACGCTTTTGCAAGTTCATTGAATCAATGAAGGCGGCATATGGAAAAGATATCGAGACCATTAATGCCATCTCGTTTTTCTCGTCAATGCAAGAAATGGCCATTGCAAAAAACAAGGACAAGAACCACTACGACTCCCTGGAAAAATTGATTAAATACAAAGGGATATCCAGAACCGACATTGATCGCTGGTTGAGCGAAAACATAGTGAGACGTTCGGATGCAGATGTCGCAAGCAGCGTTTCTACAGCATTAATGCACAACAACACCCCGTGGGTAAAAGTCCTGTCTATTATTTCTGGTCTCCAAGGCTTACTCGCTAATAAAATCAACAAAGATCATTCCTATATCCAGAAACTGCCTATAATTATAAGTCGACTACAATCAGAAAACAAAGATGCTCTACAAAACCTAAATGTCGTTGACTACGCCAGATATATTGCGAACAAGCTCATTCAGTCTGCCGACATACCTCCATTAACCGAAGATGAAGCCATTGGATATGTCTTATACATCATGATTAAGGACACCAAGTGAATATTCAATTTAATCGTTTAATAATTTGGTCTGATAAAGAAGCAACCGCATGCGACTATCTATTCAACAAACACACTACTGTTTTCTGCGGAGTTAACGACACCGGAAAATCAGCTGTCATTAAGTCCATTTACCGAACACTTGGTGTTAGCATTAGCCATGACGATAAATGGAAAGGGGCATCTGCCAACTCTGCCTTATTCGCAACTATAAACAACGAAGAGTATGTTTTTCTGAAATTTGGCACGACCCACTCGATATTTCATGGCAATACACTAATTGTATCATCAAATAAAATCACATCAGAATATGCTCCGACTTTTGCAAATCTATTCAATTTTAGACTAAAGATGGCAGATAATGACGGAGATATTGTGACTCCGCCACCCGCATTTTGCGTTCTTCCTTTCTATATCGATCAAGATGAGGGATGGACGGGACTATGGACATCGCTTCAGAATCTTCGGCAATTTCCGAAGTACAAAGAACAGCTGCCGGATTACCACCTCGGCATTCGAAACAATGAATATTACGAAGCACACAGCAAGTTGATTGCCAATGATAGAGAGATCGCATCTGTAAATTCAGAAATTCGATTCTACGAAAAAGCCAAGGCCAAGGCGTCACACCATGATGAGTACATCAAGGCTCTACCCAATATAGACATTGAGGCATTCAATCAAGAAATCACAGAACTGCTTGCGAGCCTCGGAGAAGTTATTGCCAAACAAAATAAACTACGCGCCGACCTTCTTTCATTGCAGGGTGAGTTGGCGGAAATCAATCACCGAATTCACTTGGTTGATGGTGCCATAAAAGGATCCGATAAGGCATCAAAGGAAATATTTGATAAATACGACGGCACAAACTACGAATGCCCTGTATGCAAAACACATCATGACGATGGGTTTGCAATGGTATTCACCCTGGCTCAAGACAAGAATAGCCTTCAGGGGCTACTTGGAGACCTCCTGACGTCTAAAATTGAACTTCAGGCACGTATTTCTGAAAAGGATGTCGGGGTCAGAGAGATGCGATTGATGCAAACAAAAATGCAAGGAACGCTCGATGTAAAGCGTGGTGAACTCAGGCTTCGCGACTACGTAGAAATGGAGGGAGTTCGAATGGTTAATTCATTTATGAATTCTGAAATTATTGGTAGAGGACGTGTAATTGCCGAACTTCAACTAAAAGCTCAATCGCTACTAGATATCAAGAAGCGTTTCGAGAACAAAAAACGAGCCAAGCAGATCAAAGCTGATTTTCTTGATGTATTTGCAAAAAACAGATACGCCCTGTCCCTTCCATCGGACAGCGGAGGTGGGAGGCGCATTCTGTATAAAGTAAAAGGACAGGGCAGCGCAAGGGCAAGAGAGGTATTAGCACACTTCTTCACAATGCTTGCTCTTAAGGTGGAATACTCCGACTCGCCATTCTTTCCGGTTGTAATTGATTCGCCAGATCAACAAGGGCAAGACTCAATTAATCTTCCGCAAATGATTAATTTCATCAAAGGCAGACTGCCCGCCAAGGCTCAATTAATAATAGGCCTCGGAGAGGATCCATACTTTGAAGAGTCAGACGACATTACCATACACCAATTAAATCACAAGTTCTCTGTACTAAACAAAGATACTTATAATTTTGTTAGACCTATCGTAGCTGAGTTCCTGCAAACAATGTGCAAGTAAGCGAATAACGTGAACTCTAAAATGCCACGTCACGCAGACTCAGACGGAGAATTGCCACTGCGTCACAAGAATTCAAAAGCAGCATTTATACGTTATTTTTCAGTTTTTAAGTCGTCAATAACAGAACAAACAAGTTATAGTCCAATTTTAACCAAGAATAATATCACACCTCAAGACCCAAATTGGCTTATTGACACTGAAATCGTCGTAGCATTAAACTCCATTTGGATGACTCAATACCTGCCCAGAACCACCATTGACATTAGTGGATCTGAATTGGTAACCCAGCATAAACTTGGACACGCGGAAGACGGACACGACATATATTTGATTCCGGATTCCTTATTTCTGTCAACAGCAACAAAATTAATCAGAAACGCCGATATTAATGTGATATTTATTGATGACTCATGCTCCCTTGAATTAATAAATTTAATTTCAGAACTGCAAGACAAGGGAATTATCTGCCTCGTTTATAAATTTAGCGAAATAAGCCACTCGCTAATACAGGGCATATGGGAGAAAATTGCTATTAGCTTTGAAATTCAAGACAATCCTGCATTTCCATTGTTTTACCAGCACTCACAAGCATTTTCGACAACAAACCCAGTCCAGGGTATTTTTCGAGCAAGGATCCGGGATTCCCTACCGATAGACAACAGCGTAGACGAAGATGAGAAGTTTAGGCGCTATCTATTCCTTCACGCCGCCATTCGTGAAGCAATGCACTCAGCCGATAACGGTCATTCCGGCGAGCAATTTAACGAACGACTCGGGGTCGTATTCCTAAATGATAAATTTAAATGTCGCCTTCCATTGGTTATTGGTGTACCCGGAATGCCTCCGCGACAACATTACACAATTGAAAGAATCCTTAACCGTAAAATTGGTTTTCGATGGGACAGTCAGTCGACAAATGACAGGATTGACGTTCCGCAAACTCCGCTTGATGCCATGTCCAGTGTATTGGATATACTTGTTAGTCACCGGGCCTCATCCGTCTCTGGACTTGGGACTACAATCAGTAGATCGATTCCGAATTCAGCTTATGAAATTTTACGAAGAATTGAGGAGCATATAACAGTCCAAGGTTCTCGGGCATCTGGGAATAGAGTATGGAATTTACTAAGAAAGCTTTCTGTCCTTTGCGCGCATCTATTTGACGAAATATCACCAATACATATTTATCATTGCTCCTACATCGCAACGTTCTCTTGTTTTCCCATCGGACTCCTCTGTCTTCCGGGAAACTCGTCACCACTATGCTGTAGACTCCCCGTTTCCAACAAGCGAATGCTTCCCTTCACTTCTTCTTTCCAAGGCGAACTCAACAGGAGAGGCGTCGTCTGCCTAAATAATGTTCGGGTAGTTGTTTTGGAGTGCCTTTCAAAGGATGACCCGATATTTCGCATATCAGAACAAGGATGGAAACATGCATCAAGAATTATCAACGGCCACAAAAATTCATCATTCCAGTACAAGCTAACCGAAACAAAGTCTGAACTTTTAGCCAATCTTTCCGCCCGCGATTACGACATTGTTGTAATCAGCGCCCATGGCACATACAATCGAGATGCGAACTCAACGGGAATTGTTGTTGGCAACGAAATATTCAGGGGCAATGAAATCGATTTCTTTGCGCCACTAGTAATCCTTAGCTGCTGCTCCGCGTCTCCACGAGCCGACGGAGCAATTAATGTGGGCGATCTACTCCTTAGGTCAGGTGCAATATCCGTGCTTTCCACAATGATACCTGTGGATGTCAGGGAAAATTCAGTTTTAATGGTTAGATATTTTGTATATATCATAGAATCCATTCTCGGCAACGAGCCTCACCTGACGATTCTTGACGCATGGCACAGAACCGTCGCCGGTAATGCCTTTAATGACATTCTAAATTCAAGTGAATGGCTTCGGGAATTTAGAATGATGAAAGTCAATCAGATGTCAGTAGTCGAATACTTTATGACCGTTAAATCAAAAAACAGGGTTACATTGGCCAATGTCTACGAAGATTCCATTGCCGTTTTATCTGATATTGCCGGGGAGATTGGCCCGAAGACAAAAGCAAAGTTTGACGCAGTTATAGCAAATCAAGGAGTTGTGCCGCATTCGATTTTTTATCAGTTCTTGGGGTACCCGGAAAGTGTATATCTACGTGAATCTTTTCTATTGTCAAAAGCAGTAGACACTGCGTGACGCATCAATTGGTTAGAATTTGTGTGTTAAATTAAAGTAACTGGGGACCGTGCAGATGAGGTAGCGGATTGAGTAGTAGCGACTTAAAATGTTCAGCCTTGGCACGATTCGACACAGACATAACCCGATGACACCGCATTTGATGTGGCGCAAGTATCTGAGGGCGGAAAGATGACTAAAGAGACTGAAACCTGCCTGCGGATGACCCTCGACGCCATCAGTCTTGCTGCGGATGCTGCACGTTTTAAGTGACCACTTCAAGGTATATAACAACTGATACACCATGATATTGCGAGAATAGTTGAAAATATGCAAGCCGAGACAATACGAACCCGTGTCCTCCATAACAGGACAACGACAGGGGTTGCGGGACCAGGTTTCTTGGGGTATACAAGAGGCATGCTCACTTATGAGCACTACTACATGACGAGCTATTTCAATGAGCGATGCGAGAACGCCAGCAAAACCCACTGAAGAATCTAGGGTTATCAAAAAGATTAAGCTGAAAAACTTTAAGCGTTTTTTGGCATATGAGATGTCGTTTCAACCAAGTATGAACATAATCATTGGAGACAATGAGGCGGGGAAAAGCACTATACTTCACGCAATCGATATTTTACTGAGTGGCAATCGATCAAAAATTGAATCTGCCGGATTGGAAAATCTTTTCAATCAAACGGCGATAAGGAATTTCTTCAGTTCCGGAAGAAAGTATGCAGATCTTCCAGAGCTGAGCGTTGAACTTTATTTGAGCGATCTCGAAGATCCGTTCTATAATGGAGTCAATAATTCCGATTCGGTGGAATGTGACGGCCTACGCCTGATATGTAAGCCAAATGACACCTTGGGGCCGGTGATAAATGAGATCCTATCGCAAACTGAAGATAACTTTCCGTTTGAATACTACAGCATAAACATCGAAACGTTCGCTGGGCAGCAATACTATGGACAGAAGAAGCCCATAAAGTGGGTATCTATTGACGCATCTTTGGGGAACGGAGAATATTCAGCCAGGGAATACATTCATTCGATATATGAATGTTATACCGAGCCAATTGAGCGTGCTGGTCATAGAAATAAATATCGCAAGTTGAAACACGAATACTCCTCTGTTGTATTAAATGCACTAAATGAAAAGTCAGTAGGATTCCGGTTTGATTTGCGGAATAACGCGAAGTCAAATTTGGACACCGACATTACTGTGCTGGAGGATGGCATTGGATTAGAATATAAAGGCAAAGGGAAGCAGTGCTTCATAAAGGCCGATATCGCATTAAACAAAAGAAAGAAGACACTCGATCTTGTTATGATGGAGGAGCCAGAAAACCATTTAAGCTATGTGAATATGAAACGATTAATTGAGGTTATTCGTTCGTCTGTTAATAGGCAGATGCTCATTACGACTCACAGCCCTATGATTTGCACCCGTCTAGATCTGCGTAATGTCCTAATTGTTTCAGTAAAATCGCAAGAACCACAGCAATTGGGAACCATTGATAATAATGTCGCAAAGTACTTTCTAAAAGCCCCCGATACAAATCTCCTTGATTTTATTCTTGCACCCAAGGTCATTTTGGTCGAAGGGGCCGCTGAATATGTCTTGATGGAACGTCTTGTTTCGTCGACACTTGGTAAATCTATGAGCATTTCGAATATTCACATAATTTCAGTTAATGGCACTGCCTTTAAGAATTATATGCGCATAGCCTCGCAGCTTAAAATAAAAACTGCGGTCATTCGAGATAACGATGGGAATTTTAAGGTAAACTGCGACGACAACTACACCGATGAAATTTCGGATATAATTAGAGTGTTTTATGATGCCGATAACTCGCGAAAAACATTTGAAGTCTGTGTATACGAGGACAATAATGTTTTGTGCGACAAGCTATTTGGTGGTGATCGTCGTTCATTATCGGTGCAGGACTATATGCTGAGCAACAAAACGGATGCCGCGTTCCGATTGCTTGAGTGCGCTGATGAAATTAAGGTGCCCGCTTACATTGCAGAGGCAATTAAATGGATAAATTCGTAATTTTCGCTGTTGCAGGTTCTGGTAAAACCACAAGCATAATTAATTCAATTCAAGATAACAAGAGGACGGCAATTATTACGTATACAAATGCCAATATTGCCAATATACGAGCCAAGCTCATTGACCATCATGGCCATTTCCCATCGAATGTTACACTGTTCCCATTTTTTACTTTTCTCTATAACTTCTGCTTAAAACCGTATCTCTATGATAGACTTGGCGTAGTTGGGATTAACTTTAAACAGCCAACGAATTATTATATACCGGCCTCAAGCGACAGTCACTACATAGACCCTTACAAAATGGTATACAGTTCGAGGATTACGAAGTTGATTGGTAGATACAATTTAGGTGATTTGGTTGTCAAAAGAGTTGAAAAGTATTTCGATTCAATCTGCATTGACGAGATTCAGGATATATCAGGACGTGATTTTGATCTTCTTGGGTATTTTGGTCGTTGCAATAGGGACTTGTTGCTGGTTGGAGATTTTTATCAACACACATTTGACACAAGTCGCGATGGCAACTACAACGTATCATTATTCGACAACTTCGATAAATACAGAAAAAGGATATTTCAATATGGATTCCAAGAGCACCCTCTACGGCTTATAAAAAGTCACAGATGCAGTCATAATGTTTGCGAATTGATTTCAAAACGACTTGGCATTTCTATAGATTCAGGAAGGCACGACAACACGGCCATTGAGTATGTTGAAAGCCAGGAGTTTGCCGACAGGATTTTTAACAACGACTCCATTATTAAGCTATTTTACAGCCAACATTCTCAATATAGCTGTCATTCTAATAATTGGGGTGCCTGTAAGGGAGAGGATCTTCATCATGATATTTGCGTTGTACTTAACAAGACATGTGGGAAAAAGTGGATTGAAAATACACTTCATGAAATTGCCCCATCGACTCGAAATAAATTGTATGTGGCATTGACTAGAGCTAGGGGTAATGTATACGTGCTATCGGAACATTTATTCTATAAATTCAAAACTAGAAAATCAAGGAATCCGAGCGAAGGATTACCAGGGCGCTAATAGGGTAAACAATGTCATCAAACAAGCCGATATTGTATAAATCAACAACACCACTCAACGTCCTCGAAAAGGTCGCCCAATGGAAATTCTTCAGCAGCAGAAAGGAGAAAAATCCAAATGAAATTGACGAATGGGTTGAACGGATAAATCAGACAGTTCCTGATCTTAAGGGACCTAGCATTAAATTGCCATTTATTGAGTGTGTGGAATCTTGGTCGAAACGTAATATAAATTTAGGATTGTCTCAATTGTGGCCAAGTTATTTTTCTAAATGGAGGATGAGCATTGAGGATAAAAGGGCATGGCCATGAAAACAACTTTCCTTTTCGGTGCCGGAGTCTCCGTTTCTGCCGGAGTACCAACAGCCATAAAAATGACAGAACAAATGCTTGCGAATATTACTAGCAGGAAGCGCAAAGATCGAGTTGCAGATGTATTGAAGTACGTTATTGGTGGATTGATGTTTCAAAATAGCACAAAAGGCGGCGACCCCTACGCGGGCGTAAACATCGAAGATCTGTTTAACTCCATCGCAATGCTAGGAAATAGACGAGAACTTGAAGCGGCTCCGTTTATTGGCTCGTGGCATTATAAGGTAGATGAATTTGACACCGAGATGCCGTCGATTGATGATTATCAGCCCATTTACGACGCAATAGTTTACCAGATGATGCATGACATCAAAGACGCAATGAAAAATGCCAGAATTGATCATTGTAGCGGAGATAAAATTGATCAGGCGCTTAGCGGGTTGATCAACAAGGAGAGATATTATGGTGTCGCTAAATCCATTGGAACAGAAATCGAAAAAATGGTCAATCAATTACCTTCGTCCATAGATAAAAACCTGTCAACCAAGCCTAAAGTCGCATTCAATAATTTCAATATCTCAATGAACAATGTCATCCGCGATGCGACGGGAAAACGAAAGGGAAAACTATTTGAAGACGCCATGAAAGTCATGGTTAGGGAGCTAAAGCACCTTGTTTGGATTTCTGACGCTGACAAAACGGCATATCTGGACCCACTCCTGATGTGGTGCAAATCTGGTAACTGCGCATCAATCGCCTCCCTCAATTATGACAATGGCATCGAATCCAGTGCAAAGCGACTAGGAGTTCGAATCCACAACGGTCTTGAATGCATTCAGGAAAACGGCGAATTTGGCCATCAACCCGGAAGCGTTAGTTTAATCAAACTACACGGATCGATTAATTGGACGTACAAGAGACGGGAAGACGGATCCATATCTCAAGAGGTCATTGAGAACGAGGACGATAAGTTCGCTGACGAGCAGTATGACCCAGCACTGATTTTCGGACAAAAGAACAAGCTTACCGCTAAAGGGCCATTTTTAGATTTATATCGTGCCTATAGAGACTCACTAAATGAATCAGCCAACCTTGTGGTTTCTGGCTATTCTTTTGCCGACTCACACATCAACGAGTCTATACTCAAATGGCTCAACAGAAGTACCGCAGGCAAGCTGATAATTTTGGACCCAAATGTCGACAAACTTAGGCGCGACTATCGCGGTTTTGTACATCAGTTAATGACACATCCCAAGAAGGATAACATTGAATTCATTCAAGGATATTTTGCCGAAGGGATACTAGAGTGTTTGAACAAAGTTTAGCACCAAATATTAACTAGAATATCCATGTCCTCCAATGACACCATAAAATGGTGCCATTGTGTTCTTTGTGCAGTTCAAATGGAGGGGATGTTGTCAGGTTAGTGAATATATCTTCCCCCCTCGTCCTCTCATTGCCCTTGTCCGTCATCCACTTCTCAGCCGTACTCCACGCTCCCGATTTAGCCGCCTTAGATTCCTCCTGGGCGGCGATCAGGGCATCACGGTAGAGTTGGGGTGCGTCCTACCGGTTGGGTCGGGGTGACTTTCGATCTACCCTTGCCTCTTGACCTGTTTTTCCAACCCCTTTACTGACACTCGTAGGACTGTGACGATCTTAAACCGTGATGGACAACCATCTAATCTTAGGGGTTATTTTCCATGCCATTAACTGATATGGATGAATTACTTGAGTCCGTTATTGACCCTGAAATGACATCGCTAATGAGAGAGGCAAGTTCCTGTTATCATTGCGGCGCTTATAGGGCGTGTATTGTCATGTCGTGCATTGCATTGTTTTCAGACATTCAAAGTAAAATTGGCGCTATGGCTCCATTCAACAGTGATGCAAAAACACTACATCTAGAAATTCAGAGGCGGGTTGCCCTCCAGGACGTATTTGAAGACTACATGCTAACTCAATTGGGCTCCAAGACTTTAATTGATAAACTTGATAAACAGCGCGCCGATAGGATCCGTGATCTGCGCAATAAGTCAGCTCATCCTTCAGGGCATACACCCAATGCATCAGAGGCCCGTTTTGTGTTTGAAGAAGTCATAGACCTTTCGTTAAGCCGGAAGACGCTGTTGTCTAAGGCTCATGCCGATCATGTTGTCTCAAGGCTTCTAAGCGGGTCCATCTTTATTAGTAGAATAAAAAGCGATATGGACGTTGTTGTCACGGGGTTATTGGAGAATCTTGAACCAACAGCCGTATCATATCTCTATCAAAAGGTCGGCGATGCGTTGAGTCAAGGGGATCCTCAAGGAAATTTGGCTGAATTTATCTGTTCATCATTTCGATTGGCTCACGCATTTCCAACCCTTAAATTGTTATCTAACGGATTTCCAAAAGCGTTTTCCGGCAATGTGACAAACGCTAATCTTTGCGCTACGGTAGCATATGCCGTTGTCGTTAACGGCAACTTTCCGAGTTCATTGTCAAATGGTGAAGGTCCTCAGTCTGAGCAGTTATTCGCTTCGCTTTTTAGCAATTCAACTATTACAATACAGTTCAATCAGTGGCTTTTGAATTCCCTGGAAGATTGGGGAAAGGTTAGTGACGGTCATTCTGCTGTTTGTCTATCTGCCGTCCAGTCCTTCTGCATACGCAATGTAACCGACAAGCGCACTTTGCAGTTCTGCATGAACCAGTTGCCATTCCGTAGTGTTTGGATAAGTCATTTTAATGAAATGGCTGCCAGCTCTACATTTACATCTGCTAATTCAGCTGCGCAGTTTATTATTGATGCTGATCAACTACTATCAAAATATTTATCAAATGAAGAGTCGATATATTTGTTATCGTCTGTGGCCAAAGCTGGTGCTGGGGCATCACTCTATGCACGTGCTTCTCGAAACCTATCGGATGGAAAGTTCTGCGGCGCTCCTGGCCTAAAAGCAAAAGTGACGGCAGCCATAAATATCAATCCAACCGCATTGGATCAGTTTGTTCATCCGGGGCTTCACTTGCAAGGCTCAGGGGGGAGAGCCTCCGCGTTTCTTTCCGATTATCTTTAACACCCCCCCTCCGTTTATCACGGAGGGGTTCCTTCACTCCCGACGCTGCCCCAACCTGTTGATCAACTCCGTTGTCACGTCTCTGCTCTTGATGCGTCGAGCATGCCTCTCTGAGACCCCCAGAGCCTTCGCAAGGTCGGATGCGCTCATGGCCTTGGATTCGGCCAACCAGACCTCGGCTTGAACCTTTGAAACCTCGAATGAGACTGATTAACTTGGAAATTGCACTGGGAGCATCGTGCATCTAAGGTAGCGCTTTGGGTAGCAACGGTTTACGCTGGCACGAAGTGGCAACTATCTGCACGAGCATAAGCGGTTTTCAGGCCATGAGATAAGCCATAAGAGCCATGTTGGCAATAGGTTGCGATCCCCCTATCCGATTTTTGACATGGTAGGGGTCACAGGTTCGAGTCCTGTAAAGACCACCAAGACATAACCCGCGATGATATCGCGGGTTATGTTGTTCCTGAGAACCAGTGTCAGGGCGCGGAATACGCACTTGATCCCCGTTTGATCCCCCGCCGCACGCTGTCATAGCAGCAACAACGTCCCACCCCAGCACACCCAGATGATCGGTAGGCCGGCAACTACTCCATGCAGGTGAAGTGACGACGGGCGTGCGTCGGTGAGGCACCCCTGGGCCGGGGGCGAGGCGGCGACCGCCACGCCAGCAACATCCACAGACAAGCCAGGATCAGCGCGCAGGCGAACCGCCACGCCAGTCGCTCAGCGCCACCGGCGGTCACACCGCCGCATCAATCCGCCGCACGGATACGGTGAACACCCCATGGCCAAGCTGGATGGCGAAATCCAGCATACCTGGGCTGTTGTCTCCCTCTACGAACCCCTGGCACTTTGTCTGAGCCGATTTCCTTAAGCGTCTAAAGGCGTCCAGTCTGCCGTTTCCAGCCCCGGAGCCGCCCACCCATGGTCCAGCGTCATCTTTTCCGTGTGGTCATTCCGCGCTACCCATCGGTCAACATCTACACACGGGTTGCCCACAAGACCACCGCCCTCGGTCCGATCATGGTGGCCACCAATGTCAGCCGGTTGCCTGATTGGGATGTCGAGGTCATCGATGAAAACAATTATCGCGCGCCGGGCCCCATGGACATCGACGGTCTGCCCGATCATGCGGCATTGCAGGCCATCCGGCCGGCCACCGTGGTCGGCTTCTATGGTGGCCTGACCAGCACCGTACCACGGTTGTTTGCCGTCGCTGGCTACTACCAGGCTCAGAAGGTGCTGACGATCGGCGGCGGGCAGCACCTTGACGCCCTGCCCGAGGAAGCCCTGGCCTCGGGGCTCGATGTGGTGGTGCATGGCGAAGGCGAAATCACCATGACGGAGCTGCTCGAAGCCTGGGCGAAGGGCGGCCCTTGGCGCAACATCGATGGGATCAGCACGGTGCAAGGCGGGCGGACGCCAGATCGGCCGCCGCATGAGGATTTCACGCTGTTGCCGCAGCCCGATTTCGGTCTCCTGCGCTACGCCCACATGGTCATCTATCCGGTCAGCCGCATCCGCGGATGCGCCATGGCGTGCGAATTCTGCTCGGTACGCGGCCGTCCGCGCTGCGCGCCCCCGGAACTGGTCATGCGCCAGATCATCCATCTGGTCGAGAACCGGGAGGCCCGCGAACTGTTCATGGTCGACGACCATTTCGCGCAAGATCGCGACCAGACCCTTGCGTTGTGCCACTGCCTCGTCGACTACCAGCGGCGGACCGGCATCCGCCTCTTCATCACCGTGCAGATCAGGCTCGATTGCGGAACCGACAGCGAACTCCTCCAGGCCATGCATGCCGCTGGCATACGGGTGGTGGCGATCGGCATCGAGTCGCCGATCGACGCCGAATTGAAGGCGATGAACAAGCATCTCAACGCCACGCGGATGATCGACCTGGTACGTCGCTTCCGCGCCGTTGGCTTCATGGTGCACGGCATGTTCATCTTCGCGTATCCGCTGCGACCTGGCGCCGATTTCGCGATGGGCTGGCGGGAGCGGGTCGCCGCCTTCCGCCGCTTCATCAAGCAGACTCGCATCGACACCATCCAGATCCTCCTGCCGATACCCCTGCCGGGTACCCAGTTCCGGCAGCGCATGGCAGACAGCGGTCGGCTGGTGCAAGGCTCCGCGGTCGATTGGGAGCATTACGACGGAAATTTCCCCCTGGTGGTCCCCGATGCACCCTTGACGGTCGGCGAGCTCCATTGCGGGCAATTCGCACTCATGGGATCGTTCTATCGTTTCCGCTCGATTTTCGGCGTGTTCTTCTACACCCTGGGGTTCCCGATCCTCATGCTCCCCCTGACCAATCTGCGCGCGCGCTGGCGCGTCTGGTATCGCAGTTGGCGCAATCAGGTCATCGCCTTCGCCGGTTCACGGCTCGTGGCGCGCTGGCGAGAGGACTTCCGTCGGAGTGATTTCTCGACGATTTCCTGACCCGAGGGACTCCATCCCAGGCGCCGGGATGATGGTTCGCCAGCGGCGGACTCACGGCACCGGGCGGCGGGCG
>Ga0172380_10005233_pt1 | contig 15926 bp, 22 predicted proteins | sample Leawe162metaG_FD_119747 | JGI IMG/M metagenome (GOLD analysis project Ga0172380, IMG submission 119747) | Leachate microbial communities from a municipal landfill in Southern Ontario, Canada - Leachate well 162 metaG | ecosystem: Engineered > Solid waste > Landfill > Unclassified | place...
CCTGCGTCGCAGCGGCGACGTGTGAACCGTGCGAGGGACAAAGCTCTGCCATGTACTACGCCCGTGCGCGCCGGCGCATCACGCGCCTGCGCCCTTTCTGCTGTGGTACATGACGATGCTCCGCATTCACGCAGGCGGGCTGCGGCGCGACACGTGGTCGCCGACCGGACTGCGGAACCCGACCGCGAGGCGGTTATAAACGTTGATGGTGGCGATGGCCATCGTGAGCGCTACCTGCTCCTCTGCCGTGAACACCTCTGCCATCTCCCCGTAGACATCGTCGGGAGCGCCGGTCTCCGGAAGGAGCGTGAGCGCCTCGGTCCATGCGAGAGCGGCCCGCTCGCGTTGCGAGTAGACCGGGCTCTCTCGCCACGTGGCGAGGAGATGCAGGCGCTGCTCGCTCTCGCCCATCGCGCGTGCATCCTTCGTGTGCATGTCCAGGCAATGCGCGCAGCCGTTGATCTGCGAGGCACGTGCGTTCACGAGCTCCAGCAGTAGTGGCTCCAGCGTGCTGGCATGGGCCACTTTGCCCATGCCCCGCACCGCCGGGCCTGCCTCCGCCAGCGTTGCGGACCAGTTCAAACGCATGGGACTCTCCCCTCGCCTGTGTCCCGGCCGCGTGACCATTGCCGAGGTGGGCCGAGACGCCTCGCGCGCCCTACACGCTACGCTTTCGCCACGCGCTCGATGCGGATGACCCAGCGCTCGGGACCCTCTTCCTGCGGTTCCCAGGAGACCTCGCCGGCTCGCTCGGCCTGGAATTGGTAGTACAGGGGCTTCGGATCGTGGTCGTTGATCAGCAGGAACGCGCCACCCGGCGCCAGCGCCTCGAAGGCCTGGAAGATCAGCGGATGCCGCTCACGCGGCGGAAGCTCTCGTACATCGACGACCGTCTGCTCTGCCATCGTTCCACCTCCACTCTGCACCGAGGATCGTCCGCGGCGTGGAGCGCCGCAGTGACTTTTGTCCGATCGGGCGCGGATGTCTCCGTCGCGTTACGAGAGGAACGCGAGCTTCGCAGGGTCGACGAGGCGGATCGCCCCACGGTTCACCTCGATGCCACCCGCGGACTCGAGTGCCTTCAGGGCACGAGCGACCACCTCGCGGCTGGTGCCCACCATCTCCGCGAGCTCCCGCTGGCTGAGCCGCTGCTCCGTGTTCGCGCCGGCGCCGACGCCCGCGTGCGGGGCGACCGACTGCAAGAGGACGCGCGCGACGCGGGCGGTGACGCGGCGGAACGAGAGGTCCTCGACCAGCTCGACCATGTGCCGCAGCCGGCTCGCCAGCGAGCGGATGATGACTTCCGCGATGTCCGGCGATTCGGCGATCAGCCTCCGGAGGTCTCCCCGCAAGATCACGAGGAGCTCGCTGGCCTCGGCGGCCGTGGCGCTCACGGGATTCGTCCCTCCGTCGAACACCGGCACTTCGTTGAACGACCCGCCGGCGGGCACGTGGCGGATCACCTGCTCACGGCCGTCCTGGGAGACCTTGAACATCTTCACGCGCCCCGTGAGCACGACGAAGAACTCCGTGCCTGGCGCGTCCTCGATGAGGATGCTCTCCCCAGGCGCGTACCGCCGCTGACGACCGACCGCGAGGATTCGCGCCCGGACGGCCGGATCGATGGCGTCGAGGAACGAAGCGAGGCCGGGAAGGCTGGCATCAGTGGGCTCGGCTGCCATGCGACTGAAGTTACAGCGCTTCTGACCGTCCGTCGAACAAGATGGTGCACTAGCCCGTGAGGAAAGGCGCCGAGCATGACTGACGATCTGGCCCTGAGTGCCGCTCTTGAATGCGAGCACGAGGAGATCGATGCGGGTCTGGGACAACTGGCAGCCTCGCTCGCGACCGGGACCGTGGCGGCCGCGCCGTTCGCGGCGGCCGCCGCCGCACTGCGCCGGCACATTTACCTTGAAGAGGAGTTCCTCTTCCCGCCACTGCGCACGGGCGGGATGGTGGCCCCGGTCGCGGTGATGCTTCGCGAGCATGGCGACATCTGGCGTGCGCTCGACGAAGTCGAGGCGCAGATCACCAATGGCGCCGCACCGGAGCGCGTCCGTGGCGCGCTTGCTGTCTTGCTGGAGTTGCTCGGGGAGCACAATCTGAAGGAGGAGCGGATCGTGTACCCCGCGATCGACCGCGTCATGGTTGGTCAGAGCGTGCACGAGATGCGCGGGCACCTCATGGGGGTGCGACCGTATGCTGGCTGGACGTGCCAGGCGCTGCGCACGCCGGCGTAGCCGTCGCGGCGACCGCCCGGCCCGAACGGATTCGAGCGGCCGGAGGGCGGCATCGATGCGCGTATTCATCGCCGGAGCGACGGGCGTGTACGGACGGGCACTCATACCGCGACTCCTCGCGCGCGGTGACGAGGTCGTTGCGCTCGCCCGTTCCGTGGACCACGCGCAGGCGATCGCGCTGCCCGGCGTCCAGTTGATCGCGGGCGACCTGCTGCACGAGGATCCGGAGTGGCTGCGCCGGGCGATGGCCGGTTGCGACGCGGCGGCGCACCTGGCCACCGCGATCCGGCCCGGCGCGACCGGGGTCGACGGGGCGAACACCACCGCCGCGCTCCGCATCGACGGCACGCGGCGTCTCCTCGACGCCGTGATCGCGGCCGGCGTTCGGCGCTACGCGCAGCAGAGCATCGTGATGGCCTATCCCGACGGCGGCGACCGCTGGCTCGACGAGGACACGCCGTTCGACCAGAGCGAGGAGCGTGCGGCCACCGCTCGCCCCGTGGTGACCATGGAGGCCATGGTGCGCGCGCTCGACCCTGGACAGGTGGCGTGGACCATCCTGCGAGGCGGATCGTTCGTCGGCCCCGACACCGCGCAGGATGCGGTGATCGAGCACCTCCGTAGCGGTACGCAGACGCTCGCGGGCGATGGCGGCAACTGGGTGTCGTTCATCCACGTCGAGGATATGGCGGAGGCGACGCTCCTCGCGCTGCACGGGGCGAAGGGCGGTTCCGTCTTCAACATCACGGACGAGCCGATCCGCAACGGCGACTACCTCGACCGGCTCGCTGCGATGCTCGGTGTGCCCGCGCCGGCGCGCAACCCAGCGACGCCGAGGGCGCGCTCCTTCCGTTGCTCGAATGCGGCGGCGAAGGCCGCCCTCGGCTGGACACCGACGCACGGGATCTGGCCCGCGCTTTCGCGATGAATGGGCTCTCATCGATCGAGGTGGTGCCGGAGCCGCTCGCCGGACTGGTCCGCGACCACGAGCGCGTGGCGGAGGTGATCGCTGATGCGCGTGGTGTGCTCGACCGCGCCGCGCAGTACGGCCTCGAAGCGGAGCGCTCCCCCGAAGTGATCGAGGTGGCGCGCGGTCTCGATCAATTCCTCGCGCGCGACCTCACCCTCCACATCGCGAAGGAGGAGCAGGTGCTCTTCCCCGCGCTGCGCGCGCTCGCGCGCGACACGAGCCGCACGGTCGACGACATGGTCGCGCAACACGATGAGATCCGCGCGCGGCACACGCTCATCGAACAGACGATGGCCGCACTGGACGCGCATCACGGCGTGGTCGACGAGGAGCGCGTCGCGCTGGCCGCGGGCGTGCAGGACGCGGCGGCGATGATGTCAGCGGAGACGCTCGCCACCCTGCGGGGGGCGGTCACACGGCTGGACTGGATCCTGCAGGGGCATTTTGGGGACGAGGAGGATCATCTCTTCGCACCGGCGGCGGTGCTGCTCGCGCCCGACGTGCTCAAAGACCTCGCGTCGCGGATGGCGGCACTCGAGCGGGCTGCCCCGTCGGCGTAGGCGCGCGGCCGCACGGCGGTCAGCCGCTCACCAGTCCTCGCGTGGCGGGCCGGGGCGCTCGAGCCGCTCGCCTGCGGTCGCGACGACCTCCGCGAAGCTCCGCACACCGCGCGCGAAGTAGAACGCCAGCAACGCGAGCACGATGATCGCCGTGAGCGCCGCCGCCGCCATGGCCCAGTAGACCCACGCTCCTTGCAGTTGCGCGGGGAGCAGACGCGGGAACGAGCGCACCACCACGGTGAGCGACAGCGCGACGCCGAAGGCGATCCCCCGCCACGCGCCCTGCCGCCCGGCGAGGCGCTCGGCCGCCAGTTCGGGCACGATGAGCTGCGCCATCCCCACGATCGTCATGAGCACGACGCCGATCGCCACGACGTGGCGTACCGCATCCCATTGTGCGAACGTCAGCGTCTCGCCTCGGACGAACCCGGCGATCGCGAATCCCGCGAGGAGACCGCAGGCGGCCGCGAGCCACGCCATCGCGGGCTGGAGCGTGTACGTGAACGGGCGGGAAGCCGGCCGCACGCGCGTCGGCGCGCGCCACCAGCCCGTGAGCGACACGGCCATAACGAGGCCGGCCCCCGTGAGGGCCGCGCCGGCGTCCTCCGCCGCCCAGCCGCTTCCCGGCCGCCGGACTTCGACCAGCGCTCCGAAGACGAGCGTCGCGATGCCCACCTGCACGGGCGTCCACGCGACCAGCGCGCGGCGCGTCGTCGCAGGGCGTGCCGCGAACAGCACCGGGAACGACCGGATCGCGACCCCGAGGATGAACATCAGGTGGAAGCCGAACAACTGAAGGAACACGAGGAGACCGTCGCGGTCCTGCGCGAGCACGGTGCCGTGCACCGCAGCCAGTTGCGTGAGCCAGATCGCGCCCAGCACGGCCTGCAGCAGGAACCAGCCGGTGCCCGCGAGGAAGAAGAGCGCGAACGGTCGACCTGCGCGCGCCGCGCGCCAGCTCATCGGGGCGATATTGACCGCGACAAGCACCGCGCCGGCCGCCTCCGCCGCGGCGCCGGCCGCCATCAACCCTGCGAACGGGGCGTACATCGCGGCCGGCTGTCCGATGGTGCGCGCCAGCACACCACCGGCGAGCAGCCAGAACGAGGGCCACACGAGCCCGGGAAAGCGAAGGTGGGCCAAGCCCGCGAATCCCGGCAGCAGACGATACGCCATCCCAACGATGAAGAGCCCGACGAATCCCACCGTCTGCAGGTGCCCGTGCACCTGCGCGTGCGCGATCCAGCCGACGCCGATCGATCCGCGCACCAGCGCATCGATCGGCAGGGCGAGCGCAAGGAGTAGTCCGCCGAAAAGCGCGAATGCGAGCGCGGCTCCAACAAACACGACGTGAGAACCCCGTTCGGTCGCACCTCGGCTGAGCACGTGCATGCCCCGTTCGAACCAACGGATGCTGCGGCGTTCCTCGCTAGCCGTCGCCGCCGAGCTCACTCATGAACGCCGGGAACTCCTCGTCATAGCTCGTGACGTGGGCGGTCGCACGCAGCCCCGAAGCTGCCCACACGGGCTCCACCGAGGTCACCTGCACCCAGCACTGGTCGGAGCCCTGGCGTGGGCGTAGCACCCAGGTCTCGCGGTTGAGCCGCTCGAGCGCCTCTTGGCCGCGGAGGAATATGACTTCGCCGTCCCACCAACCCTCCATCGGGTATGGCAGAGGCGTTTGGTGGACGAACAGAAGCCCGCGCGCGATGGCCTGATGACTGCGGGGGTCAAGGATCTCCGTCCACCCGCACCGCACTCTCACGGGTGACCCCTTTCCGTCGACGCTCGTAACACGATACGCCCACATCCTGAGTCAGCGCCGGGCCATGCTCGGTCTCCCGCAGACATTCAGGTGAGCGGCGTTGGTGTATCCCGGGGTTCGGCCAGCGTGAGTAACAGGGCGGAGTCCTCTCTCGCGTACACGGCGTGGCGCACGCCGGCGTCGAATGCAACCAGCCGACCCGCCGGCACTTCCAGCTGCTGGTCCTTCAGTGAGATCCGCACGAGCCCATCGAGCACCTGGATCGTGATCGGCCCGGGTGCCGCATGTTCTGCCAGGCTCGCGCCCGCCCGCAAGTAGGTGATCACGAGGTTGAGCCCGCTCTGGCGAACGAGCGTGACTGCACGCCGATCCTCTCCGATCCCCTCCATCGCACTCAGCTCAATGGCGGCCTCTCCGAGATCGAGCAAGAGGTGCTCCGCGCTGAGAACATGCGTCCGTAGGTAGCTGTGACCCTGCATCGTGACCCCTTTCACCATCTGCTCCGTGGTCTCGTCTCTATGGATGAGTAAGCGAACAAGCCGAATGGCGAGCAAGTCTGCTAGCGTCGAGTGTCGATCACCGACTTCGCGGCCAGCAGCGACTTTGATCCCAGTGACGCGGATGATCTCCCATCGACGGGAACGGCCGACTCCGGCTTCAACCGCAATTCGCATGGGTCGGGTCGGGCGGGCGCGTGACGGCAGCCGTTCCATGTGCCGCGACCAGCCGCAACAAGTGGCAGTCAAGACAGCTCGATTGCGAGATTGCGCCGAAAAGCAACTTCGCCCTCTGCGGTGATCCTGAGCGCGCGCCCTTGCGGCACGCGGACAACCCAGTGCGCATCGATCGCCCGTCGCAGAATTGCTGCGCCCAGCGCACCGGCAAGGTGGTAGCGGCGCTCGGTCCAGTCGAGGCATACGGGCGCGAACTTGCGTCGTTGAGCGAGCGCCAATGGCACGTCAACACCCATCGAACGGAGGTACGCATCTCCAGTGGTACTGAGCGTGAACGATCGGTCGTCGGACGTGATCACGCTCTGCGTGGTGAGCGCATCCACAATCGCTACGGCAAGTCGGCCGGCGAGGTGATCGTAGCAGGTGCGTGCGATGCGCATCTCGACCGACACACTGGGTGGCCTGTTGCCTTCCAGTGAATGAGGCGCAACGGCGGACACGGCTTCGACCGCTCGCGCCGCCTCAGGCCCGCAGAGTCGATAGTAGCGGTGACGCCCCTGGGTGTGGACATCGAGGAGTCCGCCGGCAACGAGGCGCGCGAGATGCTCGCTTGCGGTCTGCGGGGTAACCGAAGCAATACGTGCCAGCTCGCCAGCCGGCCTCGTCTGACCGTCGAACAATGCCGTCAGGATCGTCGCACGAGTCGGGTGCGCCATCAGTGCGGCGATCGCCGCGATACCGCGGGCTTCGGTTGAATGCTCTTGGTGCGCTTCCATACGGAGATGCTACCCCTTCAACCATCATCGACGATTCGGTGGCTCCCGAAGCATCCGGGCTGGGAGAGAGGCTAGGATCGCGGCGCCCCAACACCGTAAGTCTGGAAGGATGCTCATGACCGACACCTCGCCGCCGTCTCCCACCGGTGCCTCAATGAGCGTGGGAATAGACAGCACTGAGCGCGCCCGCCTCATCGATCTCGTCGGTGCCGAGACTGTGCCTTACTGGGCGACCATCGGTGTCACGGTGGACGAGGTGTATGGGCCCGGGCACGTCACTCTGAAGTTGTCGATGCAGCCCGCAATCCTCAACCGACGGGAGGTGATCCATGGCGGCGCAATCATGTCGTTGATCGATGCGGCCGGCGGCGGCGCTGTCCGCACGCTGACGCCGGCAGACCAGGTGGCACCGGGCTTTCCGACCACGGATATCAACGTTACGTTCGTAAGCGCCGCGCGCGGCGACGTACGAGCAACGGGACGCGTCGTCCGGCGCGGACGCCATCTGGTCTTCGTGCAGGTCGAAGTCCACGACCAAGAGAGTACGTTGGTCGCGCTCGCTCGTGTGACCTACATGGTGCTGAATGGCAGTTGAACCCTCGGCAGTGCCTCCCTCGGCGCCGCTAGGCCGCACGCGCGCTCGTGTCTTCCACGGCTGGTGGGTGATGAGTGCGGCGTTCGTCGCAGCATTCGGCTCGGTGGTCTTCTACAACCCGGCTGTCCTGGGCGTCTTTTCGACGTCGCTCGAGGCGGAGTTTGGCTGGAACCGCTCCGACGTGGCGCTGGCCGTGTCGCTCGGCAGCCTGGTCAGTGCGGGCGTTGCCCCGCTCGCCGGACTCATGATCGATCGTTGGGGTGGGCGCTGGGTGATCGGCCTGTCCGGGTTATTCATGGCAGCCTGTGCCGTCCTGCTCGGCAATATCGACACGTTCTGGCAGTTTGTGACGCTCTACACCATCGGACGTGCGGTGGCGACTGGTGCGATGCATCCAGCATCGTTCGTTGCCGTGGCCAACTGGTTTGTGCGACGACGCCTGTTCGTCGGCGGGATCGTGTCGATGGCGCCGCGTCTCGGCGCCGCCTTCATCCCGCTCCTCGCGACGGTGGTCATCGCCGCCAGCAATTCGTGGCGGGCGGGCTGGATCGCACTCGCGGTCGTCGCCTTGGTCGCTGGACTACCTTCTCTGCTGGTCATGTACCGTCGGCCGGAGGATCGTGGGCTCCTGCCGGATGGCGATCCAAGCCCCATCGACGGAGCTGCGACCGCAGCCAGCACCGAGCGAGCGTTCACGCTGCACGAGGCTGTGCGAACGCCGGCGTACTGGCTGGTGGGCTGCGGGACGACGCTCATGGTCTTCGTCGGCCCGTCGATCAACTTCCACCAGATCCCGCACTTGATGGATCGAGGACTGTCTGGGCCCCAGGCGGCGATAATCGTGACCGCGGGATCGATGACTGGAGCGCTGGGCGGCGTTCTCGGAGGACTGGTCGCGGCCCGGATCACCATGCGCTGGACAGCGGTGTGCTCGTTGCTAGGGATGTCTGGTGGCACCGTGCTGCTATTGGTCGCGTCGGATTTCGTTGGCGCCGCGCTGTTCGCGTTGATATACGGCCTGTCGTTCGGTGCACAGCTCGCGATCAATCAGATGGTCTACGCGGAGTACTTCGGGCGCCGGTCAGTCGGATTGATCCGGAGCTCGTTCCAGCCGGCACAGCTCACGATGAGCGCGGCAGGGCCGTTCGTAGTGGGCCTCTGGTTCGCACAGAACGGGAGCTACACAGCGCCGCTGCTCGGGCTCAGCGGGTTGCTGATCATTGCGGCGTTCGTGTTCGCGTTCGCCGAGCCCCCGCTCTATCGTGCCCCGCCCACCGACGCCGTCTGACTTCCGATGTCCGGTCGGTCACCGCAACAGCCCGCGGCAGCTGGGACTTGACCCGCAATCATGCTCACCTCTCCGGTTGGGTAGCACGCGATGTATGCCCATTTCATTCCGCCGGTGAGATTTAAGAGTGCAGGTGCGAGCGCGATCATGCCGGTGCGGCCCAGACCGACCCAGTCGGTCGGATCTTCCGGATGAGGATCGCCCAACGCTCGGGACCCTCCTCCTGCGGTTTCCAACTCACGAGTCCGGGGCGCTCTGCCTGGAACTGGTAGTACAGGGGCTTCGGATCGTGGTCGCTGACAAGCACCAGCCCCTCACCCGGAGCGAGTCGATCGAACGTCGCGAAGATCAGCGGATGGCGCTCGCGGGGCGGCACGCTCCGCACATCAAGTTCCGGCGGCTCCATGAGCGCGACCTCACTCCTTCGCGTGCACCGCAGAACGCGGCGCACCTCTCACAGTGTTGGCAACGGACGCACCGAGCGCAGTAACTTTCGTCACAGGTCACAGGCCCACGCGAGGCGCAGACATGTTCACGGGAGTACACCGAACGCGATCTACCACGTATCGTGGGTGCAGGGCACAGCCAGACGATCGATGCGCCTCCGTTACAGGTTCGGTCCATCTAAGCGGGTATCCGCCGGGCGCCGCTCGACCGTCAGCAAGTGGATCAGGAGACCTGCCTGGCAATACGCGCCAAGGCGACCCACGGGGGCTGGGGGCGGTGAGTATGCCTGAGTGACAACGCTGAATCTGTTTCGAGTCTTCGCTGATCGGGTTGGAACGATCCGGGAGTGGACTGTGGTCGCCTAGCAGATATTCGGGCAATCCCCTTCATCAGGCCATTGGCCAACACCGAGGCTAGCCCTCGTATTCGTGAGAAGCAGGCCGAAGAAACGCTCGCGACGAGGTGGGTGCGATGCGACGCCAAGACGATCTACGTCAACTGAGCTTCGCATCGGCCGGAATCCCGACAACTTTGTCATCGGCACCTTTGCGCACGCTCGCGGCATCAAGAAGCACTGGAGCCTCGAACACGACGAGCGACGTGCACGAACAATTGATCGTCCATCATGAGTCACTCAAAGTTGCTGTCGAACAGTCGCTCGACCTCGGCCGCCTGAGCGGTGCTGGTGGGGCGCCGGGCAGGCGCCCTGAGGAACTCGCTCAGCTGATCATGATCATAGACGTTCGGAAGCACCGAAACGACGCGGGGTGACCGTAGCACGTACTGGAGCGCGGCCTGACCGATCGTGCATTCGTTCTCGATGGCGAGGAACTCGAGTTGCCGGACCTTGCGAACGCCCTCGGTGAGGCACTCCTGTGGACGATACCGGCGGTGATCGCCTTCCGGGAAGACGGTCTCCGCCGTGTATCGGCCTTCAAGTAAGCCGGAGGAGTGCGGCACACGCACCAAGAGGCTCATTTCCGTCTCCTCGGCCGTCTTGATCAACGCGCGCCCCGGATCGAGTTCGAGGGCGTTGTAGATCATCTGAACGACGCCGATCGGAAGGTGGCGCATCGCGTAGTGGCCCTCAGCCTCCCACCCAATCGCCGGGCCGAGCGCGACCCCCGCCGCGAGGATCTTTCCCTCTCGCCGGACGCGCTCCACCCAGGTCCACACGTCATCGTGCTGCAGGTGCTCCATCCGGGGGTTGTGTAGCTGGTAGATATCGATGTGGTCCGTACGGAGCCGAGTCAGCGAAGCGTCTAACGCGTGCTGGAGGAACGGAACGTCTAGGCGATGTGGTGCCTCCCGGTGCCCTGTTCCCCCCGGGTCTCGCGACTGCCAATCGTAGCCGAACTTCGCGCCGATCACGATCTCGTCGCGCCGGGCGCCCGGGAAGGCATCGGCAAGCAGCGTCTCGCCACGGCCGTTGCCGTAGGCGTCAGCGGTGTCGAAGAACGTGACGCCTCCCTCGAACGCACGATGCATCAGCCCGACCGCGGCCTCGTCGGTGTACGCCCCCCACCACCCCGAGGCGACGGTCCATACGCCAAAGCCGAGCTCGGACACCCGTAGGTCGGTGCGCGCGACCGGGCGAGTTGGCATCATGCTCAACCTCGCGGTGCCGGTCTCCGCCGCGAATCCCGGAACTGACGTACGGTCGTTCACGATCGTGAATCGAATGAGCAGCTCTGGATTGCCGTAGTCAAGGCGAGCTGGTACTCACGCACGCCGGTCTCGAATACCTCGACCGCACCTTCGTGGCACAGCCCTTGAACGCGCGCGTCCACGTACATCTGGCCGAACCGTGTAAGCAGCTCATCCGCGGTCGGTGGCAAGGTGGGTACACCCCGCGCCCAGTCTCGGAGTAGCCGGTTGACCACGTGATTAAGTCCGGCCCGATCGGTCTCCTCGATCAGTTCATCGACTGTTCTCGCCATCAGGTTGTCTCCCGGTTCGCACCACATCTGCTCGTCACTCGCCCTAAGTTCGATCCTCAGCAGGGACTGCCTCTGTGGCTGCGACTTTTGTTGGGACAATTGGAGAACCCAATCTCGCGACTGACCCCACGTACGTTCGTCTTGATGAAGGAAACCGTGACACCGTATATTGGGCACCCGAGACCTAGTTGTGCCGCGGCGCGAGCGGTGAGTCGAGGTCGGGATGGACAGTCGCGGACCCGAGGTTCTCGTTGGGCAGCCCACCGGACCCCACGCCCTATTCCTCGATCGGCTGGACGTCGCAACGCGCGAGCAGGTCGCCGCGCGGGCGACTCGCCGCCGGTTCGAGGCCGGCAGCATAATCCTCCACGAGGGCGGCTCCTCCGCCGGTCTCTTCGTGACGACTCGGGGCCTAGTCAAGGTGTTCAAGACCTCGATCAACGGCCGTCAGCAAACGCTGCGATACGCGCCGCCAAACTCGTCCTTCAACGAGATCACAGTCATCGATGGTGGCCCTAACCCGATGAGTGCCGAGGCGGTAGTCGCCAGCGAGGTTCTCGTGTTCTCGCGCGACGTGATCCTTGAGTTGATGGCTGTGGATCCACAGGTCTCGCGCGCGCTGATCGATTCACTCGCCGGGCTGTATCGCCATCTGATGCAACTGGTCGAGGATCTCTCGTTCCGGCAAGTTTCCGAGCGCGTCGCACGAGTACTGCTCCAGTCGGTGCTCCCCCACCCAGGCGTGGGGGCGGGTGTGGACATGCATCAACGGCCAACCCAGAGCGAGATCGCAGAGATGATTGGGAGCACCCGCGAAGTGGTCGGACGTGCACTGCGCGCGTTCGAGGATGCAGGAGCGATCAAGATTGAGCGCGGTTTGATCTACCTAGTGGACCTGACGAAGCTTCCCGCTTAGCGTTCCACGGCTATTTCACAAGCCGTGCACTGAGTGCATCGATGCTGAGACGTTGGTCGCAGCACGTTCTCGGCCAGACCCGGATGTGGTGACCGTCGAACCACTGACTATGGAGACTCGATGGCCTACGTCATTACGTCACGATGCATTGGCGTGCAGGATCGTGCTTGTGTGGACGTGTGCCCAGTCCGGTGCATCGACCTCGAAGTCGGCGTCGATAGCATGCTCTTTATCGATCCCGAGCGCTGCATTGACTGCGGTGCGTGTGAGCTGGCCTGCCCCGTCTCCGCGATCTTCTTCAGCGACGACGCGCCGGGAGACGAAGAGCCCTTCATCGAGATCAACGCGCTGTGGTTCGCGGACCGAGCGGCAGCACGCAACCGCCAGGCGGAGATCGTGAACTCGCCGGTACAGGGGCGCCCATGAGGGGACGGACGCGCCGCGGGCAGGACTCGTCGAGTAGTTCCACATCTCGGGCCGCAAGCTGTGCCAAGGTGGTCCGTGAGGGGCGATCCGCCTCGCCTCGTGGGCGGCAGCCCACGTGCGGTCAGCCGCGTATGTGCCATTCGAGCGGCATGGGGATGCTCGTCAGCAGGCATGCCCAAGCTGGCTCTCGCCCGCGAACACTTCGATGACGTCGGAGAGCGGAGACCTCGGTCGGTGGACGGGCGAGTTAGTAGCGGTCGTCAGGAACCGCGGTGGCCTTCGGACCCGAAATCGCGCGACGGACCGCGAGGATCTGAGACAGAGACGTCCGCGGGATGTTCATCCCCAGGCCATCGCGCGACATCGAGTGCGGCGCGGATCGCTTGGCGACGACGTGGGCTCCGCATCTCCATCCGGGCGCAGTCCACGATCCTCGGGACGTCGATATATCAGCAGCAACGCCGGGATAGCGGCCGCCGCGATGACGAAGGCGAGCGCTACCCATCCTGCGCGCCACGATCCCGAGACCCCGATGACGAATGCCGCGAAGAGCGGGAGGAGCGCGGCGCCGAGGCGCTGCGCGGTGGACGCGACGCCGGCGACGAAGACCCGCCACCGCACGAACCAGTTCGCGATGGCGATGAACGCCGCCGGTTGCATGGCGCCTGTGGCGAATGCTCGGCCGAGCGTGTACAGGGCGACGAACTGCCAGAGCACCTGTATCCGACTGAGCAGCAATGTGCCGGTGATCATCACGAACGCGGCGGAACCGATGACCCATCTGGTGCCTCGACGATCCATGACCAGCCCCGCCGCTGGAGCGACCACCGCGGCGGCCAGGCTGCCGAGCGAGACGGCCAACGCCACCTGAGCACGCTGCCAGCCGAATTCCGCTTCAAGCGGTGCGTCGAACACACCCAGCACGGCCGGGTTATAGAAGACGACCGATCCAAAGGCAGCCGCGTAGGCCGCGCAGGCGACCCACCAGCCGTGGAACAACCTCGGTCGCGGTGACCGCGGCGGGACCACCGTCGTGTTCGCTCTGTGCAACTGCATCCGACCTCCCTCTCTGCCAGATCGCCCGAACTCGCAGCGGGATCCGCGACTCAACTCGGCAGCACCACGACGTACGTGGCGCGGCCGAGTGCGACGACCGTGCCCGCTTCGTCGCGGACCTCGACTTGCGTGAACGCGATGCTCCGCCCGCGTCGAATGACCCGCCCGATCGCGATGACGTTGCCCCGCGCCGGGTTGACGAATGTCACGTTGAGATCGGTGGTCGGCAGGCTGGGAAGCGGTTCGCCAGACTTCTGCAGCGAGCGCGCGGCGCCGCCGCCGGCAGCATCGATTAACGACATGATCGCCCCGCCGTGCATCACCCCGTTGCGGTTGCCCAAGTCAGGGCGTAGCGACAGGCCCAGGGTCACGTGCCCGGGTTCCTGCACGTCCTCCACGGTGACGCCGAGCATCTCCCAGTACGGGTTGGTCTGGCCCGCGACCAGCTCAAGGAGGCGTGTTCGCTCGGCGGCATCCATACCGGCGGTCATCGCCCCGCTCCGGCGGCGGCAATTCGCAGAGGTGGGGTGTGTGTCATGGTGATTCCTTTCCTGGGGCGCGCATTGTCGCCATCGGTCGCGGAATGCGCTGGCCGGATGCGGACATCGCCCGCGCAACTCGTCGTTCGAGTTGGCGTCTTGGTCTGTAGCCCGAGCACGAACCGGATGTCCGGATCTGGCGAGCACATCGGTCCCGAGCTGCGACAATGCAGTCATGCGGATCGAAGGTGTGGTCACGACCGGGATCTACTGTCGCTCGGACTGCGCCGCCAGTCCGTTCCCGGAACACACGCGTCCCTTTGCCACAGGTGTGGCCGCGGAGGCCGCCGGGTTCCGCCCTTGTCTGCGCTGCCGCCCGTGGCGCCTCCCGGCCACACGTGTGCTGGGAGCCCCCGCCCCTGTCGCTCAGGCGCTGGTGCTCATCACAGAAGGATTCTTGGACGACCGCGGTGAGGATGCCCTCGCAAGACGAGTCGGGCTGAGCAGCCGGCAGCTCCGACGTGATTTTCAAGAAGCCGTGGGGGCGTCGCCGGATGCAGTTGCCCGCTCACGGCGAGCGCACTTCGCGCGACGGCTGCTCGACGAAACCGCGTTGCCGGTGTCCTCGGTTGCGTTCGCAGCGGGATTCGGGAGTATTCGCCAGTTCAACCGCATGATGCGTGCGGTGTTTCGTGCCTCGCCACAGGAGCTGCGTGCGCGGAGGCGTCGCAGTGACCTGCTGGCGACCGACGGCGGGCTCCGGCTGCGCGTCGCGCACCAACCGCCACTCGCCGTTCAGTGCCTCGTCGACTACCTCGGACCGCGCGCTATCCCCGGGATCGAAGTCATCGCCGCTGGCGTCTACCGCCGCACGATGCACAGTTGCGGCTACCCGGGTGTCATCGAGGTACGCGACCACGGAGACGGGCTGCACCTGGAGATCGTCGCGCACCTGCCTAGCTTCGGAGGGCTGATCGACGAGGTGACGCGAGTGCGACGCCTCTTCAGCGCGGACGTGGACCCGCAACCGGCGGTGACTGCGCTCGGTGATGACCCGTTGCTTGGCCCGCTCGTTCGCGAAACGCCGGGGCTGCGCCTACCGGGCGCTTGGGACCGCTTTGAGACGGGCGTTCGCGTGCTGCTCGGACAGCAAGTGAGCGTGACGGCCGCAACCACCCTCGTTGGCCGGCTCGTCGAACGATACGGTGACCTGCTCACACTCAAACTGCCATCCGGCCTCACGCACCTCTTCCCCGCTGCCGAGCGGCTGGCGCAGGCAAACGACCTCGCGGAGATTGGACTGCCGAAGGCGCGGGCCGCTTCCCTCCGCGAGTTCGCTCGTCGGTACGCGGACGGCGCACTCGACCTCGAAGGAACCGCGGACCTCGACGAGCTGACCGGGACGCTCGTGGAAATCCCCGGCATTGGACCGTGGAGTGCACACCTGCTCGCGGCGCGTGTCTACGGTCACCCTGATGCCTTCCCCGCGAGCGACCTGGGGCTGCGCCGCGCTGCTGGTCGACTCCTGGGGCGAGACGATCTCCCGACACCTGCTGAGCTGGGGGCGCTTGCTGAGCGCTGGCGACCGTACCGGGTAACCGCGGCCGCGCATCTCTGGTTCTCGGGTACGGGGGGACGCATTGAGGGAGGTCGGGTGTGAACACCGGGTTCTATCGCACGCTGGTGACGCCCGTCGGTGAACTGACACTGGTAGCCGCAGAACCAGGGCTGTTGGCGATCCTCTGGCCGGGTCCTGATCGCAAGGGGCTCCAGTTGCCGGGACACCAGATCGAA
>Ga0172380_10005234_pt1 | contig 15925 bp, 5 predicted proteins | sample Leawe162metaG_FD_119747 | JGI IMG/M metagenome (GOLD analysis project Ga0172380, IMG submission 119747) | Leachate microbial communities from a municipal landfill in Southern Ontario, Canada - Leachate well 162 metaG | ecosystem: Engineered > Solid waste > Landfill > Unclassified | place...
AGCGTCTGCCCGGTTCGCAGTCGAAAGTCGGGAAGGTGAAGCTGACTTCGACGAATGAACTGTCATTGGGAGCGATAAAGTCACCGCTTAGATCTGCTCCAAAGGCGAGGGTATCACCTTCAAATGTGAAGTTGCCCAGTAAAAGCTCGCCGTTGCCCTGATTAAAGAGGTGTACTGTCCAGGTGACAGGTTCCTCAGCGAAAAGGTCGAAGAGACCAAAGTCGTGCTCGACTTCTTCGGCACGGGGGATGCCGACGCCGGGTGAGGAGAGGTTGACAAAGGTGAGTGCTTGTGACTCCCAGGTATCAGGCCCACGTGTGATTTCCATCTCGGCAGGCATTTCACGTTCGATGACGGAGTCCCAGAAGCGGAACGTGAACCGGTCGCCTGCCTCGAAGCCTTCGTCGAGTTCGGTGTTCGGGTCGTCGGACCATAAAGCGATGCCGCTTTGACCATCCTCCTCATCTTCATCGAACAAGCCGACTCCGCCACAGACACCATCGGGATCGAACGCGCCGACTTCGTCACCGAATCGAAGAACTCGTCCGGCAACGTTGCAATTTTGTGCCAATACGCTGTGGTTAAACTCGGTACGGCTGGTGCACTCGAAATGAGTTGGCGCGGCGGCGGTGACGATGGCGATAGTTAAGCCGTCTTGAGTCCAGACGTTGTTGCCATCGAGGAATTCAACTTCCGCTTCAAGTTCGCGTTCGACAGTTGAGTCCCAGAATTTGAAGAAGACTAACCGATCACCGACTTCGAAGCCTTCATCGAAATCGGTTTCGGGGTCGTCGCGCCACAAAGCGACGCCGGTGACCCCGCGATCACCATCGAACATCCCTACTCCGGCGCAAACTCCATCGGGATCGAAGGCGGCAAGCTCATCAGCGTCCTCGGGAATGCGGTCACCGATGCGGCATTCGGTTGCGAGGAACGCGTGGTTTGAGTCGGTTATACCGGCTATTTGGAAGTGCCCTTCCTGAGCCTGAAGAGGCAGGGAGAGTGCAAGCAGGATTGCAGCAAACGCGATTGTGAATGATTTCATAAGTAATTCCGTATCTATTAAGAGTTGAAGCGTTATTTCATCAGGACGAGCTTACGTGACAATTTAGCATTATTTATTTCCAAACGCAAGAGATAAATTCCAGCGGGTTGGGCGGAAGCATCCCAAGTGACTTTGTGTTCGCCTGCCGACCGCGGCGGGTCGGCAGCGGTCAGGTCGGCGACGAGACGGACGGAAAGGTCGTAGATTGCAAGGCGAGTATGCCCGATAAATCGGGAAGCCACCGAGTATTGTATTGTTACGCTCGAGTTGAACGGGTTGGGGCTGATTGACTCGATTGCCAGTGTTGTCGGGGTCGTCGCATACTCTCGCTCGGAAGGAACAGAGACAAAAGCGGCATCATCATCTACTCGCTGGAGATATATATTTTTCACCGAATAGTTTACCGTTCCGCGGCCATCCTCCCAAACTACCGCTACACCACTCTCGGCGTCATCGCGAAGCAGAGCCAGATCGGGTAGTCGTTGCTGATTCGTGACACTACATATTGAATGTCCGGCAGCCTCCCAAGGCGCGTATGGTCTCAGATTCGGTTGAAGGTGTGTACCGTAAACATCGTCCCAAGCTCCCTCCTGCTGTTGCCTCCAGATTACCCAAAGGCCGGCATGACCGTCCGAGCGTAGCTCAAAATCCTGAAGATAAGACTCGGCTTCAAATAGACGCAGTCCGTTGGGAGGCAGGAGACACTGGAGAGCGCCATGGTCATCTAGCCCGGGCAAAACCCTCTGAATGTAGAGCCTGTGATTGCGGGAATCCTGGCCTCCTCGTGAGTCCTGCCAGACAATCCAAATCGAGTTGTCGGTATTCAACTCTATGCGGGGACGGTATTGCGAGAGGGGGGCTCCACAAATAACCTTGCCGTTAGCGCCCCAGTTCAGGTTGCCGTCGATGTCGATGAATTGACCGATAATGTCGATGTTCGATTGTTCGAAGTCGTTATCAGCAACTTTCTCCCAAACCGCGATGTAACCTTCCGGATGCTTCATCGCTGTCAAGGGGAATCTTTGGATGCAGCGCGGACCTATTTGAATGCCCGCACCGTCTCCCCAAAGCTTTTGTCCATCAGCGGTGACCCGGTTGGCAAATGGCAATAGATAAGGCTCGCGCCAGACTGACCAGAACACTATGGCACCGCCTTCGCCATCGGAGACGACTTCATCAAGGAGCGACATTTCCACTGGATCTTGAGTCAACTGTTGACCAAACTCGCCTAATAATCTCCTGCCTGCGCCATCGAGATGCTGAAAAAAGATTTCGTTATGTCCGAACTCGCCCGGGCAAGTCCAAAACACTAACGCTCCCGAAGCATCATCGGAGACTATCATCGGATCAATTTGGTGGCCGCCATATTCTTTGTCAGCCACGTAGATACCGTTTTCACCCCAGAGGCGCTCATTCTCGTTGACGCGCTGGGCAAATATTCTATTTCCATCTTCCCAAACATCCCCGCGCCATGCGGTAATAACTCCGTCGTTGCCATCCCAAATACTTTCGAAGGACGTTGCGAAGCCTGTGTGCTCGACTTGGAGTGGAATGCCGTTGGATTGGGCCAGAGTGTCGGGATGATCGCCCGCATCCCGGCAAAACTGAACATAGGGGAGCATCCCGACGCAATCACATAAGCGGTTGTCGAGCCAGGTAACTGCAAATCTGTTATCCCCCATGCGGGTCAATTTTGCGTTTTCCGCGTACCCGGGCATTCCGTGAGCGAGACAGAGAGGTTCGTCCTCATAATGGGGTGTACCGTCATCCGTTGCGAATCTTTGGGTCTTTATTTTAGCTTCAGTTCCGAGCTCCCAAACAAAAACCGCGTCGCCATCCGGATGAAGCAGAATGCTGGTATTCTGTTCATTGAAAGGTTCGGCCGCAACCGAAATTCCGGCTGGTTCCCAAAGCACTTCACCATCGAGGTCAACGTGTTGAGCGTACAAGTCGTAATTATAGGAACCCTCTCTGCGATTATCCTTCCAGATGGCGAAAAATCCCCCGTGACCATCCGAAACAGTCGAAGCCAGGGTTTGAATCAGGTCGGCCTCTGCAACTGAAACGCCGTCATCCGGCTCCCATTCGCGGACAGGGGCGTTATCACCGCTAAATTTCATGCAGAGTAGATCATTATCCACCCCTTGGTACCACCGTTCAAAGATGAGGATCATACTGCCCTGCTCTGCAGGAACCAAACTCTGTCCCCATTCCCCGTTCTCACCTCCGGCAAGAACCTCCCCGTTTTCAGCCCAGAGAATCTCGCCCATACCCGTTATGCGTTGCCCCAATACATCATCCATCGATGCGCCTCCCCGATTGTCATCATACCACGCGAGGAAGATTCCGCCTTCACCGTCGGAACAAATCTTGGGTTCAAATTTATCGCTTTGAACGCCATTGACTAAGATTCCCTGATTACCCCAAAGCAGATCGCCGCCATCTGAGATTCTTTGGGCACGAATTCTGTCATTCCCTCCACCGACATTTGAGATCCAAACGATGAAGAGCCCGCCTTCCCCGTCAGCAATAACTGCCGGTGCGTACTGGGCTCCTTCAGGAGATTCCGTGAGCAGACCATCAACCGGCCAGCGTTCGTCGATAGCACCATCTTCCAGAATATGTTGTGTACGAACAACGCCATTTGGAGCCAGATCCTCATCGACCCAAACGACGAAAAATCCGTCGTTTGAATCTTTGACTAATTGGGGTCTAAGTTCTCGTCCCTCACCGCCCGCGAGTAGCAGTCCTTTCGTTTCCGCGCCCCATAAAGGGTCACCGTCGGGACTTAGTTTTGTGTAATAAATGTCGGGATTAGCACCCCGCCGGAAATCTTCCCATGCGAGGAACCAGCAACCGTCCGGGGCTGGAATGATTTGTGGATAGTTGTTAGGGACTGGAGAGTTGAAAACCGGACGACCGTTGTCGGCTTGACGGATATCGCCATTCGGGTCGATCGATTGGAAGATCAACTGCCCGAATCCGATGCGGGTGTCGTTCCAAACCAGGCCTATTGTGCCGGGAGATTCCTGATCTGATTGGATTGCAGTGCAGCCGGTCCATTCGTGGAAGTTGCCTTCACGAATAGCGAATCCATTTTCAGGCTGCCATTTGAGGTATTCCTGAGCGTTAGTTAAAGGGCTCCAGCCAAAAGCGAAGCCGGCGGCGATTGTGCATATCAGTGCAAGTCGGTGCATGTGTTGCTTTCTGCAGTTTGTTGTGCGCATTATTGTTAATTGCGCGTAATTTTATTTTATCAAGACAATTTTTATTGCCTTGAAGGATTCTTGTGATTGAAGACGGACCCAATAGATGCCATTTGCCATGTCACCCGCATCCCAGATGACCTTGTGCTTGCCTGCCGACCGCGGCAGGTCGGCAGCGGTCAGGTCGGCGACGAGGCGGCCGGAAAGGTCGTAGATGGCAAGGCGTAGGGGCGCAAGGCCTTGCGCCCCTACGGTGAAGGAGATGGTGACGGAAGAGTTGAACGGGTTCGGGAAGGCGGAAAGGGAAAAGGCGGAAGGGGTTGGGTGATCTTCGGCTTTTACTCCGAGAAGCGAAGAATCGTAAATATCTATTGCGCCGGGAGTTGAGACGTATAGAAAGTCATCATCGAAAATTGCAGATCCCGGTGAGTATGGCTGTAATCGGTAACTCGCATAAACGTTTGGCCCGTAATGATGGAATTCATGCAAACTATAGATGTACAACGCATCCTGAAAAACCATGCCGAGCCTGCCATTTATGTTTAAGGGAATGCCTGGATGGCTGGCAAATTCACTATAATAATATGATCTAATCATCCTGGCGCTGTCTGGTCGACTGATATCGACGACATCAAGTATTGGATAGTATTCGTCTTCCCATGGACTGCAAATGCCAAACACGAAAAGCGTCCTGTCTATTGCCAGAATATCAGTGGTCCGGTATTCAGGTTCATCATCAGGCGAATAGGGCATAATCTTTCGCGGAGCAAAAGGACTTGCAATTGAATAGATCGACGCAGTAAGCGCATCTCGAGCTATGAGAAGCGTGTCAATTATCTGCAACTCCATACAGGCTTCGTTGCTAATGGTTGATACATATCTCGGCGAACTCACATTGCTGATATCATAGACTTTAATTCCGTTCCATCCAGCTATATAGAGGGCATTTCCGAATATATCCGCATCGTAATGTCCTAAGAGTTGAGCGTTGACAACTGCCATCTGTTCAGGCTCTGTGGGTTCCCCGAGGAAATAGATGAAAACTCCTTCACGATATTCTGTCACAAATGCGAACCTGTCTCTCATCACGACGGATGTTACCATAGCATGTGGAAGAGTAGCCACCTCAACGGGCCTGACCCTATCGCTGCAATCGGAAATAATCAGACCCTGATAATCGACGGATGAAAAGAGTAAGTCGCCATATTTCCAGATCCGTGTAATTGACCTTGGTTCACCAAGAATAGAGTCACCTTCTGGTTCTGCGAGGTTACTCAAGTCGATTAATTGAGCGAAAGTACTATTATTGGTTCGAATAATAGCAGTATTGTCAGAAACAACTAATCCGCCACTGGAGCTCGAAGATAGTACCATCGTTCCAATTTGTTCCGGCTCTTCGAAGTTGCTGATATCGAGAATCCTTAAGGTAGAATCAGCATATGTCATTCGATATAGCAGAGTATCTTGAATGAGGCAATCTGAACTCAAATCGAACCAAATGGACGATAGAGAGTCTGGCGATGAGGGGTCGCCCAGCCCGTACATTGTTATCGACCTGTTTTTTATGTTCAAGAGATGTTCATCTTGAATCAGCAATCCCTGACTTCCATAGGGATTCAATTCTGAGGCTAACACCAGTGTGTCGGCATTTCTAGTATCCCACGCCCTCGTTGATCCATCCCCGTTATTGGCGGTGTATAATATGCCCTGGTTGTATGCCATCTGGCTGAATCCGACATCGATAAAATCTGCTGAATCGGAGCATTGTTCCATAAGATATCGACGAGAAGGTTCCTGAAGATCAGATATGTTGAAAATAGTAAAGCTTGTCCAGCGAATATAGCCATTACCAACACCATACGAATAAAATCTATAAGTACTGATGAAACAGAGCGTATCGCTAAAGGAGTATGAAACAACATTACTGGCTTCGATCGATCCTGCCAATTGAGGCTCTTGCGGATTGGAGACATCTATGAAAACAAGATGTCTGCCGGTAAGCCCGGTTAGATAACCGTTCCATTCTCCTAAGTGACTTAAGCGAAATTGACGACTTCTGCTCAATCGGACAGGTGAAGTAATGTCTTCAAGATCGTAGATCAGCAAACCAAGATTTTGGGTCGAGATATAGGCGGTTCGGTCGATCAGGTGAACACCTGTAATCTTGCCCCAATAGTCGAGGTGACTGCCGATCAGATTCAGATCTTGCTGAGCAGATAGGGTTCCGAAGAATCCCATTGATATTATCAGCAACGTTGTGATGATGAGCTTCATTTTCAGTTTCCTCTATCTCATTAGAATAAGTTTGTTGATTTTAACTTCCGTTCCCGCCTCGAGCCGCACGAAATAAACCCCCGCCCCGACAGAACTGGCGTCCCAGGTGACCTTGTGATTGCCTGCCGACCGCGGCGGGTCGGCAGCGGTCAGATCGGTGACGAGACGGCCGGAAATGTCGTAGATTCGTAAGGAGACCCCCCCTACCCCCCCTGCAATAGCATGGGGGGATTGAAACTGAATCGTCACGGTCGAGTTGAACGGGTTGGGGAAGGCAGCTAAAATGGCCGATGACCGCGGCGGGGCGACTGAAGGCCCACCAACCGCGAGATCGTTGACATTGACTATCCATTGAACCGTATCTGTCTCAACAGAATCTCTGGCTATCGCTTGCACTAAAGTATTCCGATTTAGGTCTGCCTCACTAAATAACCAATCGAGAGATAGCTCCGCCTCTCGAACAAATTCGCCGTTCACCAGCCATGTCACTTCAAGTGACTCGTCATCAGGTGCGTTTGGCACGACCTCGAAGTGAACAATGCTGTCCACCACTACTACAAGGCTATCCATTGCAGGCACGAAAGCCCAGATCAAGCCACGGACGTTCACGAGCCATGTCACCGCGTCGCTCGCCTCAGCACGAAAAATCCGGCCTTCGACCGAGTATTCACCTGACCATGGGAACCAGATGTTAGCCTGTGCATCCTCGCCCGGGTTCTCTGCCTGGCCAGTGGCAAGATTCGTCTTAGTCCAGAGGTAATCAGGGCGGTCGCCTTCCGTGTAGCGTATGGTGTCGAGGGAAAAGTCAACTGATGAGCCTCGCCGGATGAAAAGATCAAGCGTGTCGGGAGTGTAGTCGGCGATGAAGAGATCGCGCACATGAACATTCCAACCCATAGTGATCGAGGCATCTACATTAAAGGCAACACATTCAATTCTGACGTCCTGATCCCGTTCGGGAAAGACAACAGTGCAGAGAGTGTCATCCCGACCGATATGTTCACCATCTCGATACCAGAGATAATCTTCTGTTCCGAGAGCGAAAAGAGTGAATGTAATCGAATCGCCGGTAAGGACGTAAAGACTGGTATCTTGAGGTGTGTAGCGGACAATCTGAGGACCCAGATGCCCCGGTCCCAACCTGACTACCAGACCATCATAATCTGCATCGTTATCTTGCCTGACTTCACCGGCAGCTAACACTACGTCATCGTGAGTGGTTATTGAGGACATAAAACGATTTCGCGCCAGACTAAAACCTTGCTGATCGAGATCGAGTTCCATTCCCCAACGAAAGAGGCCGTCGGGGTTAACCCGAATTGCTACCGGACGTTCCTGCCTCACACCAATACTTCTACCACCACAAAGCGTATATCCTCCCTCAGACATGCGGGAAATCGAGATAATAGAATAGGTGGTGTTGAGATTTTCATAGATTCTCTGCCAAAGTATTTCTCCATCGGAAGTGAACTTCAACAATGTCGGGAGATAATTGGCATTGCCTACTGTTACAAAGCCTCCGTCGGCACTCGACACCAAACCGTCAAAATAGCCTGTGGGCGAATTATTAGAATCGAACAGTATGCGCCAGACGACTTCGCCGTTGTTGGCATTGACCTTGAAGATATTGGGATAGGGTACTCCTTCCCAGCGATATCCCGAACATACAACCTCACCGTCGCCTTCACGAATGCTGCGTATATGTTCGTAACGACTGAAATCGTACCGCCTCGACCATACAACATCCCCGTCACTGTCGATGCGGATAATATAATTATCATCGGGCATTTGCCCATCAGCTTCACGCCATTTTCCAGCCAGAATGAAGTCCCCCGCTTTCAGTTCCAGAACGCACAAACACCCTCCGCAGGCGTAATCCCTTTGCCAGATAAGCTCGCCATCAGGAGTGATCCGAAATGCAATGAACCTTCCACCCTCGGCTGGAAAGTTGAATGGATCGCCGACTACACCTACGATAAAATCGCCATTTTCGGCTTCGATGATTGTATATGCTGTTGCGGCAACGCCAACGTCGAAGGAATTTTCCCAGATCAACTCGAGCTCGCTATCGACCCGGACGACGTAGGGGTCTCCTTCGCTGTGAAACGGATATGCGACATATAACTCTTCCGAAGTAACGCCGCACATTACATAACCACCGTCCTGGCACTGGTAAATGTCGAGGAAACTCTCGTGCTGGTTGAAGTCGTAAGTGGAGAGATTGTCCACCGCCGGTTGAGCAGTGACCAACGCCGGGATGAGTCCCAATAACGCGACAAGTGCTCCAAGCTTCATCTTGAATCCAGTGACTTTGTTGAAGAAATTGAGATTATAAGAGTTTAACTTACTATTTTCTAACGTAAGAATGCGACTACCTCATGAGTACGATTTTTTCGGTCCTGACTTCCGTACCCGCCTCGAGCCGGATAAAATAAACGCCTGCCCCGACGGAACTGGCGTCCCAGGTGACTTTGTGCATGCCTGCCGACCGCGGCGGGTCGGCAGCGGTCAGGTCGGCGACGAGACGGCCGGAGATGTCGAAGATGGCAAGGCGTAGGGGCGCAAGGCCTTGCGCCCCTACTGTGAAGGAGATGGTGACGGAAGAGTTGAACGGGTTCGGGAAGGTGGAAAGGGCGAATAATACGGGGTGGTTCGTCAAATCGGAAATTGGAGGCGCGGCCAGAATTTCTGAAACATCGTAAACGCCGAGATAGTTATTCTCAGCCGTGTACAGTAATGGCGCTTCAAGTAGGTAGTCAACAGGTTTTGGACCGGAATTGTCTTGACCAAGACTGTCAATTCTAAAAGTGTAATGACCTGTGACTCTCGGTGAAACATTATTTGTGAGATCCAAGACATAAAGTCCCGCATGGTATTGCTCTTCAAACGATCTCACGCCGGATAGAAAGCAATGTTGCGCCTGAATATCCATAGACGATATTGTTTGGAATTCCGGCAGGGAATCAACCAGATACGGCTCCAATGGTGTCGCGATATTATATATTTGCAAGCCCTTGCCTCTCTCTGCGAAGCCGACATACATCACAGTGTCTTGAATTGAGAAGCATGTCATTCGTCTTGCATTTTCAATAAGAGAATTTATCCGTGGGTTTCTCAGGTCAGTGACATCGACCCCGATAATCCCGCCCTGATTAGAAGATATCCAGACTTGATCATGATCGGTTTCGATCTGGATAGGGTTGCCCTCGACCAATGGGGTAAAAGGTAGCGGGGTAACGCTTATCAACTCCAAGGCAGCTGGTGCATTGGCGCAATCATAAATCAAGAGATGAGAATTCGCCGTAATTGCGAAAAGATAATGATCTTTGATCACGACACTCTTTAAGACATAGTTACGTCCATTATAATGAGAACGCCAACGACCAGCATCCTCAATTCGATCAGGATTTCCTAAATTCAGCACAGTCACGTATTCATCGGAACGCCAGTCCGAGGTGAAGAGGAATTGCCCGTAAGATGCAAAGAAGGAACCTATTCTGGTATTTCTGATGTAAGATGACTGGGCGATAGTGATGTCACCAACAAAATCGAAAGCGCCAAGGTTCCATAGTTTGTTGGCATATTTTTGACCATTATGAATGAAGATGTTATTGCATCCAAGAAGAGCCTCTAAAATTTCTGCTTCAAAAGTTGCCGGATCTCGATAGAGGATGTTAACTCCCGAGATGAGGACATTCCCGTCTGTCTTATAAATCGGTCCACCCCAATCAAAGTCATGACGGTAAACCAATTCACCTTGAGATCGCGGGTTTCTGACATCGCTTAAATTCAACACTCTGACAATCGAACACTCCGCCGTTCCGTCAATTCCATCCGGGCGTTGTTCGACCGTCCAGCCCATCAATAGTCGATTCTGCCAGAGCATCACATGGTGCGCTGCTCCTTCAATCCAGGTGAGTTGCTGTGGTGACGCGGAATTAGTTATATCATAGAGATAAGAGCCATCATTACCGGAACCAATAGCGAGAAGATTGTCTTCAACCGAAATCGATTTGGCAAAATGGTCGATCGTGGAGATTACTTCAAGCTCGTCCGCTTGATTTAGTGTTACAATTCTGCACTCATCGCCGGTGAGGATCACGATTCGACCTTTGGCAATGCATTGTGCAGGCAATACTCCCAGCCAGATAGAATCCACTAATTGCGGATCTTCCGGGTGTGAAAGATCGTAAGCTCTTAATACTGAATCCATTCCACAGATATAGAACAGGTCGTCAACCATTGCGGTCGTCGAGACACCGTTTTGAGCTAATGTGAAACTTCTCAATATTAGATTGTCGGGATTGGAAACATCCACCACGGCAAATGTGTCCGATTCAGTTATTACTACGTTATTATTAGAAATGACTATACTTGCATTCCAATCAAGGTGTAACGGCAAGAATCCAATTTGTCGCTGTACTGAGGGATTCGTCAGATCAATGATCGACAATGCAGTTGAAGTAGGCAGGCCGATGCCAATACCAAAATTGTAAACCAACCCATTTTGAATAACAAAACTGAAGCTGGTTATCGGATGGTTCCAGAATGCCTGTGTGACGCGCGAAACATTCAGGCTGTCCTGCCCACTCGCTACGGTCGTCAAGACGAAAATCGAACTAATGAAAAGTCTTGATAGAGTTTGCATTATTTAATGTCCCGTCAAATTGATCTGTTGCAAGATTAACTGTTTGTTCAGATGGACAAAATGTCCGTCAAAATAAAGCGATTGTATTCGTGATTTTCTTTTCGATCTCATTTAATGAACAGTAATTTTTTGGTCTTGACTTCCGCCCCCGTCTCAAGCCGCACAAAATAAATCCCCGCTCCGACGGAACTGGCGTCCCAGACGACCTTGTGCATGCCTGCCGCCTGCGGCGAGGCGGCAGCGGTCAGGTCGGTGACGAGACGGCCGGAGATGTCGAAGATGGCAAGGCGTAGGGGCGCAAGGCCTTGCGCCCCTGCGGTGAAGGAGATGGTGACGGAAGAGTTGAACGGGTTGGGGAAGGCAAAAAGGGCGAAGGCGGTGGGCTGCAGCGGGTCGTTTGGCGCTGAAAGTGGCGGCATCAGCGTAAAACTGGATTCTGTGAAGACCGTGTCAAACCCATCGGTTGCCATGACGCGCCAGTGGATAGCCTGCAAGCTGTCACCCATCAGCGACAGCAAGTCGCCGCGACGGACTTCGCGCAGGGTGTCACTTCCAGCGTTAAAGTAAAAGTGGTCGCGGTAGCCTTCCAACAACAACGTATAGATTATTCGGTCGTCGTCGGGATCGGACGCACTACTCCAGACGAAGCGAGTTGAGTCGCTTTCGGGGAGGGCTGAACTGTCGGGTGGCTCCAATTGACCAATGCGATTGAGGAACGGCGGGCGGTTGACGTTGTTGACAGTGATGCGAATGACCGCCGTATCGGTCAATTCACCATCGGAGACGACGAAGACGGGAGCGTATTCGCCTGCCGAAACGAAGTCGGTCTGCCAGTTGAACGTGCCGTGACCACCTCCTCGGTCTATGAAGGAAGAGCGTTCCGGAAGGTTGAAGGCGGTCAATTCGAGGCTGTCACCGTTCAGGTCAGTGGCAATGAGGTTGCAGATAATGCGTTGAGATTCAGAGACAACCATGTCTTCCCGGTCCTGCCATTCCGGGGCAACAGGTAGCCTTCTAATCGCGGCGGCAAGATTGGGACGAGGTCCAATGTGTCCATTCCCATTGGGGCCATTTTGCTGCGGTGAACCGGTTGAGACCAGTAAGTCACGCATCTGTTGCCAGTCGAGGGTTTCTCTGCCTCCGGAACGAGCTTTGACAATTCCTTGAATGCAGGCTGCCGCGGCGGCAACCATTGGCGTTGCGCTTGAAGTGCCGTTAAAACTATTACCATAAGATTGCCTTGGGTCGTTGTTTCCGTCGAATAGATTGCTTACTCCGGTTGTGGCAACTTCTTCCCCCCAACCTTGAAGCTCAACTCGCGCCCCATAGGCAGAAAATTCCAATCTGCTTCTATCAGGTCCGTATGCACCACCCGGAGGTGCTCCTGCTCCGACAAAAATTGCTCCGGAATGTCGGATGTCCGGGTCGAATTCATCCATTCTGCCAAGGTCGATGTTATTATTACCTGAGGCTTCGAAGCATAGCCTTCCATTTGCGGTGGCATTTTCAACAGCGTCAAAATTGGCTTGATAATACTCGAAAATCCTTGATTCACCGTTGGGATTGTAGGAACCGGTAATCAGGAAAAAAATTCCGCCTACTCCGATTGTATCGGCGATGATGTTGATTTGGTCCGCGACGTCACTTCCCTGGTTGAACACAGTCGGATTGGCGACCGAACCGATCTCAGCTTCAGGACAGATACCATCGAGTCCATAACCGTTATGTTGAGCGGCAAGAATCCCGATTGCGGCGGTTGCATGAGGATAGTTGTCTTGCATTCGCTCGCCGTAAATAGTGAAGAAAGGCTCTTTTAAGTCTTCGTGATCGGCACGATATGTCCCGCCATCGAAATCGACCACACGGATCCCTTCTCCCCGTCCTCCTTGGAAATCCCAGGCAGCACGAGCGTCGATTCCCTCCGGAGCCTGTTCCAAGTATCCTTGATGTTCGGTCAAGTCCGGCGTTTCGGGAGCGATATCCTCGAAGACTACATAGCGGTTTGGAATTGGGTAAGCGATTTCGACAATATCAAGCCCGTTCAGATTGTCGATCATTTCGGCAATCCGCTCGTAAGACTCGAATCGAATACGGTAGTAAGCATTCAGGTCACCAAGCTCTTTGCCGGATCGTTTTTCGCCTTCTATTCGTTCCTTGTCCAAGCACTCTTCCGGTCTGGAAAAGAGACGTTCCAACGATAAATAGTCGTATCGAGCAAGGATGCTCTCAACCGGAGCAAGATCGGCATTGGCCAGCGAAACGAGTCTCCCACTGCGAAACCTGACCTGACTGGACTGGCTGAACTTTAAAGCAAGGGCTGTCGAGTGACAGGTAGGATCGACAATGGTCTGCGTTGATTTAGGTGGAGTCCAGCGAGGTTTTAGTTCACCGGATGCCTGGCCTGTCAGAACCAATAAAAAGCTACACAGAAGAAGCAGTTTTGAAGTTAGCATATGATTATGTGACGTTATAAGACCTGCAATTGAATTGCGAGGAATATTGAAAAGTGTTAATCTATCGAACGAGGAGTAATTTTTGTATGGATACTTCGTCCCCCGCCTCCAGCCTTACAAAATAGACCCCCGCCCCGACCGAGCTGGCTTCCCAGACGACCGTCTGGGAAGCCCCCCCTGCTATTGCAGGGGGGGTAGGGGGGGTAAATTTTCCACTAAACAGATCGGCGACCTCACGCCCGTTGATGTCGTAGATGGCAAGGCGTAGAGGCGCAAGGCCTTGCGCCCCTACAGTGAAGGAGATGGTGACGGAAGAGTTGAACGGGTTGGGGAAGGCGGAAAGGGAAAAGGCGGTGGGTTGAAGCGGGCTGTCACCTACACCGTCCGAAAATTGGATCATGAAAATCTCATTGCTCGCAGTAGAATCGGTAACGCTAAAGGCTATCACTGACCAGTGAATTTCAAACCCGAGTTCAAGACTGAGATAGTGTTGATCGACCACAGCGGCGGTATCTATCCCCGCATCGATATAGATCGAATCAAACTCCGTCCCCCATAATTCAGAACCTTTGAATTTTAACCTGTATCGAATCTGCCCTCCTTCCAAATCAAGTGATTGTTGCCAGTTAAAGACAATCTGTTCATAATCTTGCGCCTCGTAATTATCTTCAGGAGAAACCAAACTAAAAGACGTTGGCGGTCGATTGAAGTTGTTGACCGTGATCCGAACCAGTGCCGTGTCGGTCAACTCACCATCCGAGACGACGAAGACAGGAGCAAATTCGCCTGCCGAAACGAAGTCTGTCTGCCAGTTGAATGTGCCGTTGCCGCCGCCCTCGTCGGTGAAGGATGAGCCTTCTGGCAAGTTGAAGGCGGTCAATTCGAGGCTGTCACCGTTCTGGTCAGTGGCTTGCAGGTTGAAGCGGATTAGTTGCGTTTCGGAAACGTTTATGTTTTCAGGAGGGTCGCGGAAGGCTGGGGCGACTGGTTCGCCAAGGGCGGCGGAGATGTCGTAGGTTGCGAGATAGTTATCCCAAAGTCCATAAAGACGAGTGCCTTTTAGTGCGGCATCACGAATTTCATCGCGGGTCTCATAAAAACCGACCGTCTCCAGATTGTCCGGGTCATTAGCGCCAACTAACAAAAGTCGGTAAAAATTCTCATTGTCGATGATGTTGCGGTTACAAAGTGTTACGAATCCACCATCGGCTGATGCAACGAAACTGTAACCGGGAATATTCATTTCGCCAAGTAGCTCTGGTTCTCTTGGGTTTGAAACATCGGTCACAAGTAACGTCGATATAGGCAAACCGTCGATCCTGTCCTGTGTACAGGCAAAGATCAGGTTGTCATCGAATGCAATCTCACCATTAAATCCCAACGATTCGATCAATTGCGGGTGTGCTGGATCGTTGCAGTCGTAGATCCTCCAAGGCGAATGATAGTAATTCAAATAAAGAAAACCATTGTGAGTTTCGATTTCAAAAAGAGACTCCCCTTCTTCTAACACGACTCCGACTTCGTGAGGCGCTTCAGGATTTTGTATATCATACAATACTACCCAGGGATCGCGACCGTTCGTCTCTGCCACGTATAGGCTGTTATCAAGAATAGCAATAGCGCCACTTAACCTGCCAAACCTGCTGAGAAGGCGAATGCGATTGGGATTACTGATGTCGAATATCTCAATCGATTCTTGGTCGGGATTGGGGTAATAAGCTATTGAACCGATTATAGCTATTGTTTGATAAAATTCGGAGTAACCGTTAGCACCATTGATACCCGTCCCGGAGAAAGAACCCGCGGAGATTAATTCCCCCTCAGCTATGTCAAATACTCTCACCTTTGGACGGGTAGATTGGTTAAAATTATCTCGTAAATCGCTTCCAAATCCCCTGTCGAAGAGAAACAGTCGATTATTGATCATGTTAAGTTGATACAACTCGGGCGCTGGTAGGTGAGACGCCGCGAAGTCGAATCCTTCATCGGCAGTCGTAATCCAAGTCAATCCAGCTCGCACGCCTCTCCCATAGTCGTCAGGCTCCTGATCGCCCAAAATATACGATGTCAGGGAGTTACCCGAAACTTTTACTGACTGAAGAAATCTTGTCTCAGGTGTTGCTCTGTCAATGAAAATGTTGTCGAGGTCAGAAACATCGAGAGCGTAGAGATGATTCTCCGTCTGCACATAGAGCGTGTCAATTGCGAACTCCATCCATAAAGGGAAATTCCACCTGTCGAATTCGAACGTTGACAGCGCTTCAGGCTGCGCGGGATTGGAAATGTCAAATAATTTGAT
>Ga0172380_10005235_pt1 | contig 15924 bp, 10 predicted proteins | sample Leawe162metaG_FD_119747 | JGI IMG/M metagenome (GOLD analysis project Ga0172380, IMG submission 119747) | Leachate microbial communities from a municipal landfill in Southern Ontario, Canada - Leachate well 162 metaG | ecosystem: Engineered > Solid waste > Landfill > Unclassified | place...
GTTTCCAACTCTACGGACGGTCACACCCCCGATCCGTTTTGCCCATGAACTCGCCCAGGTCACCGGTGGTATTCCCGCCTTGGTATCGGCGTACATCGCGGCGATCGAGGCTCTACCCCCGGCAGAGCAACTCGCGCTTGTATCCGGATCCCGCCGCCTGACCGAAGTCAAGCCACCACGACCGGCACGGGACTGGGTCAATATCCAGACGGTGGGGCTCACGGACGAGGCCCGCCGGGTGCTCCAAGTGCTCGCGATCTGGGGGCTCCCTGCGACGCCGGCTACCCTCGTATACCTCGCTGCGCTGCCGCTGGAGGTCGTCGAGCGGTGCCTGGACAGCCTCGAGGAACACGGGCTTCTCAAGACTGGCATCGAACCAAACCAGGGCCAGTTCCAGATCTCCCTGGTACCCGTGCGGCTGGTATCCGCAATCGAGTCGCCAACGCTGCTGAGGCGTGATGTCCATCGGCGCGCGTCGGCACTGCTAGCCACCCTTTCGGATGAGACCGGACATCCAGTCACACGGGCCATGCACCACATCGAGGCCGGACCGCTGGACTCGGTGCGTGCAGGTCAGGTCGTAGAGGCCGCGACGCTCTTGCTTCGACGCGGGCGGCATGACAGCGCCCGTGATCTGCTGGCGGCAGTCGTGGGCGACGCTCTCACCGATAGACTGCCGGTCGAACTGCTGACTCGATCGGTACAACTGCTGGCAGAGAGTTACACGCGCGGCGGTGACAGCCGCACCGCTGAACGACTGGTTGATTCAACTCGGATCGTCACGCGAAAGGCCTCGGCCGGCTATCTCGACGCGCTGCGTACACTCGCGCAGAACTGGGCCTCATCTGGCGGTGAGTCGAAGGGGCACCTCACCTATCGCTACCTGGCCGTACACCCGGACTCGTCGCGAGATGCCCGGATCGCCGCCCTCGCTGAGCATGTCCGACTGACACACTGGAGTGGCGACCCGCGCCGTGCCGCCACCCTGGCACTCCATGCACATGGACATCACCAGGATGACGATCAGGTCCGTGCCGCCCTCTGGTTCCAGCAGTCCCTGATCTCGCAGATGCGAGGGCGCCCAGCAGACTCGCTACGCGAGGCGCGGAATGCACTCAGAGCTGCACTCACCGCTCGTGACGAAAGCACAGTTGCCCGTGCGATGGCGGTGATCGGCGAATCGTGGCTGGACTCAGAATCCGCCGACCGAGCCGTCCGGTGGCTACGCGGCGGGTTGCGACGGGCGGAGCGTGCCCAGACATTCGATGCCGTCTCATGGATCCGGAACCGCCTTATTCCCGCCTATGTTGAGGCGGGCGACTGGGCCACTGCCGAACTTGCGGCCCATCGTGCCACAAGCGTCGCTGCGTCGCTCAACCAAGCGCAGACGCTTCGCCGCTCCGAAGCGGTGCTCGCCCTCATCCAGGCGCTCCGCGGCATCGTCGCGCCAGCGTTTATCCACACACGACTGTCCCGGTCGGATCTCGGCAACCCTGCGCTCTATTCAGTGGTGGCCACCGCACGGTACGAGCAGCAGCGGCTGGCAGGGTTGCACGAACACTCCCGGCAGACGATCAACCTCCTAACGGAGATGCTCGATGGCACACCGGGGTGGGAGCGACTATTCGTCGTAGACGTACTTCCCCGCCTGGCCGAGGAGCGCGCCGGAAGACGCGACGCGGAAGGCCTTCAGGAGGCCGTGAGCAAGCTCTCGACGCTCGTGAATGAATCGCCGGCTATCCTTCCCCTCGCCCGCGTCGAGCTCCTGGTTGCTCAGGCAAGGCTGGCCTTGCTCACCGAGCAGGCAGACGAAGCGATCACGCTGTTCGAACTCGCCCGCAGCGCATACCAGAGCATGCAATACCGATGGCGCTGGGCCCGTGTCGGCAACGATCTGGCCACCGCCTATCTGGGGGTAGAGCGGAAGGCCCGTGCCATTGAAACGTTACGGTCGAGCTATCTCGCGCTAGAACACCTTGGTGCGCACCGTGAGGCACGACGTATTCAGCAGCGACTGCATGTCATGGGCGGACGCACACCCCGTGTCGAAGAGCAGCATCAGACGCTCACTCACCGACAGATGCAGGTGGCTTTGCTGGCAGCACGCGGGATGTCTGATCGGGAGATCGCACAAGAACTGGACGTGAGCTGGCGTACGGTCACTACCCACATCCACAGCGTGCTGAGGCGCGCCGGGTTGCGCTCCCGGTACGAACTACCCGGATGGCTCGCTTCTGGGGAAGGCAGCGGGCGGGCAGGCCGCTAAGCGCCGGAGTCAGGGCGCAACGGGGACTGTCCCCGCAACCCCTGACCTCTCAAGTTCGCGGATGTCTTCCTCCGACATCCCGAGGAGGTCGCCGTAGACGTGCGCGTGGTGTTCAGCGAACCGCGGTGCCGGCATCCGGACTGTGCCCGGCGTTCGCGTCAACTTCCACGGCATACCCGGGAAGGGGAGGATGCCGACCTCCGGGTGATGGATCGGCACGTAGAAACCCCGGTGCGCGAGATGAGGATCTGAGAGCATCTCCCAATTGGCCATCACTGGGGCCGCCGGGACGCCGGATGCCTGGAGTATCTGCGCTGCTTCATTGTGGTCGAATCCGCTGGCCCACGCTCCGATGGCGGCGTCGATCTCCACAGAACGCGCCATCCGTCCCTTGGCCGTGTGCATGTGCGTTTCGGTGGCCCACTCGCCTCGGCCGATGACCGAGCAGAGCGCTCGCCACTCCTGAGCCGTGCGAATCGTGAGGGCGAGCCATGCATCCATACCACGTGTCTGATAGCAGCCCTGCGGAGCGAACACCGCGTGACCGTTACCTCGACGTTGTGCTGGCGTTCCGTCCACCTGGAATCCCACAAAGTAGCCTCCGAAGAACGTGGCGGCTGCTTCATTGAGCGAGAGGTCAATCCACTGGCCATGACTGGTCCAGCGCCGTTCGCGTAGCGCGGCCAGGATCGCGATCACGGTGTAGTTCCCCGCGATGGGGTCAGCGTAGAACGTCCCTGCCCGATAAGGACGCTCCTCGTCCGGATAGCCCATGAGGCTTGCGAGCCCGCTGGAAGCCTCGATGTTTGCACCGTACGCGACGTAGTTCCGCTCCGGCCCAGTCGCGCCGAAACCGGAGATCGACGCCATCACGAGTTGGGGGTTCAGTGCTGACAGCGTGTCATACCCGAGGCCCAGATTCGGCATGACACGGGCGCTGTTGTTCTCGATGAGCACATCCGCGCGTTCCACCAGCTTCAGGAAGACATCCCGTCCGGCCGCGGACGCGAGGTCGAGCGAGATGTCGAATTTGTTCCGATTCAACTTGTTGAAATAGCCGCTCCGGTTGTACGAATAATGTGCGGGATCGTTTCCAGATGGGTACATGGCCCGCGTCGCAGGGCGCTTCGCGTGCTCGATCTTGATTACCTCGGCCCCAAGGTCGCCGAAGTGCCGTCCAGCCAATGGGCCTGCCCAGTTCGCTGTGACCTCCAGGACGCGAAGGCCGGCAAGTGGGCCGGCGGGGTGGCCGGGCTCACGCGAGTCAGTCTCGATCGGAATCGCCTCGCGGGGGAGCCATTCTACGGTGGCGCGGCTGCCGAGAGCGGGCGCGCCGGACCGTACCGCCATCACGCTGTGCGACATCCTGAACGGAAACCCGGCGTGCCGTACGTCACTCGTTCTCGGCACCATCGTGAACCATGATCGCGCGCCGAGCTGGCGAGACGCGAGTAGATCAGCGATGGTGTTCACTGGAGTCACGGGAATGCGCAACTCCTGCGCACGGTCGTAGACGTCCATCTTGGACTGCGTGAGGCACCACGCTCGTACGTGATCCCAGATCTCTGATGCAGGGTCACGCCACACCAGCGGGTCGGTGAACCGCGGGTCATCGATCAGGTCCGGACGGTTAATCAGGACGAAGATGGTCGGCTCCTGCACACGCCGTAGCCACATGACCCAGCCGTCGCGGCATCGCATCATGTCGCCGCTATTCCGCGTGAGAACCTGTCCGCCATGCGTCCAGGCAACCGAGAGCCACGCATGCGATGAGAGCGTCGCCTCCTGGACCGACTGGTCGATCCACTGTCCTTCCCCCGTCAGATCTCGATGCCGCAGCGCCGCAAGCACCGCCACCGCTACCGCCTGCGCAGCGTGGTACTCAGCCTGGTTGCCTGGGACCTGGATCGGCGCCTTCTGTGGGTTCCCGCCGAAGTAGAGATATCCGCCAACTGCCCAATCCACGAGTTCGTCGCTCTTCCATGCACTGCGGGGGCCATCCGCCCCGAAGGGCGTTACCGAGGCCATCACCAGGCCTGGATTCACTGTCGCCAGATCCGCATAGGCGAGCCCGAGCGCGGCCATCGAACCAGGGGGCCCGCTCTCGATCAGGATGTCCGCACCTTGGACAAGCGCGCGGACGCGATCGCGGCTCGCCGCGTCGGACAGATCAACTGTGAGCCCTCGCTTGTTCCAGTTCAGATACTCGAAGTAGGACCGACGGCCCGATCCGTTGTCCGGCGGCCACAGGGCCCGAGAACGGTCGCCGGATAGCGGCTCAACCTTCAGGACGTCGGCTCCCATGTCGCCAAGCAGTCGCGCAGCCATGGGGCCGGCGATGCCCTCTGACAGGTCGAGCACGCGAACCCCGCGAAGCGCGCCTGTATCGGTCGCCACTATCGGGATCCCCTCAAACGTGGATCCAGTAAGTCGCGGATAGCATCACCGAACATGTTGACGGAGAAGATCACGACGCCAAGCGCGATCGTCGGCGCCCACAGCATCCACGGCGCGGCGAACATGTACGCTCGCCCGTCGGCGGCCATCATGCCGCCCCAAGACGGAGTCGGTGGCGGCACTCCGTATCCGAGGAAACTCAGCGAGGCCTCCGCGAGGATGACGGCGCCGAAGCCCAACGAATACACGACGATGATCGTGGGGACGATGTTCGGCAGCAGATGTCGCAGGATGATGCGCAGGTTGGTCGCGCCGGAGGCGCGGGCTGCCTCCACGTATACTTCGCTCTTGATCGCCATCGTGGCACCGCGTATCACGCGGCTGCCCACAATTGCGCGGCTGAACGACAGTGCGATTATCACGTTCCAGAGTCCGGGTCCGAGAATGACAAGGATGGTGATAAGCAGGATCAAGCCGGGCAACGCCTGGATGGTGTCAACGACGCGCTGGATGACATAGTCGTACCAGCTCCCGAAGAACGCCGAACTGATCCCGAGCAGGACCGCCGGTACCATCGACAGCACGGTGGCAACAACACCGACATACAGCGATGTCCGCGCGCCGTGGACCACGCGGCTCAGCGTGTCGCGGCCGAACTGGTCGGTCCCCGCGAGGTGCTCCCAGGACGGGCCTACCAGCCGCTCCGGGCTGTGCTCCAGCGGTGAGTAGGGTGTGACGATATCCGCGAATACGGCAGCGAGTACCAGGAGGATTAGTACGCCGGCGCCCAACGCCCCGAGCGGCTTCTTGCGGGCGAGTTTCGCCGTCTGCCGGATGCGCTGGCGCACCACCGTCAGAGTCGTGATCTCAGCGGCCGTAACCGGTGAGAGTGCATCCAGGGCCATCAGCTACTCCTCACGTCCGCGCGCGATCGGGCGAGGCGGATCAGGACAGTCGGATGCGTGGGTCGAACCAGGCGTACGAGAGGTCGACCAGCAGATTCACTGCCATTACGAAGATCCCCAGCAACACAACCACCGCCTGCACTGCTGGGTAGTCTCGCTGGTCGACCGCGGTGATCAGGTACCGGCCCAGTCCGGGGATCACGAAGACGCTCTCCACGATGACGGAGCCTCCGATGAGGAACGCGACCTGCAAGCCGGTCAACGTGATGACCGGGATCATCGCGTTCTTGAGCGCGTGTCTTACCGTTACCTTCATGGTCGAGAGTCCCTTTGCACGCGCCGTGCGGATGTAGTCCTGGCGCAAGACCTCCAGCATTGTTGTACGGCTGAGACGCATCACGGATGCGGTCAGGTTGGTCGAGAGGACGACCGCGGGGACAAGGATGATCTTGAAGTGTGTATACGGATCCTCGAGCGGGCCCACATATCGGAGCGTCGGCGACATTCCCCACCAGATGGCAGGCATGATCACGACGAACGTGGCGATCGCAAAGTTAGGCAAACTGATACCCGCGATCGCCACGCTACGCAATAGATAGTCGATGAATGTGTCTTGCTTCATAGCAGACACAACACCTAATAGTACGCCTATTGCTGTGCCTATAATTGTCGCAAGGAACGCGATCTCAATCGTGACTGGCACCCGACGTATTAATTCGGGCAGGATCGGCTGGGAATTCCAGAGGGAGTCCCCGAAGTCGCCGACCAGCAGCCCCTGGACGTACTCCATATACCGAACGGGGACCGACCGGTCGAGACCGAGGGCCTGCTCGAGCAGCGCCCGACGTTCAGGGGTCGCACCCTCTTCCATCATGATGTCGACGACATCCCCGGGGATGAAGTCGATCATCACCACAGCGAGGAACAGCAGAATCAGGAGGGTGGGGATCATCCCTACCACCCGTTTGGCAGCGTATCGCGCCATCGCCCCGTCCGATCTATCGGATGCTTTACGTCAGAGATGACTGGAGATCACACGTAATTCACGAGCGCCGGGCCATGATGGAGGGGTCAGTGGCCAGGCCTCGTGAATACGCCGCCGGACTACTTGGTTCGCCAGAGCCAGCGCTGCAGGCCGCCGTATCCGAGCGTGTAGAAGTAGGTCCAAGTGCCCGCAACCAGATCCGCGCCGCCGATGTTTCCCTGGAACGCGTGGTCGGTCATTACCACCGCGTTGTTCAGAATCGGTGGGCCCCAGTCGATGTACCGCTCTTCGAAGTCGCTCACCAGCTTCTTGCGCGCGACCGGGTCGAGCGTGTAGAGGATGCTCTCCATCGCCTCGTCAATCCATGCCTCCTTGATGCGCGCGTAGTTCCGGCCGCCGGCTGAGTGGTAGTACGTCATTCCGTTGAGGGCGGCATCCGGCACCTGCGCGAAGTCGTGCGCCAGTGCCTCGAAGTCGCCCTCGTTGTTCTTCTGGTTGAACGTCGCGGTGTCAGGGGCGGGGTCCAGCTCGATCTGCATCTTGGGGTAGGCCTTCATCAGCTGGTTTCGGACCCGCTCACCCGATTCGAAGTTACGCCCGGTGGCGGACCCACTCCAGATCTTGAACGCGATGCCCGCTCCTTCTGGGTACCCGGCGGCTTCCAACAGCGCCACGCCATCCGCGATGTCCTGGGCCTTCGTGTCCGGGTTGTAGCCCTTGAACTTCTTGATCTCGTCGGAACTCCGCGCGAGATCGTGCATCGGGTGGAAGGGGCCGCTGTACTGCCAGCCCGGTGCCGAGATCGGGTCGCCGATCTCCTTGAAGTCACGGGCGTAGAGCCACGCCTTTCGCACGCGCTGGTCCTGGAACGCGGTCACTCGGTTCGGGTTGATGTTGACGTGCGTAATGGTCGCGCTCGGGCTCCGGTACCGCAGGGCGTCGCGAACGCTCGCAGTGACCTGCGCATCCTCGTGCGGGAGCACCTGTGCCAGGTGGTCGGTCTCGCCGGTGATGAACGCGGCGAGTTGGGCGGCGCGGTCGGGGTACGCCTGCAGCACCATCCGGTCGAACGACGGGCGACCGCCCTCCTCGTCCTTCCGGTAGTAGTCCGGGTGTGGCATGAACGTGGCGCGGACAGAGTCGATGTCCTCCGTGACCATCCATGGACCGAAGCCCGGGAAGGTCGTCATGTCCTTGAAGTCCCAGTTCTCCAGCTCGCGCAGTTGGATGCCCTGGCGGATGTCTGAGAACGCATGTAAGAACGACGCGTTCGGTTTGCTCATCTTCACCCGAACGGTGACGTCGTCCACGGCTTCGGCCCGCTCCAGGCCAGTCAGGTAGGCGCGGCGCGGGTAAGCCTGCGCCGCTTCCGGATCGAGGATCCCGCCCTTACGGTTGATACTCCACGCGACATCCTCGGCATCGACGATACGGCCGTTCGTCGGCGGTCGGTCGTGGGTCTTTACGCCCGCCCGGATCCGAAGCACCAAGTTTGTCTCATCGATCCACTCAAACGACTCAAGCAGGTCGAACTGCAAGTCCTCGGTCCACCCCTGCGGGTAGACGAGGCGGTCATTGACGTATTCGGCGGGCGCAAAGAACCCGGCAACGTCGGGGTCCATCGTCCGGCCACCAAGCGCGCGCGCGGCACCTGGCATGTTCAGGGTCCCACCCAGCACCCGTTCCTTGGAGTTCACGGGCACGGCGCCGAATTCTGCACCGGGGAACCCTGGCGCGCGCGGCAGTCCAGGCGCCCCCATGACCGCGGGGTCGCCGATGGTCGGTACCACCTGGCCACCACCGGAAGAGGCGTTGGTGGGCACCTCATCCGAGCCACTACAGCCGATCAGCGCCGCGCCGGCGAGGCCGGCAAAGATGACCCCGGCCCCGCCGAGGATCCGGCGCCGGCTCAACCGGCGATGGCTCCAGTAGTTGTCCTGATCCATTACCAACTCCCTCCGGAGGGCCGCCGCTCAGCGGTCCTCGTTACTCCCTTGTCATCCTCTGGGTAGTCCGAGTCCCCGGGTCGCGATGATGTCGCGCTGGACCTCGCTGGTGCCGACGGTAACCGTGGCCGCCACGGATCTGAGGTATTCGTTGGCCGCGCCCCCGGCGGACGCGGTCCAGAGCTGTCCGTACAGGCCCATCGCACCCACGCGCAGATTGGCGATGCGTTGCGCCACCTCGGACGAGAACAACTTGCTCACGGAGGCTTCATAGTTCGGCAACTGCCCACGGCTTTGCAGCGACGCGATCCGGTATGAAAACAACCGTGCAATTTCCGACTCGATGAGGTGCCCGACAACCGCAGCACGATGTGCATCGCTGAGAAGACGTCCGACGCGATGACCAGCGTCGGCGACTTCACGCGCAGCCTTCCGCAACTCAGGGGCCCGGGCCATGCCCGAGGACTCGAAGTCGAGCAGCACGGTGCTGATGTACCACCCCTGGTTCAGTTCCCCGACCAGCCCCGAGCGGGGGACGCGCACGTCATCGAAGAAGACCTCATCGAGTTCATGCATGCCGTCCATACCCAACACCGGCCGGATCGAAATTCCGTGAGCGTGCAGGTCAGCAATGATGAGGCTGACTCCGTGATCTCTCGGACGTGTGGTATCGGTTAGAGCAAGGATGAGCATCGAGTCGGCCTCGTGAGCATGTGCTGACCAGGTCTTGTGTCCCGACAGGACGAACTGATCGCCGTCGATCACTGCCCTCACGGCAACCGAGCGCGGATCAGAGCCTGTCGTCGGCTCCGAGCATCCGTGGCACCACGTCGTAGTGCAGTCTGCGATGCGTGGCAGATGAAACCGTTTCTGATCGTCGGTACCGAACAACTGCAGAATCGCGCCAATCGTCTGGATGCGGTTCGAACTGCCCACTGTTAGGGCACCCACCTCCACCAGCTCCTCGATCACGATCACCTGCTCCATCACAGACATGCCAGCGCCGCCGTACTCCTTGGGCCAGTGGGGCGCGACCCAGCCACGCTCGGCCACAGCGTCACGCCACTCGGTTGCTGCTCGAGTGAGCGAATCAGAGCCATGGCTGTGAGCACCCTCACCGTATGTCTCAGTCGTGGGCGCGACCGGCAGGTGCCGCCGAAGGAACACCCGGACGTCAGAGCGAAAACGGGCTTCCGTGGGGCTGTCACCAAAATCCAACTCACCGATCCACCCGGAACATCGGCAGGGACAGCTCGGTGAAGTCCTCCCATGCAACGGATACCCGCGCGCCCACAGGGACCGTGCCCGGATCCTCCAGGTCGGTGAGCATGGACAACAGCCGGAAGCCTTCGTCAAGGTCAATCCATGCGATGGCGTAGGGGGCGAGCTCCTGGAACGCCGGATGTCGACTCTGCCGGACCACGGTGTACGAGTAGAGCGTGCCCTTCCCCGCCGACAGGTTCCAAGTGAGGGAAGCGCCCAAGCACCGCGTACAGTGCGCCCGCGGATAGAACACAACCGTGCCGCAGTCGTTGCAGGTCTGATATCGAAGCTCGTGGTTCTTCGTCGCCCGCCAGAACGGCTCAGTGTCTGGTTCCGGGAACCGTGGCAATGGCCAGTGCTCCTTCGACATCAGTCCCTCCCGAGAATGATCGTGCCCGCCGCGTGACGGGTGCCGAGCCAGCCGCCATTGCCGTGCGCCACCGCCAGGCGTGCGCCCGGAACCTGGCTGGTCGACTGGCCGCGGAGCTGCCGCGTCGCCTCTGTCACCAGGAAGAGTCCACGCATGCCGGGGTGATTCGACGAAAGCCCGCCGCCATCCGTGTTCAGGGCCGGTCGGCCGGGGCGGTCGAACCGCAGGCTGCCGTCTTCCACGTACGCACCCCCCTCACCCTTCTTGCAGAACCCGAGGTCTTCGAGGATTGCGAGCACGGTGATAGTGAATGAGTCGTAGATCATCGCGATGTCGATCTCGGCGGGGGTCACGCCGGCCTGGCTAAACGCACGCGGTCCGGACTGTGCTGCAGCCGTCGTCGTGATGTCACCCCCGTTCTCGGGATACTTTGTCGCTTCGCCAGCCCCCAGTACCCAGACCGGCCGATGGCGCGTACCACGCGCGACGTCAGGTGATGCGAGCACAATCGCACCACCGCCATCTGAGATGAGGCAGCATTCAAGAAGGTGGAGCGGATCCGCGATCATGCGTGAGTTGATCACGTCCTCAATGGTGATCTCACCCGTCTCGCGGATACCCAGGTCAGCGAGGGCCTTGGTCGCCTCCGGGTTCCGAGTGGAGTGATACCGAGTCACCACGGCGATCTGCGCAAGCTGTTCAGCGGTGGTCCCGTACTGGTGCATATGCCGCCGTGCCGCCAGACCGTAGTTGGCGATTAGCGTCATTCCCCATGGGTCTTCCATGTTGGAGATTGGACTCGGCGTCGCGGCTACCGCCCCACCAGTGCCAATCGCTCGGGCGTCGCTGCGCGCGGTTGAGCCGTACGTGAGCAACGCGACGTTCGCACGGCCGACGGCGATATCTCGCGCGGCATGGGCGACGTGGAATTCGTACGAAGACCCGCCGACCGATGTGGTGTCGATCACATCCGGGTGGATTCCGAGGTACTCGGCCATGGTGACGCCGGCGAAACTGCCGCCAGCCTCTCCCGCGTCGTAGACAGCATCGACATCCGAAATCTTCAGGCCTGCATCAGACAGTGCCGCTGCCGCGCTCGCCGCCTTGATCTGCAGAGCACTCAAGCCATCCACCTTGCGCAGCGGAAACTCGTGGATCCCCACCACCGCCGCTGTCCGCTGCTGCTGTGCTCTTGTCACGTCGGCTCTTCCACTGCGCATGCCAGTCGCTGATCCCCATCCGGCGAGGCCACCGAGGATTGGCGGGACTATGCGTCACGGCCTCGCGGCGTGGCAATCACAGATCTGATGTGACGGTCTTCACATGCGGGAGCCGCGCGCTGGTCCGCGATCGGGCGGACGAGCGCCGAGCTGTTTCCGCTTCCGCATCAAATGACTGATTGCATCTGCTCGGACGGCGGCGTTCGATGCGCGGGCCATTCTGGCGGGTACCGATCACACTGAATGGAGCAGCTATGGCCGGCACGAAACACCTGCAGGGGAAGGTTGCCCTGGTCACCGGCGGCGCCGGCGGAATGGGGAGTTGGGTGTCGCGGGTCTTCGCGCAACAGGGAGCGCGCGTAGTTATCGCGGACACCGGTGCAGATGTGGAAGGACGGATGGGCGTCGACTCCACACGCGTGACTCAACTCGCAGATGAGATTCGTGCGGACGGCGGGACTGCCACGACCTTCATCGGGGATATCGCGGAGTTGGATGTCGCCGAAGCAGCGGTCCGCACCGCGCTGGACACGTTTGGCGGCCTGGATATCGTCGTGTGTGCTCACGGCATCCTACGCGAGCGGATGGTCTTCAACATGACGGAAGACGACTGGGACGCTGTTGTCCGTGCCCACCTGAAGGGCTGTTTCGCTACGACCAAGTTTGCGTCGATCCACTGGCGAAGCCAGCGCACGGGCGGCCGCCTCATCTACTTCACATCGCTTGCCGGGATACGCGGCGGAGCTGGGCAGCCAAACTACTCGGCAGCGCAGGCCGGCAAGGTAGGGCTGATGCTCGCCGTCGCGAAGGAACTCGAGCGGTACGGCGTGACGGCAAACTGCATCTCCCCGCAGGCATCCACCCGGATGACCGATCGTGGTCGCAACCTGGAGGAGGCTGGGCGAGCAGCCAGTACGTCCGCAGCCGGCACGAAGGACGACCCACGCAACGTCACACCGGCGATCGTCTATCTCGCTTCAGATCAGGGTGCGGCCATCACGGGCCGTGTTGTGGGCGCGACGGGGCACCGGATCACCATGTGGCGCGAGCCGGTGTGGACGAAATCCCTGTACTTCGAAGAGCCGCTGTGGGATATCGACCGGCTCTTCGAACTCATGCCGGAAACGCTCGGCGCCGAAGACTGGCCACTGCCAGCGATGGAATTGCCGTAACGGGTCTGAACGAGAACGAGGCACACATTGGCATCGACACAACACCTCGAAGACAAGGTCGCAATCGTCACCGGTGGCGCGGGTGGCATGGGCAGTTGGGTCGCACGCACCTACGCGGAGCAGGGCGCACGCGTGATCGTCGCCGATACTGGCGCTGATGTAGAAGGTCGAATGGGAGTTGATCCCAGTCGCGTCAATGCAATCGTCGACGAGATCCGAAAAGCCGGCGGTCAGGCCATTCCGTTCATCGGCGACATCGCTGAGATGGACGTCGCAGACCGGCTCATCCGCACGGCCCTGGACACGTACGGCGATCTCGACATCCTGGTCTGCGCGCACGGCATCCTGCGTGAGCGCATGGTGTTCAATATGACCGAAGACGACTGGGACGGCGTGATCCATGCACACCTGAAGGGGTGTTTTGCACCGACGAAGTTTGCCTCGATCCACTGGCGCAGTCGGCGAACTGGCGGTCGGATCATCTACTTCACCTCAGACGCGGGGATCAGCGGTGGCCCCGGCCAGGCGAACTACTCCGCAGCGCAGGCCGGGAAGATCGGCCTGATGCGCTCGAATGCCCGTGCGCTCGCGCACTATGGCGTGACCTGCAACGTCGTCGCCCCGCTCGCCTCCACGCGCATGACTGATCGAGGCCGCGGTGTGGACGCCGATGGGCCGGCCCCGAGCGCGCAGGCGGCGCGTACGCCGATGGACCCACGCAACGTTGCGCCACTCCTCGTCTGGCTCGCGTCCGAGGAGGGCGGCGCAGCCAACGGGCGGATCTTCGGCGTCAGCGGGCATCGCATCAGTCTCTATGAAGAGCCCGTCCGCGAACGATTCCTGTACTCGGAGCAACCGCTCTTCGACATCGACCGGCTGTTTGAGCTCTGGCCTAAGACGATTGGGCTGCAGGACTACCCGATGCCTGGGATCCAGGGCATCCAGCGCCAAGCCCTCCCCAGCTGAACCGGCGGCCATGCGGACGGCGACGTCGAGGACTCCCTCTGACCCGGCGTTCCGTCCGCAACACTCCCCGACCGCCCCACTCAGGTGACCTTGCTAGCAGCCGCCCTGGTTCGAGCAGTCCCCCGGTGACTGGAACCCGAGCGGGCTATCCTCGTGGCAATCCAAGGCCGCGTGTCGCGATGATGCTCCGCTGGATTTCGCTCGACCCGCCCGCGATGGTCGAGGGGATCGATGACACGTAGGCGTGCGTGTGTGAGGCCCGCAGGGGGGCGTATGGGCTGCGGCTATCCCAGAGGTTGCTATAGAGGCCGAACACTTTGGTGCCTGTCCGGGCAAGATGCTGGGTGAGTTCCGAGTTGAACAACTTCGCGCAGGACGCCTCGTGGTTCGGTACCTGGCCAGCATTCTGGATGGATACGATGCGCAGCGAGAACTGGTACGACACCTCGCACTCAATCGCTCGCTCCGCAATCTCGGTCCGGAGCACCGGCAGTTGCCCGAGCCGCGACCGATCACTCCCCTCCCCCATCGCGTAACTCACCAGGCTCCGCAGTGTGCGCTGCGTGCCCACGGCACTGGAGATGCCTGACCGCTCGAAGTCGAGAAGCGTCATCCCGACGTACCATCCGCGGTTCTCCTCGCCCACCAGGTTCCGCGCAGGGACGCGCACGTCCTCGAAGAACGTCTCGTTCAGATCATCGCCCCAGTTCATGCCCCTGATCGGGCGAACGGAGACACCCGATGCTCGGATATCCGAGATCAGGAACGAGATCCCCCGATGCTTTGGTGCATCAGGGTTGGTGCGCGCCATGAAGAAGACCCAATCGGCCGTGTGCGCGCCTGACGTCCAGATCTTCTGCCCGTTCACCACGTACTCATCACCATCGTGCACAGCACGCATCTGCAACGATGCGAGGTCGGATCCGGCACCCGGCTCCGAGTATCCCTGAGCCCACACGACCTCGCCGCTCAGGATTCTTGGCAAGTGCTCCTTCTGTTGCTCTGGCGTGCCGTGGACGATGAGCGTCGGCCCGATCATCGCGACACCGTGGATGCTGGCAGCCAGCGGCGCGCCGGCCTTCGCCATCTCCTCGTTGAAGATGAATTGCTCCATCGGCGTCATCCCGCCGCCGCCGTACTCCTTAGGCCAGTGCGGTGCCACCCAGCCGCGCGCCCCGAGCACCCTCGACCATTCGCGAGCTGCGTCACGCGCCGCGGGGTCGTCTGAAGCGCGGTCGCTCTGCCAGCGATTCTCGTCGCCGGAGCGGTAGCGGGCCGGCAGCCCATCCTCGATCAGCGCCCGCACCTCTGCACGGAACGCTTTCTGCTCCGGGGTATCGTTCCAGTCCATCGTCCGCACCTCCACATACGATGCCGCGCCGCTTGCGTGCGCGCGGTGATCGAACGCCGGAGTGCGCCGCGGGCGCAATCAGAGGACTGATACGAGCTCAACGCTCTCAGCCGCGTCGACTACGAATGGCTACAGGCCCCGGGCTAGCGGGTGGCGTGCTTCCCGGCGCAACCTGTCCGGGAAACCGGATCAGGCCGTCGGAGGCACCCCGACCGAACCCGCTTCGTGCTTTCGCACCTGGATCGAATCCTCGGCCGTGTCGAGCGGCTGCGTCCCGATGATCTGGCGCTCCTCTACCCGCGCGAGGGCCCCGTCGTTCAGCCGGATGAGGCTCAGCGCGACGAGACGTGTTCATGTCTCTCGCTGGTGCGAACTGATCGGAAATCTGAGCGCGGCGCCGCTCAAACCACCGACAGCGACACGGGGCGGGAATGCGCCCCGAGTTCTGGACGAAGCCGGCGCCCGCATCGGCGCTCCTCCGTGCTGTGCCGCTGGCGCTCGGTTATGCGAGGTGTCATGGCCGCCCAAGTTCACCGACCAGCGGGTCGACAACGCGCTCCTCGAACTCGCGGCGATAGCGCCGCCCCGCCGCCCCCAGCGCCCACATCGCGAAGAAGGTCCAGAAGAGGCCTGCGATGAACAGCAGGAACGCGCCATCCCCATCACCCGTGGTCGGGCCGTTGCAGCCCATCACCATGCTCACGACGGAGACCGGCAGCACCCCCCATGTCAGCGTCGGGAGGTGGGAAAGCACCCGTACCGCCGGGTAGTGCACGTATGTCATGCCCGTCGCGTGGCTGCGTAGCAGAAACGGCGTCCCGGCAGCCCCGGCACGGGCGACCGTGAAGACCACCGTCACCGGGTGCCCCTCGCGGACGCTGGCCAGCCACGGCAGCCACACCTGCGCCCCGTCCGACGTGTGGACGACGAACCCGTCAGTGCCGGGTGTCAGTACTACCTGGCCGCTCACGATCCGGATCAGGTACACCTTGCCACGTGCACGAAAACTGGAGGTGGTCGCGTCCGTGACGTTCGGCTGGAAGGCCACGACAAGCGAGGCCACCCCGAACGCCGTCAACAGGA
>Ga0172380_10005237_pt1 | contig 15920 bp, 18 predicted proteins | sample Leawe162metaG_FD_119747 | JGI IMG/M metagenome (GOLD analysis project Ga0172380, IMG submission 119747) | Leachate microbial communities from a municipal landfill in Southern Ontario, Canada - Leachate well 162 metaG | ecosystem: Engineered > Solid waste > Landfill > Unclassified | place...
ACACCATGAGTTTCAATAAAAACATTAAAGACCAAGGTTTCACCATCGTTGAACTTTTGATCGTGATTGTCGTCATTGGTATTTTGGCTGCGATTACAATTGTGGCGTATAACGGTATACAAACCCGTGGAAAAGCTGCAGCAGCTCAAGCACTGGCAAACGGGATTATAAAAAAGGCTGAAATCTATAATACCGAGCCTACCACGACCGGTTATCCTCCTACGCTTGCAACGTTAAACACACCGACAACTGCAAGCTACTACGTTGATCCGACCACCTACACTGCGATCACGACAGCCCTGAGCGCGTCAACCACTAACCCTGAGAAGACAATTGTGTTCAAGAAGTGCGGGCACACCGGCTCCACAACTGCAGCGACTTCCATGGCGACAGTCACCAACCAAACGGGAGTAAGTGTAGATTACTGGAATAATGGATCTACGGCTACTCTTTCTGCTGGCCAAATTAGTGGTACAGTTGGAACATATCCTGTTAGCTGTTGGGCATCTTAGCTCTTCGATAACCTCACAGGTTTGACCGTAAAATAAACGCCCGAACGGGCGTTTATTTTTATTAGCTTTTTTAGTCTCTACTTATTTGTCGCTCGGCAGGCCGAACTCAAGCGCAAAGGTCATTGTCTCACGGCGTAGCTGCGCGAGCTTCGCTTCATCATCACGAGCTTCAATTGCCTGGCTCATCCACTCGGCAATTTGTACCATCTCTTTTTCTTTAAAGCCACGCGTCGTAATCGCCGGCGTGCCAAGGCGGATGCCACTTGGGCGGAACGGTGGCAGCGGATCATCGGCCACAGAATTAGCATTGAGCGTAAAGCCGACTTTATCGAGCGCGATCTCAGCTTCTTTACCGTTAATGCCAAAACTTTTGTAGACATCGGCGAGGATAAGGTGATTGCTCGTGCCGCCTGTTATCAGCTGGAAGCCTCGAGCTTTTAATTCATCCGCAAGGACGGCAGCATTTTTTACAATTTGCGCCGCGTAATCCTTAAACTCTGGCTGCAAGGCTTCACGAAAGGCCACGGCCTTAGCGGCAATCACATGCATGTGTGGCCCACCCTGCATGCCTGGGAAAATGGAGCGATCAATCAGAGTCGGGATGTTTTCAAGCGTCTTTTCGGGTTTCTTCAGTGGGTTACCAACAATACCCTTTGTGAGGATTAGCCCACCGCGAGGGCCACGCAGCGTCTTATGTGTAGTCGTGGTAATCACGTGGAAACCATAGTCGAATGGGTTCTTGGCGACACCGCCGGCGATGAGCCCGGCTATGTGGGCCATGTCGGCCATCAGGAGCGCGCCGACTTCTTTGCCAATCGCAGCAAACTTCTCGTAATCGAGCTCCCGTGGGTAGGCGCTAAAGCCAGCTAAGATAATCTTTGGTTTGTGCTTCAGCGCCAGCTCGCGCAGGTGATCGTAGTCGATCTCACCCGTATCGACATTTTTCATGCCATAGCGAATGAAGTTATATAACTGGGCGCTGCGAGTCACTGGGGCGCCGTGGGTGAGGTGCCCACCGTGCGACAGATCCATAGCGAGCACCGTATCACCGGGCTCTAACCACGCGCTGTAGACGGCTTCATTAGCTGGTGCACCAGAATGCGGCTGCACGTTGGCGTGATCGGCTCCAAAGAGCTGCTTGGCACGATCAATCGCTAGTTGCTCTACCTGATCGGTGTTCTCTTGGCCGCCGTAGTAGCGTCGGCCTGGGTAACCTTCAGAGTATTTATTGGTAAAGACGCTGCCCAGCGCCGTCAGCACATCGCGCGAGACATAGTTTTCGCTCGGGATCAGCTCGAGGCCCTCTCGTTGTCGTTTCTCTTCCGCCGCTATCAAATCTGCAATCTGTGTATCTTGCATGGCACCTCTCCTCTTTCTTTACATTGTATCATCTCCTCGTGTATGTGCCAGTCTATTAGCCGCTTCATTGGCCGTGGTTTTATGCTTTTGATCTTACTCAGACGATATTGTATACTTTAGCTAGAATGACCACTAAACTAAAGGGCATCAGTTTATGAATCTAAGTAAAAGCTTCCGAGGTTCCGGTTTTACGATTGTCGAACTTCTTATCGTCATTGTGGTGATCGGTATCCTAGCGACTATTACTATCGTTGCTTATAATGGCATACAAGACAGGAGTAAGACGACGAGCGCTCAATCATCTGCGGCTCTCGTTTTAAAGAAAGCCGAGCTGTACCGTGCCGACATCGGTTATTATCCGCTAACCTTTGCAGCGCTTACAAGTGGGACGGCAGCAGACTCATGGTATGTTACTGGAGTCAGCCGGTCTCTCAGTGCATTGACCGATACAAGTCCAACAAATACTGTATCGTATTGGATCTGTGGTCAAAGTTCAACTGCGACCTCTTTGAGTAGCATAACAAGCGTAAATTCATCAAACATTCGAGGCATTCGCGTGTATTATCGCAACTACGGTACAGGAAGCAATCTAACACTTACTACAGGGGTTGTTTCTGCACCCGCTGGAGAAAACCCTATAGATTGTTTCAACACTTCATCTTAATAATATATCGTATGTGATATAATTGGCTATATGAGTATCGAAGACTACAAGCACAAGATCGGGAAACTTATCCAAGAAACGCGCATTAATAAGGGCCTCACCCAGGCATATCTGGCCGAGCAGCTCGGTACCTCGCAGAGTGCGATTAACCGTATCGAGAAAGGTGGTCAGAATATCAGCCTCGAGATGTTGGCGCGCATTAGCGAAGTACTCTCCACTAATATCATCACGCTCAATAGTTCTCAGACCACGAATTTTAAAATCCATGGCGGCACTTCTCTTTCGGGTGAGATCGAAGTCAAAACCAGCAAAAATGCTGCTGTTGGTTTGCTGTGTGCCAGTCTGCTCAATAAAGGCAAGACGACGCTTCGCCGGGTAGCGCGCATCGAAGAAGTCAACCGCCTGATTGAAGTCTTAAATAGTATTGGTGTTAAAACTAAATGGTTGCCTGGTAATGACCTCGAGATCACGCCGCCAAAGCGCCTCCAGCTGGAGAATATGGACATCAAGGCTGCCAAGCGCACTCGTAGTATTATTATGTTCCTTGGCCCGCTACTGCACCAGTACGACGACTTTCGCCTGCCTTTTGCCGGTGGCTGCGATCTGGGTACTCGCACCGTCGAACCACACCTCGACGGTCTGGCGCCATTTGGCATGGACGTTATAGCCAAACCCGGTACTGACTACTACCAGGCATCTGTGCACGAGACAGAGCCCTCCCGCGCTATCCTGCTCACCGAGAGAGGCGACACGGTAACCGAAAATGTTATCATGGCCGCCGCTCTTTATGACGGCACCACCGTCATCCGCAACGCCAGCCCAAACTACCAGGTGCAAGACGTCTGTTTCTTTGTTGAAAAGCTCGGCGTCAAGATTGAGGGCATCGGCACGACCACGCTTACCATCACCGGCCGTCGCTCGATCGACCAAGATGTCTCGTACTACCCAGCCGAAGACCCGATCGAGGCGATGAGCTTTATTGCCGCTGCCCTCGTGACCAATTCCGAGATCATCATCAAACGCGCACCAATCGAGTTCCTCGAGATCGAACTCGCCGTACTCGAGAACATGGGCCTCAACTACGAGATGACTCCTGAATATTCGGCCCGCAATGAAAAGACACGTCTGGTGGATCTCTCGATTCATAAATCTAAGCTGGTGGCGGCTAAAGACAAGCTCCACAGCATGCCCTTCCCGGGCGTCAATATGGATAACCTCCCCTTCCTCGGGCTTATCGCCACCATGGCCAAAGGTCGCACCTTAGTACACGACTGGTCGTATGAAAACCGCGCCATTTACTTTACCGAGCTGTCTCGACTTAATGCCAAGATCGAGCTGGTTGATCCGCACCGTGTGTATATTAACGGGCCCACACGCTGGAAACCGGCCGATATCGTGGCGCCGCCTGCCCTCAGGCCATCAGTCGTCATTATGCTTGCCATGCTGGCCGCGCCCGGGACCTCGATTCTGCGCGATGTCTATAACATCAACCGCGGTTACGAAGACTTTGCCAATCGCCTCAATTCGATTGGTGCCGACATCGAAACCATCCAAGAAATCTAGTTTTCCTCTGTTACCTGTGCTAGAATATAGTACCGAACTACTGCGTAGTTCGATGCGTGGCGAATGTAGCTCAGTTGGTTAGAGCGCCGGGTTGTGGCTCCGGAGGCCGTGGGTTCAATTCCCATCGTTCGCCCCAAATTAAAATTACGACACTCGTTGTCGTAATTTTAATTTGGAACGCGTGGGAATTGAGCTCGCGCCCAGGTCGTGGGCGAGAACTGCCAGTGGCAGTTTGCAAGGAAACCTTCCGATGCAAGCCGTGCTTGCAATCGCGAAGTTTCGGGGTCGCGGAACGTGACCGATTCCCATCGCTTCTCTCGAGCAAGCTTGCTTGCGATATTTCTACGTTCCCCTATCCCTCACGAATAAGGATTATACCCTCGCCCCGGCGGCTCCTTGAAGCTCTGGGTCTCTGGCATAGCCTGTTGTCGAGGCAGCGGCGTCGTTAATGAGCTCTGACGCACCGGTGGCCGCACCTGACCGCGCTGTACATACGAATTTGCCATCAGCGACTGCTGATATCCACCAACCGTCTGACGTTGTTTTTCAAGCTGCCGGCGTTCTGTAAACGACTGTGGCGCTGGGGCGCCCTTACCAGCCAGCTCACTGCTATGAAGTGGCGTACTGTCGGGGGTGGTGACAAAACGGCTGAATTTCATGGTTATGCTTTTTATTGTACACCGAAAACTGGTATAATTATACGCACTACGCGGGTGTCGTATAATGGCTAATATTCCTGACTTCCAATCAGGCGCTCGGAGTTCGATTCTCCGCACCCGCACCAGAAATTATCATTCCATGACTTTTGCTATCCACCCCATCATTCGTCGATGAAGCCTCACGCCTTTATTCGGATTGTGATTGCTCGCTACTGTTACGTGGAGGGTGCCGTGCTGTAATTTACCAGTTTTTAACTGTTTCTTGTCTATTCTCTTATCGATTTGTGTTTTACGAAATTGGGTTGATGGAAGACTCGTTATACGTGACCAATACTGCTTACTGGCACTTTCATCTGAGTCGGGGTAAAGATGCATAGCAACCGTTATATTCTCATTCTCAAGCTCACACACCTCACGTAGCCAGCGCATGTATAAGCGAATCACCTGTGGGTCAGAATTAACGAGGCGAATTTGTTCCATCGTCTTTGAACCTTCGCCAATCCATAGACCCAATCCCAGCATCCATAAATCACGTTTCGTTACATCTCCAATTTCAGCAATGCCTATTGCCTTTAGTTCTTTTATCTCGTCAATTCTATTCTGTCTACGTTGGAGACCATATCTTCCCTGACCATTTTTTATCCGCAAAAGAACCTCATCGCTTGGGATATATGGAACGTCTCTTAACCAGTTACTCAGAGTACTTTTGGGCACTCTTAATTCATCAGCGATAAGCCCATAAGACATTCCCGCGACACGCAATTTGATTGCCTGAGCTTTTTCTGATCTCATAGTACCATTATATCAGCACTACTATGCGGGTTCAATTTAGCTCTCTGCTATTTTCGCAGCGTGCTTCTCCGCGCCTATACCACAAATGAGACATTGGAGACGTCGGAACTTTCTGACGTTTTTGGTATCATTAATACATGTCATTTCAAGCATACCTCGATAATATCGAACAAAAAACAGGCAAAACCCCACAAGAGCTTCTTGATATTGCAAAAAATAAAGGTTACGATGATCCGTCGGTGAAGGCTGGAGAAATTGTCGCTTGGTTAAAAGACGACTTCGATCTGGGGCGGGGCCACGCAATGGCCTTAGTGCATGTGATAAAACATGGCCCAAAGATTAGCAGCAAACATGTAGGCACCGGAAGTGCCCATCACGATGAGGACGATACGCTGCGACTCGATGGAATCAAGAACCGCTAGACTAGCGCTATTTTACGACCCCTCCATCATTGCATCAACAATTTTCTCATAAACATGCTCTGCCTTCTTTTTATTCTCACTCGAGTAGCGCATGTAGTGCTCCATCATGATACTATCGTTGATCTCAAGTATTCTATACTCTCCTTCTACGTCTTCCACTATATCGACAGTTGAAAGCCGCAAGCCGAGCTCTGATTGTGCTTTGGCGGCAACCCGAACGAACTCTTCGGAAATCTCAACATGTTTCGGAGTCGCTCCAAGGTCAAGATTAAACATTTTGAGCTCTTTGATTACTACTGGCAACTTTTCATACCCCACAAGTAGCGCGCCGTCAAGCATGATAAGCCGTAGCTCACGTTTAATATCAACAAATGGCGTAGCTGCCCAAGCTGAAGTCGGTGACTGCTCAATATACCCAAGCGCTGCGTCAACATTGTTAAATAAATGCACGCCGTGGCCGCCTGCGCCGGTGAGCGGCTTAATAACTATCTGGTCCCATCCGTCCATAACGGTACGGTCTGCCTTGGAAGCTTTTGTACGCACCAGTACATGTGGCATTGCCGGAATACCCGCCTTCGCGAGCATCTGATACGTGGCAACTTTGTCTTGGGCAATACTTCCAGCGACGGAGTTATTTAGATCAAATCGATAGCCTAGTGTGCGTGCGACTTTGCCATGAGCTTTAAGTTCAAGTAACCAATCATCCGAGTATGTACTGAACCCGATACCTCTGGTCTCGCAAATCTGGCGCAGTATCGGCACCATCCAACGATCCGTAATAAACTCACCTGTTTGCATCCTATTATTCTAACATTATAAGATGCGGTATACTAAGAACACGCCCCGGTAGCTCAGTTGGATAGAGCAGAGGACTTCTAAGCCTAAGGTCGCAGGTTCAAGCCCTGCCCGGGGTACCACGCGTAGAACTAATTTCATTTTGTTACAATAGATTTATGACTACACACAATCACATCGACCTTATTGAATTTCCCGCCAAGTCTACCGAAGACCTCGCGCGAACCAAGAACTTTTTTACCAAAGTGTTTGACTGGCACTATACCGACTGGAGCGAGACCTACAGCGATACTACCGATAGTGGTACAAGCAGCGGTATCAACAGCGATCAGGGACAGTCAATGCCACTCACGGTCATTTACTCAAAAGATCTTGAGGCGACAAAAGAAAAAGTGATCCAAAACGGTGGAACCATCATCCTCGATACCTACTCTTTTCCTGGCGGGCGACGGTTTCACTTCACAGAGCCAAGCGGCAATGAGTTAGCCGTGTGGTCAGAGTAAGGCAACTTCGGCACTATTCTTCGTCAGCATCCGCCTCTTCTTTGGTTTCATGTACCGTACCGTGCGGGTGTTGGGGTGGCGCATAAATCGAGTAAACTTTTAGCGGCGTGTCTCCAGAATTTACTAAGTTGTGCCAGGTGCCCGCTGGAACAATCACGGCATCGTCATTATTTGCTTCCCATGAGCGCAGATTCTCTTTCGCATCTCCTAAGTAAACCGTGGCTTTGCCCTCTTCGATCCGCAGGAACTGATCGGTCGTTGGGTGAACCTCGAGGCCAATGTCATGTCCGGGCTGAATCGCCATGAGAGTTACTTGGAGGTTTTTACCCGTCCACAGGGTGGTGCGGTAGTTGGTATTCGCGAGTGTGGCCTCCTCAATATTTGCTACAAATGAGCCTGGTCCGTGATCAATACTATCTGTCATATAATTTCTCCTTCTCATTCCAGTATACGCCTGAAGGAGCGGCGTGATTGTGCTTCATATCACACCATTTCTCAGCAAGTCCTGCTATGATAAATGGATAATGGTAGAAAAACTAAAAGGTCCGTTTCTTATTATTCTTGTCGGTGTGCTTCCTATCTGTCTACTTGTTATCGGTAGCCCGGAATCGGTTAATACGGCGAACTCAATTACGACCTACGATACCGCTGCACGCATGGCCGGCCTCAGTGCGCTCAGCCTGCTAGCGTTTAATATTATTCTGAGCTCACGGCTGGGTATATTCGATCGACTCTTCCTCGGCATGGACCGCGCCTATCGTTTCCACCGGATCATCGGAGGTACAGTTTTAATACTTATTTTGACGCATGCCATGCTGATAACTGCTAAATACAGCAGTATCTCGCTCATGAGCGGTTATGAGTTCTTGAAGCCAAATCTGGATATAGCCTTGATGGCTGGCAAATTAGCGCTCGCTGCCATCCTGACACTGGTCTTTTTCAGCATGTACATAACGATACGCTACAAGTGGTTTATCATCATGCAGCGGCTACTGGGTGCTATGATTTTTATCGGTGGCTATCATGCTCTGTTTGTGGCCGGAACGAATCTCCAGACCAACTGGGGACTGCTGAGTTATTTCATCGCCCTCGGCGGTCTGGCCGCAGTCCTCTATGTCTACCGTTCAATCCTACATAAACCACTCACGAAGAGGCTCTCCTATACCGTTGAGTCCGTCACTGCCAGTGAAAATATCACGCGCATCTGGATGCGGCCATCTGGCAAGGCGCTCGCTTTTTACGCGGGACAGTTCGGCTTCTTTCGATTCCATTCCGCCGCCGTATCAGATGAAAGCCACCCGTTTAGTATTAGCTCTGGCTCAGATGACCCGCGGCTGAGGGTATCAATAAAAGCAATCGGGGATTACACAACTGCAATTCAGCATGTGGCTGTGGGCGACATGGTAACTGTGGAAGGACCCTACGGCAATTTTTCGTTCACCAAAATCCGGAGTCGTCAACAGGTTTGGATAGCGGGCGGTATCGGCATCACCCCGTTTCTCTCGATGGCCCGCAGCCTGCCCGCCGGCTACACTGTGACTCTTTTTTACTGCACGAAGACAAGAGCGGAAGCAGCGTTATTCTTGGATGAACTCGAACAGATTACTCAGCAAAATCCTGGTTTTCGAGTTGTCACTATCAGCAATGATCAGAATCAATCCCTTGATATCGAGGCTGTGAAGAACATCACCGCCACCGACTACTTGCTGTGTGCACCCCTCGCGATGGTGCAAAGCGTCGAGACGCAGCTCATCGATGCAGGCATCGCCCGTAATCATATTCACTACGAGGAGTTCAGGCTAAAATGAAACTACTGGTTGGCATCTTTATCACTTTATTCATCGTCTTCATGTCGTACGTGTTTATTGGTGGCTACATAGAAAAAAATAATCTCGAATCCCGCACAAATAGCAGCCAGTCTCAGTCTCGCGTAAATCAATCTGCAACCAAAACGTTTGCTCTCAGCGATGTGGCCAGCCACAACACATACAACGACTGTTGGCTCATTATCAGCGGCAAGGTCTACGACGTCACCGACTTTCTCGGCCAACATCCTGGCGGCGCCTCAGAGATCATACCCCACTGTGGCACCGAGTCTACCCAGGCTTTTGCCACTCAAGACCGGGGTGCGGGTGGAGGTCATTCCGTCCAAGCCAGCGACATGCTCGCAAACTATCTTATCGGTATGATTAAGTAAATCATTTCCTAGCGATTCAGTGCTCGATATGAGACGCGTTGGTTGCCTTTTTGATTTTATAACGGATCAGTGTTTTTTGATCTTTTGCATCTGGTGAGGTAAGGTATACTTCTTCATGCGAATTGCCATCTATGACGTAGCCGGAGTCTTTTATAAACTTGTGAAGCAGTATAATAGTTGGGCCCTCTTGATCGTAGGAACCCTTATGAAGGATCTGCGCCACCTCACCGTATTCCCACACCTCAACAGCAATAGGCAGCTTGGGGTCTTTTTGTACCAGGTCTTCTTGGCGAACAAACTCAGGCACAGGCAGGCCCCAAATACCCGTCCATTGGTCTTTTGGCTTCAAATGGGCATCGGGCCAGCGGCCGATTAATTTACCGAATTTCATGTCGAGACCTTGGGGCTTATAGACTTTAAACTTGGTACTATATGCCGTGCCGTAAAGGGCTTTGAAGTATCGTTCCGATTCGTTTGGGTTGCCGACGCTGGTAATGGTCAAGACCTTGATTGGCTCAACTGTTGCAAACTCCGGTTTATTTGCTCTCATGAATATCCTCCTTTATTCCTTAAATTACACTCTTTAACATGCCCGAGCTCGATAGCGAAATTGCCCGTGAATCGATTGACGACTGCTCAATCGTTTCGATAAATCGATTGGCCGATTTCAGATTTACAAATGTTAGCTCGTAGTCGCCGTTACGCGTATGGAGCGTGACTGCCGCATACCACGGACCGACGCGGCTATAAGAGACACCGCTGACCAGATCGTAGGGGATCTCGTCCATGGTTGTAAAAAGCGGAATGCGGTGCAGGTAGATAACGCGGAGGTTCGTTGCGACAATCAAGGCGGGTAGCGCTCGCAAATTACTGCGGCCACATATGGCGGCGCGAATGTGCTCATTGGCGTGCAGTAACTTATGAATATTGTGGCTCTCAATCGTCAGCATGTTGAGAGGACCAAGCCCTGCCTCGCGTAGTTCTTGCCGAGTCTGCTGCTCGCGGGATAGACGCACCGGCTGCGGCGGCTGATCCTCATATCGACGAGGACGATCCATAATAGTTGCCTGTCTCTTAGGAATATAGTGTGCTGTGTATGTCATAGTGGTTCCTCCCTACTTACCAGTAAACACACTACCAGGCTCTTTATCATTGAGCTGTGTCATGCCACCTTCGTGATACGCATCACTCTCTAAAAGTCTGGCATCAAATTTCAAGCCCAAGTAGGCTCTCGAGACGCGGCAGATCAACGACATGAATGCCACTCGGATTAATCGCAATGATTGACTGTTCTTTGAGCCGCTTCATCTCACGGCTGACCGTCTCGCGCGACAGCCCCGAGCGGGCGGCGAGATGCGTTTCGTGAGTATCAAGAATATAGCCCGTGCCTTTTTCCGGATGGCCAAAACGACGACACTCGATAATAAGCTCATAGATGAGACGGCTGCGTGCCGTGCCAGACATCAGGTGCACCATGCGGCCGAGGACACCGTCGAGGCCTTTGTATACTCTACTGAGCAGATCGAGCATTACGTCGGGATTATCTCGCAGAAACTGCACGACATCTTTCGGTGGGGCCACCTGAACCACCGTCTCTGTTTCAGTTTTAAAGAAGAAATGATTATCTATATGATTAATGGCATTCGCCATGGGGAAAAAGGCTGGCGATTTGAATAGATTGATAATAACCTCATCGCCCCGATACGAAATGTCATACTGAGCAACTTTACCCGACACTATATGAAAAACCTTGTCAGGATTTTCCTCCGCAAAGATAATGATCTGATCTTCCGGGTACGAACGCTGCGGATACTGGCTAAAAAACTGGTCTATTTTTTGCTGCACGTCATCTTCCATCGCATCACTCCTGTCTTCAATATAGTCCCAAGGGGTAAAATATACAATGAGCACCATGTATACTTGATACATGGCCTCATACTCTGCAATTACCATTATCTACAATCCAGCCAGTACCGGACCTGGGGCAAAAATGAGCAAAGAGCTGGAAGAGCAATTGTCTGCCTCCCTGCCAAATACCATCATTAAGCGTGTCAAGACCGACCATGCCGGCCACGCCGAAGACATCGCCTACCGGGCCGCCCGAGCGACGAAACGACCGCTCGTCATTTCTGTTAGTGGCGATGGTGGCTATCACGAAGTCGTAAATGGTCTCATGAAGGCACAGCAGGATGGCGCACGGCCTGTCGCAGGCCTGCTCCCTGGTGGTAACGCCAACGACCATTATCGTACGCTGCATGAAGGCGATATCGTCCCGAGGATTGCAGCCGGTGACGAAAGACACATCGATCTCCTAAAGATTACCACTACAGTAAAAGGTAAGGCCTTCACTCGCTATGGTCACTCGTATATCGGCATTGGCCTGACGCCAAAAGCCGGCAATGAGCTCAATAAAACCAAGCTCAATGCCATAAAGGAGCTGTGGATTGTCGCGCGTTCTATTATGACCCTCTCGCCCGTCCGCATCATTGTACACGGCCAAAAACAGGCCTACGACAGTTTGGTATTCAGTAACATCGACAGCATGTCGAAAGTCCTGACGTTATCGAAACACGCCGAGGTCCATGATGGAAAATTTGAAGTGACTGGGTTCAAGAAGCGTAATAAATTGCACCTTCTTAGACTGCTGCTGCGGGCTTCTACTCTGGGTCTTCGTGGTACAACCCACGCCAAAAAATTTGTATTTACGACGACTAAGCCTTTACTCGTTCAAATAGACGGCGAGATTGTCACCGTCGATGCAGGTACGGATGTTACGATCACCAGCGAGCATCAAGTACTTCGATGTGTTATCTAACAGTCTAAGAATCACGTTTATCTGGTGACGAGTTCGCTGTCTCATCGCTCGCATCTGATATGAGCGCCTGAGCCTGAGTCTCGCTGCCCAGTATTTGCTGGACTTGCTCAAGGCTAATCTCGACGGTTTCACCAGGAATGGCGCTGCCTTCCAGCATTTTTTTGGCCACAGTATTTTCCACCGCTCGCTGCACAACGCGGCGCATCGGCCGGGCACCGAGGCGCGGGTCGTAACCTTTTTCGACCAAGAACAGCTTGGCTTCTTGCGACACATTGACGCTAATTTTTTGAGCAGCCAGCGTTTTGTTGACGCCGGCGAGGATCAGATCCACTACTTGGATGAGTTCGTTCTTACCCAGCGGCTGGAAGGTCACGATTTCATCAAAGCGGTTCAAAAATTCCGGTCGGAACTGATTACTCGAAATTAGCTCATCGACAAACTGCTCTTCAAATTGCTCGAGCTTGTAGCCCCGCTGGATATACTCGCGAATCCGCTCGGCGCCAGCGTTGCTGGTCGCAATGACGATAGCATCACGAAAGCTGATTTCTCGGTTTTTGATATCGCGTAGGATTCCTTCATCGAGTAGCTGTAGCAACGTGGTTAGCACGTTGGGATGCGCTTTTTCAATCTCATCGAGCAATACCACGCTAAATGGCTGCTTCATAGCCTGGGCCGTCAGGCTCATCGGATCATCAGCGCCATCGGCGATCAGTCGGCTGACATCTTCATTGCGTACGTATTCGTTCATGTCCAGACGAATGAGGTTCCCTTCACCGCCAAAGTACACATCGGCTACCGCCTTGGCGAGTTCCGTCTTACCGACACCGGTTGGCCCGAGGAAAAGAAAGGTGCCAATTGGCCGGTTTTGATTGCGCACGCCCGCCCGAGCCCGACGCAGCGCATCACTGACCACACCGACGGCTCGCGTCTGATTGATCATGCGCTTATGGATCAGTGTTTCAAGGTTTAGTAATGTATCTTTATCTTGCTCGCCCTGTGCCACGCCAACCTTGATATCCATCGTCTGTTCGATCGCTTTTTGAACCGAGTTCATGGTGACTAAGCCATTTTCGCTGTAGCTCGCCGCCGACTGAAGGAGCTTGAGCGCCCGACCAGGCATGGCGAGATCATGCACGTAGCGTTCACTTAAGCTATAGGCCTCATTGAGCGACTGGTACGTATAGGTAACTTTCTTTTGAAACTCCGTGACGATCAGCTGATCCTGCATGACAGCAATCGTTTCGCTCTTACTAGCCGGTTTCACCATGATGCGATTGAGGGCATTGGTGAGCGCGGGGTTGCGCTGCGAAATCTTGAGATAGCGCTGTTCGTCCATGGTCAAAATAACCCGTAAATTACCGGCTTCAAGAATCGGCTGCAGCACGTTCGCCAGATCCACCGAGCCAACACCCTCTTCAAAAAAGAGCTGGGCGTTATCAAGGCATAGAATGATATTCTTGGCGCTATACGCCTCCCCAAGAACCTGCATGACGAGATTCTCCAGCTCACCTCTGCCCGGGGCAGCTGCGATTAATGAGGCCGCGTCAAGAATAAAGAGCTGACGGAAGCGCAGGCTGTCGGGCACTTTCTCGCTAGCATCGAGTAGTCGCTTGGCAAAGGCTTGGACGATGGTTGTTTTGCCAACCCCGGTTGGCCCGACGAGCACGGCATTTTGACGTCCGGCTGAGCCAAATGTTTCCATCAAGTGGTCGATCGCATCCAGATGCGCCTCGAGATCAACCGACAGCAGCCCGCCGCGGCCAATAGCCTCACTAATATTCTGACCAAAACGGCCGAGCAAGGGAATGTAGCCAAACGAAAAGTCACGGGCGATGCCACCGGTACGCCGCGGCGCACTGTGAGTCGCAACTAATTCTTCTAGATGAGCTTGCCAGCGAATGCCATTAATAAGATCATCGATCGACAGATGTTGCTGGGCTAATACTCCTTCATGCTCAGGAAAACTTTTGACCAAAGCTGCAACGAGCACGCCGGCAGTTATCTGCGATATACCGGCTTGCTTTTTGATCTCAAGAGCTAGACGCCAAACCCCGGTTGCATCGTCTGGACTCTCCGTCAAAATATCTTGTAGGAAGCGAGCCGTGACTCCGAAGCGCGCGCCAAAAAACTGACCACCATAGACCTGACTGACGGCATGGGCGATAATCCGTGGCGTCGGGTATTCGTTGAGTTGCCCCAGAACATCGCCAGCCAGCATGTCGGTAATCGTGGTTGGTTTTTTGGCGATTGGTAATTTCTTCAGCTCACCCCGATACCATTCCATGCAAACTGCCGGCAGCGCGGCGAGGCCCAGCACAAACCAGCCGAATGAGAAACCAGTCAAAATAAAAGCCACACCGCAAAGCGCAAATACGACCACGGAAATATCAAGCAGTTTTCCTAGTATTCCACCGAGCAGACGACTGACGCGCGCCTTAACCGCCCGCTCGTGATGATACTTGTAGGTTAGTTCCATGATACCGGTACCCATCCGCTAATGAATAATAGAAAACCAACAAACGGAAAAAGCGGCACAATCGCCCACACGACAAGTGTGATGAGGCCCAGTAGGCAGTAAAGGGCAATCGTGACACAACCGATCACGATGATAATAATGCGGATAAACGCCCCGATCACGCGTGAAATCGTGCGGTCGATAAAAGCCCGCCACTTGACACCAAGTGGTCCATTGACCTTCCCGGCTGAGATCTGACGGAATGGCGCAAACAGAGTCTTCAGAAGTAAAGCAATCGAAAAGTAATCAATCGTGCGGTCGATTCGTTCTCGAATCAGCCGTGCCCGTTCGATCCACCCGGTGCTATACCACCACGAAAGCATTCCCACTATAAACATAGCCTTATTGTACGACAATTAGCAGTTTTGTCCTAGAGGGGCGGACCCGTGGAGGTGGAATTGTGGGGTGTATTGTTCCAAGTCCAATTAGGTGAATCACCATCTGCATAGTTATATTGCGAAGAGCTCTCGGTCACTATGATGCTGTCTATGTCGTAATCAGTAGCTACGCTCCCGCTGCCTCGTAATACATACCACGTCGCTAGTCCTGTGCCTACCGCTGTTTGCGTGATCCGTAAAACGCCCGTCTGATTAGCAGCGAGTGTTATGTACACCCTATTCCCGGTATTACCGGAGTTACCAGTAACATAGGTGTTATACGTTCCTGCCGTAATCGCTTTTATACTCAGTGCGTACGTATAGACTTTACCGTTTGTGACAGATACAAGACCCCCAAGGTTCGCTCCGCTATCACCTATGCCGTTTGCCGGAGCGCTTACTCGCACACCATAGGAACCTGTCAATGCGGACATTGCCTGGCGACTGAAAGTTGCGCCGTTAACGCCTCCGCCCCCGTTTGTGTTGGTCTCAAAACTCGGATTCGTCGCCAAATTCGTTATCGGCTGTATGCCTCCCTGCCCATGGCCACTACAGCCGCCTTCGGTTGGTTTGGTGGCGGTGGTGGTGTTGAGGTAGTAGCTGGTAGTACCAACGGTGGCAGTAATACAGTAGGCTCCGTTGCTACCAGCAGTGTATTGGTAGGAGACACTATCAGTGTTGGTGACTCCAGCTGTCGTGAGGTCAGGGGGGCTGGTGCTGGGGTTATCGACTTGCCAGAGGGCTATC
>Ga0172380_10005238_pt1 | contig 15913 bp, 13 predicted proteins | sample Leawe162metaG_FD_119747 | JGI IMG/M metagenome (GOLD analysis project Ga0172380, IMG submission 119747) | Leachate microbial communities from a municipal landfill in Southern Ontario, Canada - Leachate well 162 metaG | ecosystem: Engineered > Solid waste > Landfill > Unclassified | place...
ATATTTACTAATGTCGGGTACTCAGTGCCCTCTCAAAATACAGTTAGTTGGGTATAATACGAATATGAACGATGATGCCTTAAAACACTTTAAGAAAACAGACTCTTTACTTTACGAGCTTGCCGTTAACATCGAGCCATTTACACCTATGCTACCCACTACTGAACATTTTACGAGACTTACCAGGTCTATCGTAGGTCAACAGCTTTCTGTAAAAGCCGCTCAAACTATTTTTACGAGATTTCAAAATTTACTAAATGACAATATAACTCCAGAAAGAATAGTAAAAATGGATAAAGATAAAATGCGCGAATGCGGAATATCTTACCCTAAAATTAGTTACATTAAGGATCTAGCTGAAAAAGTAATTGAAAAAAAACTAATTCTTGAAAACATACACGAACTCGATAATGAAACAATTATAAAAAATTTAACCATTGTAAAAGGGATAGGCGCATGGAGTGCTGAAATGTTTTTGATGTTTTCACTCGACCGCCCAGATGTATTTTCAGTAGGAGATCTCGGACTTAAAAACGCTATGAAAAAACTCTATGGTATTGACGATATTACAAATGAGCAAATGCTAGAAATATCTAAAAAATGGAGTCCATACAGAACTTATGCCAGTATGGTTCTGTGGAGAAGTCTAGATAATAATCCTAAGATCGATTCTCCAAAATAGAAATATATTTTGTAGTCGGTATTGAAAGATTCATACTTTTCATTTCCTCAATCAAAAACCACCCGATTTCATCACATTTGTCTGGCTCCATAATCGTAGGAATCCCTTTAACTACTTTAGAAATTACTCCACTCGTTACCCAATGCTGATTTTCATCAGGAATTATGTGATCTATGGGTGGCAAATGATCAAGTATTTCAATTTCTATTCCTAACTCTTCCATCATTTCTCGCTTTATAGTATCTATCATAGTATCTCCAAATTCTATTCCGCCTCCCGGAAATTCCCATTTTCCCCTTTCGTTTTTAGCTTTTTTACCACGTTTGGTTAGAAGATACTTATTGTCATCATTTACGATCACCGCACCAATTCCAACACCTATATAATCAATTCCTCTTTTCATAATAGAACTACTTTCAATTTTTCTGCATAGATGCCTCGCTCTTCGGGTGTTGTTGGTTTCTTTTCCAGCATATTATTATGAAGATTATCATTTTTATATCTAGGAAAAACATGGAGATGGTAATGAAATGCATGCTGACCTCCATCGGGCTCATTATTCTGTAAAATTGTAATTCCTTCACATTTATATACTTCTTTTAATTTGATCGCTATTTTTTTTGAGAAATCAGAAATTGTATTTAAATAACTATTTTCAATATCATAAATATTTTCAAAATGCTTAATTGGAGAAATGATGACATGCCCAGGATTATTTCCTATAAAAAATGAAGAAATAAAAGCAATAATAAGTTTGTCTCTATAAATTATGTCACCCTGCCGAATGAGCGTATCATCATTCTCTACACCATTAATACCTAGACAAATAGGACATTTATATTCTTGTGGTACGTGGTTATACATTTACAATTTCAATCTCTACTTCTGGTGTAAATCCGAATTCGCTCTGTACCTTTTTTTCAACAGTCGATATAATTTCTTTAATGTCCGAAGCCTTTGCGCCACCTAGATTTACTATAAAATTCTGATGCTTTTCAGAAATCATAGCATTTCCTACACGAAATCCTTTTAATCCAAGTTTATCTATTAGATATCCCATGCTTACTTTCCCATGCCATTTATCATTTACCAAATCTTTTATATCGCTCCATTTGGAAGTTATTTTTTCTACCTCATCTTTTTTAGAAATATTTTTAAATACACTTCCACAATTAGGATAATCTAACGGATGCTTATTTTGACGATACAAAATATTCTCATAATATACTTCGCGAGCGTTTAAAAGTTTTTCTGGTGTTGCTACTTCTAATTCAAATTGCGCAGATACCACTATCATTTTTCCTGCTTGCCCTGAGCCTGCCGAATGGGTTTTTACCCTACTATTTCTATAAGCAAATTCCATCTCTTCTTTATTTAAAACTAACTCTTCATATCCACCATGAGAAAAAATCTTTATACAGTGAGCTTTATGAAAAACATCCTTTATTTCTCCCCCAAATGCTCCAACATTTCCCCTAACTCCAGCACCTATGGTTCCAGGCAATCCTCCTGCCCATTCAAGACCTATTAAATTATTATCCAAACTAAAATTAATAACTGCGTCGAGTGATTCACCTGCAAAACTTTCCACAATAGTATCTGATATTTTTCTTATTCCCTCTCCATCTGACTGCATAAGAAATCTTAAAATTACTCCATTAAATCCTCCATCAGGAAAAAGCATATTAGACCCAAGTCCTATCACAAATACTTCTGAAATATTCTTTTCTTCTATATACTTTAGTGCTTCATGTAGATCATCCTTTGAAGAAATGTCAATTACGGTATTTGCGATACCGCCTATTTGATACCAAAGAATTGTTGAAAGGGAAACATTATTATATATTTGCATAATTTTTAAATTCTAAATACGAATATCGAAATTCGAAACAAATTCCAAATTAAAATTATTCAGATTTTTTAAGTATTGCTCCAAATATTTTCATAATTTCTGTTGCTTCTTGTAAAAGATTATCCCTTTCTTCTAAGCTAATGTCAATCAATCTAAGCCACAAAATAGATTCCTTAGATTCTTTCCTGCATATTTTAATTCGCATAATAAAATCTTTTTTACTAAGAGAATCATTTGCTTCTATATAATTTGCTGCAACTGAGCCTGATGAGCGTATTAATTGCTTAGAATCTTCCATATAAGATAAGCTTTTAGGTAATTTTTTTACAAATTTCCTAGTATCTTTAGCGAATTTGAAAGTCCTCTCCTCTAGATCGTATTGTTTAGAATTTTTATTTTCTAACATTGAAGTTTGTTTCGTGCTTCGAATTTAGAATTTCGTATTTACTGGCTTGCATCTGCAACGTCGTCTTCATTTAAGCGAAGGAGTCCTTCATCTAGACGCTTTTGATCCAAAAAGTGTGCAATAAATCCAACAGAACGGGATAGAACAAAAAGAGAATTAAAAAATTCCTGTTGAATAAGTTCCCAAAGCTGTTCGTCAGAATAGCCCTCCTTCTCAGAAAGATAATCTAAAAGTAGTGCACCTATTGCTCCATCTACATTTAGAATTAAATTCCCTTTTTTTCCTGTAGTTATTTTCTCTATTTCCAAAGCAAAATTCGTAAATCTTTTTTTTTCAAGATTTTCCGCAAAACTTTTTAGCTCAGCTACCCTAGGGTCCGGCATATCTATTCTATATTTTTTGTGTCCTATTCCTTGAATATATTCCTTTCTTACTGCAAATTCTTCCACAAAATCGTTTGCACTTTTCCCGTCAACAACTCCCGAAAACCAGTTTTTTGCGGCCTCGTTTACAGCTCCACCAAATCTAGGACCTATTGTTAAAAGCCCAGCACAAAGAGCACTCACAAGATCTTTCCCTGCACGGGCAGTCACTATCGTGTTTAGAGCACCACTAACATAAGGTCCATGGTCAACAGAGATTTTTAAAATAAAATCTACCAACTTTTCCGTTTCTTCACTCTGGATTTTTTTACCTAAAAATAAAGAAGACGAAATCTTTGAAAAAGAGTTATCTTTTGCAAGAGATACTACATCTTCACCCAATATCTTTACATCGCCATCAACATCTTTTGAAATACTTGATGCAATCAAAGCATGTTTTCTATCATCCATATCCTCTATTATATAGTTTTTCGATGCTTGATTCACCCCCGAGGTGGAGGCGGGGGTGTGGGTTAATTTAAACGATTCTAATTGATTTATCTCCGCGACAAAATCAGTAAAGCTCTCTGGAACTATCGCACCGACACTTCTTAATGCTTCTCTTTTTGCATTTGCCCCTTCTTCTTTTTTCTCTGCCATAGCTTTAGCGTGACCGAATTGAGGTGGAGTATCAAACAAATCCGAAACAGTTCCTGCAATATAGCAGATAACTTTTTTAGAAAATTCACCATTTTTCATAAGCTCTACCAGCTTATACTCATCCTCTCCACCGAGCTCTCCGTAATACACTACAGCTTTTGTATCTTCATCGGATTCTGCAGCCTTAAATGCTTCAACCGGCTCAAACATAGGAAATCTATCTCCTCCAAATGAAAGTGCAAAAGAAATACTATTATGAGTTCTACCGACTATATTTATTATTTCATTTACCATTCCTCCTGATGCTGAAAAGACTGCTACTCCTCCTTTATTCAGTATTCCAGAAGAGCTAATTTGTTTTACGCTAACTCCGCCTATAGCACCTAACTTAAATTTATTTGGCAAAACCATACCTACGCTTGCTGGACCTATGATATTTACATTTTTTAATCTGGCATACTCACAAAGATCTATGGAATGTTTTTCAGGAACACCTTCTGCAAATACAACTCCGAGTTTTATATTAGGCAAATTATCGATTACTTCTATACTCGATGTTAATACGCGCCTTCCGGAGCTAACATTTAAGAACATATTAATTTCTTCTTTCAGATCATTTCTCACATAATCGATTGACTCAAATGCAGGAATTAAAATTTCTTTCTTACCATAAAAAAATCTTTGAAAATTTCGCCCGGATGAAATCATGACAACAACACTAGGCACTTTTCTTCCAGTCATAAAATCAAAATCAAGAATTGACTGAACTATCGCCGGATGATTACCGACAATCACTATTTTTCCGTCTAAATTTTTTAAATCATTTATATTCATATTCTAATAAACTCTAAATCCTAATTTCTAAATCCGAAACAAATTAAAAATTATAATTTAGTAAATTCTAATTTGTTTAGTATTTCGTATTTTGTGCTTCGAATTTAACTCACGTGTTTAAGCGCGGGAGTTACTATATCTGTCAAAATCATTTCGGGCCCACTAACCATCCCGAACAAATCTTCTTTCTCTAAAAATTCTTTCATCATAGAAAGTCCTTCTTCCTGAAATGGACCTCCACGTCTGACAAAAACTTTTACATTTTGTTCGCGCATTTTACCTGACACCTCTTTCATTGCCAAAATTATTCCCTTAAATGTTTTTCTAACATCTGTAAAATTTGCTACTCCTCCTGAAATAATAATTGCTTTTTTAAAACTTTTAGAGCCGAGTAGGGTAATGAGCAAATTTTTAGTATAAATATAAGTCTCCTCGGTATTCGGATTACCACTATACTCGCCATAATTTGCAAGTTCATCTCCTTTTCCCTGCTGATAAATTTCGTCTGCTGTTACAAGCGATGCACCTCCGCCAGATAATAGTAAAAACAGACTCCCATCTGTATTTAATATTTCATAACTAAAAGACGCTGGACTCTTTTCTTTTAGCTTTTCGATTTCAATTTCCTCATTTGTCTTTTCGTGGCTATTGTTTTCCCGAAAATCATTATTAGACCATGCATTTCCTACAAAAAACTCAGCAGCGCTATCTACCTCTACTGCAGCGTCGAGAAATTTATAACTTTCACCATCAACTACAAGTGGATTTATTTCTAAGAATGAAAAATATGATTCATCAAATATGTTTAATAAAACGTTAAAGGATTCTTGATCAATACCTAACTCACGTGCTATATCTTCTGTCTGCTCATAATTTTTTACTATCAAACTTTTTACACTATCACTATTTTCTTCTATTTCTACTCCCCCGTGACTAGAATACGAAATTTTTTTTCCCTCCCTTACTCTTTCTATGGCTAAATACTTTTCAGAAGACGCATCATGCGGAAAAAATTCTTCAATTAAAAAATGTGAGTATCCTTTTGATTTTAAGTTCTCGATTTTTTCCTTCGCATTTTCGGAATATATCTCCAAATCAACAAGACCTTTTTTATTACGCTGCTTTATTCCCTGATCAACTTTTAGAACATATCTCTTAGACCTATCCAGTCCCGAAATTTGCGATTCAATGTCTTGTGTCACGTCAATAGGGATACCAATGTACTTTTTCCCAAGAGAATCAAATAAAATAGTTTTTGCGCGGAATTCTGAAATCTTCTTACGTGCCATATGGCTTATTATAGCGGAAATGAATAAATATTTTTATTCCACTCTTGCGGTAAAGTTAGTTTTAGTGACCATTTGTTCCTGTATGTTTTTAGGAACTTCTTCATAGTGACTTGGCTCCATATATGGATTTGCACGTCCCTGAGTAAGAGATCTTAAAGTTGTAGCATATCCTGAAAGCTCTGAAAGCGGAACTAAAGCAAGAACAATTCTGCTATTTCCTCTTTCTTCTGACCCTTGGATCTGAGCTCTTTTTGCAGACAGATCTCCTATAACATCTCCCATAAATTCTTCAGGGGTTGTAACTTCAACTTTCATAATAGGCTCCAAAAGTACAAGTTCTGCTTTTTTAGCACCACTCTGGAAAGCCTGAGATCCCGCTATTTTAAAGGCAACATCAGAAGAGTCAACATCATGATAAGTTCCGTCATAAAGTGTAACTTTAAGATCAACTACAGGATAGCCGAGTAACACTCCGCGCTCCATAGCTTCTACTACTCCTTTTTCAACAGACGGAATAAATTCCTGAGGTATAGCTCCTCCTTTTATAGCGTTAACGAACTCGAATCCCTCACCTCGTGGCATTGGCTCAAGCTTTAAAAGACAATGCCCGTATTGTCCGCGTCCTCCGGTTTGCTTTATATATTTTGCTTCTGCATTTGCTGGATTTTTAATAGTTTCCTTATAAGCGACCTGTGGTGCTCCCACATTTGCGTCGACTCCCATTTCGCGTCGCATAGTTTCAACCTTAATTTCAAGCTGAAGCTCTCCAACTCCGGAAATAATAGTCTGTCCAGTCTCATGATTCATCTTGACACTAAAAGACGGATCTTCTTCCATTAGCCGCTTTAATGCTGCGCCCAATTTTTCCTGATCAGATTTAGTTTTAGGCTCAATTGCAAGCGAGATAACAGGATCCTGGAAAGTAATTTTCTGAAGTACAATTGGCTTACTTTCCTCACAAAGTGTGTCTCCGGTAATAGTGTCTTTAAATCCAACTATCGCAACAATTTCTCCAGCATATGCCTCTTTTATTTCCTCGCGCTGATTTGCATGCATCAGAAGAAGTCTTCCTACGCGCTCCTTTATGTCTTTTGTAGAATTATATCCATAGCTTCCAGAGGTAAGTTTTCCAGAGTAAATCCTAACATAAGTAATTTTTCCTACATGCGGATCAACCTGAACTTTAAATGCAAAAGCAGTAAAGCTTTCATCAGGTGTAAGATTTCGTATTTCTTCTTCACCAGTCTTAGGATTTAGTCCTGTTACTGTCTTAAGATCCATAGGAGACGGTAAGAAGTCTACAACTGCATCTAAAAGAGGCTGGACACCTTTATTACGCAAAGATGTTCCTGCAAATACAGGCACTACTTTATATGCAATGGTTGCAGCCCTAAGTGCTGCTTTAAGCTCGTCGTATCCTAACTCTTCTCCATTTAGGTATTTATCAAGCAAAACGTCATCAGTTTCAGCGATTTTTTCTATCATTTGTTCGCGATACTTTTTAACCATGTCATCCATTCCTTCTGGAATTTCGTCAATTACCTCAAATTTTGCACCTAGTTCTTCTCCAGACCAAATATATGACTTCTGATCGAGCACATGATAAATTCCTTTAAAATCGTTCTCTGCACCTATCGGAAGACCAATTGTGATAGGATTTGCGCCTAGTCTGTCTACAACAGACTGTATAGTTTTTTCATAATCTGCCCCAAGTTTATCCATTTTATTTACGAAGCAAATTCTAGGAACGTTATATTTATCTGCCTGTCTCCAAACAGTTTCGCTTTGAGATTGGACACCCTCTTCTGCGTCTAGAACAGTAATAGCTCCATCCAAAACACGAAGTGAACGCTCTACTTCTGCTGTAAAATCTACGTGACCTGGGGTATCGATTAGGTTAAATCTGTGCTCATTCCAAAAAGTAGTAGTAGCAGCACTTACTATAGTAATTCCGCGCTCTTTTTCTTGATCCATCCAGTCCATAGTCGCAGCCCCTTCATGAACCTCACCGATTTTATAAGATTTACCTGTGTAATAAAGAATACGCTCAGAAGTAGTAGTTTTACCTGCATCAATATGCGCGATAATACCGAAGTTTCGGATTTTGTCTAGTGCGACATTTCTGTCTTTTGTAACAACTGTTTCAGCCATATTTATTATAAGTTTATCGTCATTCTAGCTTGGCCAGAATCTATTTTATAAACAAAAAAAGAACCTGATTTAAGGTTCAAGCAAGTATACCAAATTTGAGGATAAAAATAAAGAGTAATTGCCTCCTAATCATTGAGTGCAAAATCAAATCAAATTATACTAAGATAATTAAAAGATTACTTATAAAGAATTATTTTCCTGCTATACTTAGAATATAATGGAAGTTTTCGTTAATTTATTACTTTTAATTCTATTACTACCAGTAATTGCTATCATAACATTTTTTGGTTTAAAGCTTTTCCTCCAGGAGCAATATAAATCAAAACTAAGTACAACTGATTTAAATAAGTTATCTTTTTTATTAGTTAAAACCTCAATATCAGATGAAAAAAGTGAGAAAGTTGTCTCAGATTTTTTACATTCTATTCACAAAGTTATTCCTGAAAATTCAGTAATAAGCCTTGAAATATCATTAGTTAATCAGTTTTTAAGCTTTTATTTAGTAGTTCAAAATAATCTAAAAGATTTAGTAGAATCTCAGCTTTATGCACAATTTCCTAATGCCGAAATACTTGAATCAGGAGATCACTTAATTAATTTTGGTGAAAAAATTTCAATCGTACAGATACGACTTAAAAGAAATTCTGTCAGTCCACTAAATACCCACCTTGAAATTGATGAAGATATACTTAAAGGGCTTTCTTCATTCTTATCGAAAAGTGAATCTACCGACAAAGCAGTCATACAAATCTTGTTAAAAAAGGTAGGGTCAAACCCTTTCAAACGAGGAATATTTCCATTATATCTATCGTTCACTGGAAAAAAGACTAGCTACCCTAAATTATCATCCGATTTATTTAAAGGACAAATAAACATAGCTTATTTTTCTGAAAATTATCGTCAGTCACAAGAACGAATAAAAATAATAATTAGTTTATTCAAAAACCTTAAAAGCAAAACAAATGAATTTAAAACAATCAATTTAAAGGATAATAAATTTAACAGAAAACAATTATATGCTAGACAATTTCTATCATTTGATTTGTTTACCAGAGATGAAATTTCAACAATTTACCATTTTCCCTCTAAGGGAACTGCATCAAATATAATTCAAAGCACTTCAAGAAGAGGCCCAGCCCCTAGCCACTTACCATATGCAAATCAGACAGATCAGTCTGAAATCTCTCTTTTTGGAGAAACAAATTTTCAAAATGATGGAAAAACTTTTGGAATAAAACGTATAGACAGACGCAGGCATTTATATGTAGTTGGAAAAACTGGAAGTGGTAAAAGTCGTCTTTTAGAACTACTACTGATCTCTGATATTCAAAACGGTGAAGGGTGTTGTCTTCTAGATCCTCATGGTGATTTAGCAGATGAATTATTAATGTATATCCCAAAAAATAGAATTAAAGATGTTGTATATATAAATCCGGCAGATCGGGATTTTCCTATTGGATTTAATCCTCTAGAAGCTGTTGAAGACTTTGAGATGAGACAGCATTTATCTGTGTTCTTCATATCAATTTTTAAAAAACTTTTTGCAGCAACATGGAATCCAAGAATGGAACATTTGATCCGATATATTACCCTGGCACTTCTTGAAACTCCCGATTCGAATATTCTAGGGATTCCACGAATTTTATCAGACACTAAATATCGTCAAAAAGTAGTTATGCAAATTAAAGATCCAGTTGTAAAAAGCTTCTGGACAAATGAATTTGCAACATACAATCAACAGTTTTCGAATGAAGCAGTTGTTCCAATTCTTAATAAAGTAGGTCAATTCATTTCTAACCCGATAGTCAGAAACATGATTGGACAACAAAAAAATAATCTCAACTTTGAGAAATTCATGAACGAAGGAAAAATAGTTCTAATTAATATTTCCAAAGGAAAACTTGGCGATGAGAATGCAGCACTCTTAGGATCTATGTTTATAACTAAAATACAACAAGCAGCCCTTGCGAGAGCAAAAATGAAGGAAGAAGATAGACGCGACTTTTATTTCTATGTTGATGAATTTCAAAATTTTGCAACCGATGCTTTTTCTAGCATTCTTTCAGAAGCTCGCAAATATCATTTAGATCTCACAATTGCACATCAATACATAGCACAACTCCCTGACGAAGTTAAAGCGACGGCATTTGGAAATGTAGGAACCATTATAAGCTTTGCGGTAGGAGGAGATGATGCAAAATATCTTGCAAAAGAGTTCTCTCCTACTTTTACCCCGGACGACATGATAAATCTTAATACTCGAGAAATGTATATAAAGATGTCTGTTGACGGCAAACTAACTACTCCTTTTTCTGCAAATACAATTAGTATCCCAAAACCCGAATCTGATTATTCGATAGAAATTGTTGATAAGTCGAGAGTTACCTATGGCAAAAATAGAATACAAGTTGAAAATGAAATAGAGCGATGGACGAGTGGTAAGGAAGTAAAATCTAGCTCTGTATCCAATTCAGAAGAATTTCCGGAGCCAATTATTTAGAAAGTTAGATCTGCCCAACCATAATATTTATTCTTTAATTCCATAAGCAAAGGTGCTGTAATCTTCTCATATTCTTCCTTTGATAACTGGCGGTTTAAAAAACAATACTGCTTATGTGAAAGAAGAACGCAGCCCATTGAATTTTTTACATCGACGCTGTCAAAAACATATTTACTATCCTGACAATTTTTGGAATACACTACATAAGACGAATTAAATATTTGTCCCGAATCAAGTACTTCATTTGAAATCTCATTTCCGCCTGATTGAGAAATATCAAAAGATCCCTTATTGTCACTCGAATCATATAAATATGCACAATCTTCATTTCTCGCTGAATCAAAACAGAGATAACAATTTTTGGAATAATAAACATAGTTACCGTAATTTGAATTTTCATTATCATGCCCGTTGGTCTGAGTAATAGGATGCTGGAGTGCAATTTTTTCAACTTCTGTAAGGATTTTTTCCGGAGGCAAAGTTTTAAGATATTTTACTTTCTGGTAATACTCTTCTTCAGTAAATTGCCTATTAAAAATACAAAAGGATTTATTTTGTAATTTAAAACATCCAAAAACATCATGGCATCCATTACACCAGGAACTAAAATCAGAATCTGTCATATTTCCACAATCATCAATATATGTACAGTTAAAACATTTAAAAGCATCAACACTTTCATAGCAAAGTTCTGACTCATGTGAGAAATCCATATCCATACAGTTGGCACAATAATGCGTGTCATACATGTATGTTCCATTTGCACTGTTATTACAGTCGAAACAATTAAATAATCCATTACTGTAATAAACAAAATTCGTAAACTTACAATCTATTGAATTAAGTGTCTTTGATGGCGATCTAGGTTTTGAGTCAAGAAGACGTTGTAGCTCTTTAAAAAATATTTCCGCTGTCATAATTCGGGAAGTGGATCTGTAATAATAGGATCGTGCTCTTCATAAAATTTATCATAATCCTCTCTGCAAAGAATTTTATTCTTAACCTTTGACGGATCATAAGAAACAACAATCTCTTTGTTACACTCCTGACATACTGTCTTATATAGAACACGCTCTCCACGTAGGGTAAGACGTCGTGCCTGTCTACAATTTGGACAATTTGTAGGATTTGGCAAACCTTTCTGTTGTAAAAATGCTTGTTCTTGATCTACGATCAAAAATTGCTTGCTGCAAGTTGCACATGTTTGAATAATATTTGGCATAAGGGAAGTATACGAAAAGAGTCTCTTTTTATCAATAAAAAATACTTAGACCAAAGCCAATTGAAATTCTCCTCTCAGAGGCGCGGGATAGTACGGAATCGATGGATCTTGTTGTCTCATTTGGGAAATAATAAAATCTGCTCTTTTTTCAATAGATATCTCTCGGTTTGATGAAAAAACTGGAACTCTAATAGGATTATAGCCAAATATTCGATAATTCAAACCTATGTTATTATGAATTCTTTCTGCAACCTCTTCATCTTCTGTACGAGCATAATCTTTCTCAAAAGGCAGTCTATCAAGCAAAAATACTCCAGCATATTTATTAGATATGGGCACTTCATGATCTCCACCTGATTCTTGCCAATAAGCACCACTGTCGCCTTGCCTACCTCTATCTAAAAATACTAAATCATTCGGGGACATCTTTTCTTCCATCTCGATCTTTAATTGCTCTACATCTCGTTGAAATTTAGACTCATCAGCTCTAATTTGTTCTAAACGCCTACCTTTATCCATTTCCTGATCAATAAGAATCCTTGCTGCTTCTGGCATCACATTATATCCGCGCTCAGCTAGATGATCTAAAACCGAAGTTTTTCCTGACGAAGGGCCGCCACTAACCACCCACCAATTTGTATTCTGCAATGGTAATGTTTCAACTAGGGGATGGGAGGGTAAATCTTCAATTCTCATATTCTTACTCCCACTCCATAGTCGCTGGGGGTTTTGTCGAGATATCATAGACTACTCGTGACACTTCTGGTATTTCATTTACGATTCTAGATGAAATCTTTTGTAATATGTCATACGGGAGTCTTGCCCATGTCGCAGTCATAACATCGGTGCTTTCTACTATTCTTAACGCCACAACTTCTCCGAAGTGTCGCCCGTCACCTTTTACTGCAGTAGAGTAAGCCCCAGTCATAATAGGAAAAGACATAAATATCTTTTCCATTACATTTGCAGCTTTTAGCTCCTGCATAACTATCTCATCTGCTTTAGCTTCCGCATGAAGTCGTTCCCGTGTTACCTCTCCACGGATTCTTACCCCATAACCAGGCCCTGGAAAAGTCTGCTGTAACACAAAATCTTCCGGCAGTCCTACCATCTTCCCAAGCTTTATAACCTCATCTTTATAAAACTGCCGAAGAGGCTCTACAAGCTTTAGATTCATATTTTTTGGTAAACCACCAACGTTATGGTGGCTCTTTATAGTTACAGCATGCTTAGTGCCTCTGCTTTCTATAACATCACTATAAATTGTACCCTGCATCAGATGAGTTATATGCTTTCCTCCTACTGCCAGTTTTTTTACTTCTGCATCAAAGGTATCTATAAACATTTTACCTATCGCCTTTCTTTTGTCTTCAGGATCCGAAAGACCTTTCAGCCGCTTTAACATTTCTGTTTTTACTTTAAGAGTTACAGGCTTTGCCTTCAGATGAGAAAATATTTTCTCAATGTGCTCATCTGTGTCATAGCGCATAAGACCGGTATCCACATATACTGGTATGAATTTTTCACCTATCGCTTTTGCCATTAGCACTGATGCAACAGTTGAATCAACTCCACCAGAAAGAGCCCCTATTACATAATTATCGCCGACTTTTTTGCGAATACTTTTTACAATATCTGGTACAGATATCGGGACATGAGTTACGTTCTCTCCGCATATAGAAAGGAAATTTTTAAGCATAGTATCACCATGCTGAGTGTGTTCTACCTCTGGATGAAATTGGACACCATAAAATTTGTTCTTTACGTCTCCTACATACGCATATGGCACATCATCTGTAGACCCTAATACTTTTGCACCCTTAAATGGTTTTTTGACTTCATCACCATGGCTCATCCAAACAGTAAAGCGTTCGGGCAATGCTTTTCCTGCAACTATTTCTCTCGTATTTGATCTAAGATTTAGAGTTGCTGGACCATATTCTTTTTTACCTGATACCACTCTCCCGCCATGAATTTTACTCATAAGCTGCATTCCATAGCATATTCCAAATATTGGAATTCCTAAATCAAAAATTTCATTTTCAATTTGCGGAGAACCCTCTTCATAAACTGACGCCGGTCCTCCTGAGAGAATGATTCCCTGCGGGTCTTTAAGCATTATTGTCCGGATTGCTTTCTGAGGATTTATGACTTCCACACTTGCACCATATTCTTTAATTCGCCTTGCGATAAGATGTGTGGTTTGTGATCCAAAATCTACAATTATTATCATAATTTAAGCGTTTAGGGTTTAGGGTTAAGCGTAAAAAATTTACGCTTAACGCTTCTCGCTTTCCCCTAACTGTAACTCTTTCCTGTGTTGTTTACGATCATTCCATGCGGATGTGACTCTGTAAGTGATGCCTGCGTTATCTGAATAAATTTAGCTTTTTTTTGAAGTTCATTTATATCCTTTGCTCCGATATAAAACATTCCGGATTTTATACCACCTATTGATTGGTCTAATAGTTCACCTACACTACCTCTGACTGGCACCATTCCCTCTACACCTTCTGCTACTAACACTTTATCTCCATAAGACTTACCATGAAATTCGTCCTCTGATTTAATTTTTGCTCCATCACTCATAGCACCCTCTGATCCCATACCTCTATATGACTTAAATTTAAAAGTCTTCTCAAGATTATTATCAAATATACTTTGGAACCTACTAGGCACTTCTTCTCGTTTTAAATCAAACACTTCTCCCGGGGACTCTTCTGTCTGCGCAAAATAACTTCCCATCATAACTGTTGATGCACCAAGTGCTAGTGCTTTTATCATATCCCCCGAGTATTTTATTCCTCCATCTGCAATAACTGGCACATCGTGTTTTTTTGCAGCCCTCACTGTCTCCATGATTGCTGTTACCTGAGGAACTCCCATTCCGGACACTATTCTAGTCGTACAAATAGCACCCGGACCCATACCGACCCTGAGACCATCAGCACCAGCTTTACATAAATCCTCAGCAGCGTCATAGGTCGCAATATTTCCAACTATTACATCAATTTTAGGATACGTGTTTTTGATAAAACTAAGCGTTTCTATAAATTTATTTGTCCATCCGTGTGCAGAATCTAAAACTACCAAATCAGTTCCGGCTTTTATGAGTGCTTCAAGTCGCAACTTATATCCATCCGATACACCTATTGCTGCACCTACCAAAAGCTTTTGCCCTGAGCCTGCCGAATGGGTTTTAACTTTTTCTACTTCGGATGCCTGATTTTCAACGGAAAGATTTCTATGAATAATCCCGATTCCTCCATTTTGCGCAAGAGTTATGGCAAGCTCTGATTCAGTAACCGTATCCATGGGAGCCGAAACAAAGGGGATTTCAATTTCTATATTTTTACTAACTTTTGATTTTAGATTTATATCAGAACGCGAAAAGTCAGTATATCCGGGGATGAGTAATATGTCGTCGTAAGTAAGACCTTGTGGAAAAATATTTTTGTCCTCCATAGCGTATTGTATAAAAAAGCACTAAATACTGTCAACTCCGATTTAATCAAAGTCAAGCTGATATAATACCTCTATGAATAGAGTTAAAAAAATACAAAAAAAAATAATTTCAGACGACATCGATGGAATTTTTATAACCTCTCCATATAACATTTCCTATCTAACAAATTTATTCCCATCATCTATCGAAGAACGTGAATACTATCTTTTAATAACTAAATCAAATGCATATCTACTCGCGCCAAAAATGTTCATGTTGGCGATTAAAGAAAAGACTAGTAATTTTATTTATATCGAAATAACCGGAAAAAAAGGACTTTATGAAAATATTTCCGAAATATGTAAAAAGGAAAATATTAAAACCGTAGGATTTGAAGAAGACAACCTCCTGTACAAAGAATTCGAACACCTAACTAAAACTCTAAAAGAAGTAGAAATAATACCGCTTGAAGACTTTATCGAAGACGAAAGGGTTATTAAAGAAGACGAA
>Ga0172380_10005239_pt1 | contig 15912 bp, 15 predicted proteins | sample Leawe162metaG_FD_119747 | JGI IMG/M metagenome (GOLD analysis project Ga0172380, IMG submission 119747) | Leachate microbial communities from a municipal landfill in Southern Ontario, Canada - Leachate well 162 metaG | ecosystem: Engineered > Solid waste > Landfill > Unclassified | place...
AGTCGCGTCAGATCCGGCATCTCGCTCATGCCCCGTATCATCAGCTACGCCACAAATTTCACAACCACCAATCACGTCAGCTTTACCCCGCTAATTCCAGTGTCGGGCTGAACAGCTACCCGATAGCTTGTCCAGCGCCGCTGCGATATCGCGCCGCTGCACAGCGTCGTCCGCCGAATCCGCAGCTGCCGTTTCAAAATCCACGTCTTCGAGGGAGACGCTGGCCTGGCGAGCGTGCGCGCTGCGCACCTGGTTGACGAAGACGTTGTGCATGATTGCCAACAGCCAGCTATCGAGACGCGAACCGAGCCGCCACAGCGCCCACTTGCGCAGGGCGCGCTCCAAGGTGTCCTGCACGAGGTCGTCGGCACGCGCCCTGTCTCCGGTCAACGCGCGTGCATAACGGCGCAGACGCGGGAGGTAGGGGCCAAGATCGGTCACGGCTGGTGCGCTTGTGCGGCTCGGGCATCAACGCGCCAGATGCCAAAGTTTGTTGAAACCGTCACCCGTGGTGTCGCCGGGTTTCTGGTCCTTGCTCCAACGATAGAGCGGCTTGCCCTTGTAGGCCCATTGCCTGGCGCCGTCGTCGCGGCTGATGACGCTGAAATCGCCGCTGCCCGTGTCGCTGGAGGAGGCGGCCAAGGGCGGCCAGTTGGTCGCACAGGGGCCGTTGCAGACGCTCTTGCCGCCGCCCGCCGGATCCTTGTCGAAGGTGTACAAACTCATGCGGGAAGGACCGACGAGCATGCCGCCCTCCATGCGCGCGGGCGCCTGGGCCATCGGTTGGTAAGAGGCGCAAGCAGACATCAGGAGCGTCAGGGCTGTCATGTTCAGGATGGTACGCATCGTTGTGACTCCTTCTTCTGGGTGGTACCAGCGTAAACAAGTTGCAACAGTATTTATTCCCCAGCCGGCCGAATTATTTTCAGCTCCACTACGGCCAACTCGATCATCGTGCCATCGCAATAAGCGGCGGCTGATTACAGCCTAGAATACGCACCTCGATCAGGCAAGTTCCACTGCGCAGACTCTGGTCGCACCGCTCGCCGTCGGGCTGCCTGCTCGGACCCAGACCGCGTCGAACGACGCTCGCCCTTGCATAAACGGTTGAACCAATGATATTATGGCCGCTGGAATCGCGTCAAACGCCAGCTCGCGGCGGCTAGCGCAAGATCAGCGGGGATCGACTTCGATGGACCTACGTCTTAGCAATCAGGAACAGAGCTTCCGCGATGAGGTGCGCGATTTTATCCGCGCCAGCCTGCCACAGGATATTCGTGACCACTTGCGCGCGGGCTATCCGCCGCGCAAGGACGACATCGTCAGATGGCAGCGCATACTCAATACCCGCGGCTGGGCGACGGCGCACTGGCCCAAGGAATACGGCGGCGCCGGCCTCACGCCTGTGGAGCGCATGATCCTGAGCGAGGAGATATATCTCGCGCCGGCGCCACAGCCCCTGATCTTCAACAGCAACATGATCGGGCCAGTCATCATCCAGTTCGGCAGCGACGAGCAGAAGCGCCACTTTCTGCCCAAGCTCGCCAACCTGGACCTGTGGTTCTGCCAGGGCTTTTCCGAGCCGGGTGCCGGCTCGGATTTAGCCTCGCTGCGCACACAGGCGCGGCGCGACGGTGATGACTACATCGTCAACGGGCAGAAGATCTGGACCACCACGGCCCACCAGGCGGACTGGATGTTCTGTTTGCTGCGTACCGACCCTCAGGCCAAGAAGCAGGCTGGCATCTCCTTTCTGCTGATCGACATGAAGACGCCGGGCATCACCGTGCGCCCCATCATTTCCATCGACGGACTGCACCACCTCAATGAAGTCTTTCTCGAGGATGTCCGCGTGCCGGTGGCGAACCGCGTCGGCGAGGAGAACAAGGGCTGGGACTACGCCAAATTCCTGCTCGGCCATGAACGCACCGGCATCGCCGCCATTGGACGCTCAAAGGAGCGCTTGGCCTACGCCAGGGAGTTGGCCGCCAAGGTGAACGCGGGGGGGCGGCCGCTCTCCGAGGACCGCAGTTTCCGCGAGCGGGTGGTCCTGCTCGAGGCGGACCTGCGCGCCCTGGAGATCACCCAGTTGCGGGTCGTGGCGGCGCACGAGCGTCAAGACCAAGGCAAACTCGATCCGTTTACCTCCATCCTCAAGATCAAGGGTACGGAGTTGTATCAGGCCGTATGCGAATTGCTTTGCAGCGTTGCCGGTCCAGCCGGGCTCGCGGCCAGGCCCGCAGGCGCGCCGGCCGAAGGGGCGCCCGTGTCCCCCGACTGGGCGGCACCGCTCGCTCCCGCCTATTTCTACTCGCGCGCAGCCTCGATCTACGGAGGCTCGAACGAGATCCAGAAGAACATCCTTGCGAAAGGCGTATTGGGGCTTTGAATGGACTTCGATCTTAGCTACGAGCAGCGGGAGCTGCAGGACAGCGTCAGCCGACTGCTCAAAGACCGCTACGATTTCGCGGCACGCCAGCGCTACGCCAAGGAAGCGGAGGGATGGAGCCACGAACTGTGGTCCCACTACGCCAATCTGGGGCTGCTCGGCCTGCCTTTTCCCAGCGAGTACGGCGGCTTCGGCGGCGGTGCAGTAGACCTGATGCTGACCATGGAAGCTCTAGGCCGCGTCATGGCGCTGGAGCCTTACCTCGCCAGCGTCGTACTGGGCGGTGCCGCCCTGCGCCTGGCGGGCAGCAGCGCCCAGCAGGCAGAGCTCCTGCCGCGCGTCGCCGCGGGGGCGTTACTGCTCGCCTGGGCGCACGGGGAGCGGCAGGCAGGGCACGAACCGTTCTTTGTCGCAACGACCGCCAGACGCGAGGGCCGGACCTGGATCTTGGACGGTGCGAAGAGCCTGGTGCTCAACGGCGCCAGCGCCCAGACGCTGGTGGTGAGCGCCCGCACGGGCGGCGAGACGGCCGACCGGGACGGGCTGGGTCTGTTCCTGGTCGATGCTGGTGCCCAGGGAGTGACACGCCACCCCTACCGCTTGGTGGATGGCACCTCAGCCGCCGAGATCACCCTGTCCGGCGTGGCAGCCTCGGCCCTCGGCGAGCCCGGCGCGGCCGGGCCCATCGTCGCGCGAGTGACCGAGTCGGGCATCGCCGCCGTCGCGGCGGAGGCCGTCGGCGCCATGCGAGCCGCCCTGGATCTCACCGTGGAATACTTGAAGACGCGCGAGCAGTTCGGCCGACCCATCGGCCAGAATCAGGCGCTGCAGCATCGCGCGGCGGAGATGCTGATGGCAACAGAGCAGGCGCAAAGCATGGCGATGCTGGCGGCAATGATGGTCGATGAGCCCGATGCGAGGGAGCGGGAGCGGAACATCGCGATGGCGAAGGTCATTGTCGGCCGGGAGGCGCGTTGGGTGGCGCACCAGGCGGTGCAACTCCACGGCGGCATCGGCGTCACGGAGGAGTATGCGGTGGGACACTATTTCCGCCGCCTCACGGTGATCGAACAATTATTCGGCGACAGTTCTTTCCACCTGCGGCGGCTCGCAGAAGAGCAAGCGTGAGCAGCAGGGGAGGCCCAGGCGCAATATAATTGCCCATCCTCTGACGATGCCGAGACCGATGGAACACCCGCACAAGCTTGTCTTCACGACACACATTCCCATGCGCTGGGGCGACATGGACGCCATGGGCCACGTCAATAACACGCTCTATTTCCGCTACGCAGAACAGGCGCGCACGGAATGGATAGCGTCCATGAGTCTGATCGAGCCAGGTGCGTCGGTTCTGATCAACGCCAGTTGCACCTTTCTCATCCCCCTCACCTATCCCGGCACGGTCGAGGCGCGCATCTACCTCGGACGCCCTGGCCGCAGCAGCATCCAGACCTACTACGACCTGCGTCCCGTCGGCGATGAGAGGATATACGCCGAGGGCAGCGCGAAGATCGTCTGCACGGATCCGGCGACGGGCAAATCGGCTCCCCTGCCTGAAGGCCTGCGCCGGATGGCCGAATAGGAAGACGTGGGCATCGCTGCGGGGTGCGAATCTGCTGGTCATTCATCAATATTCAGGAGCGATACCGGTGAGCAAAGCGAAAGAGCGGTGGATCGGGGAAAACCTCAAGAAAGGCGAACTCTACGCCGGGATCATCCTCGGCAAGGACGGTGCGCCGGACCAGCACATCATCCTGTTGCCGGGAGCGGCTGAGTCTGTCTCCTGGGCCAAGGCCAAGGCATTCGCCAGAAAGGCGGGCGGCCACTTGCCGACCCGGCGCGAGCAGTCCTTGCTCTTCGCGAACCTGAAGGAGCAGTTCCAGAAGGCTTGGTATTGGTCGGGCGAGCAGCACGCCACTCACGACGGCTATGCCTGGGATTATGACTTCAGCAACGGCTACCAGGACAGCGCCTACAAGCAGGGCTGCTACAGAGCCCGTGCCGTGCGCAGAGTACCCCTTGAATGATTGCTACACGAAGATGATTCCAAGCAAGGGCTGCGCGGTCAACCAGAAGCGCAAATCGGAATTCGATCAATGCGCGTAAGGCGCAGGGAGCTGCGTCATGCGGAGTGATAAGAACATCCAGACCACCCTCGAAGACGGTGTGCTGCTGGCCGTTATCGATATGCCCGGTCGAGCCATGAATGTCTTTTCTTGGGACATGATGGATTCACTCGAGGCGCTGATCGACCAGGTCGAGGAGAATGAACAGGTAAAGGCGGTGATCATCACCTCGGGCAAGAAGACATTTCTTGCCGGTGCCGATCTGGAAATGATCCGCATGTTCACCGAGAGGGCGCACTTGGATACGCCGGAGCAGTTCTATGAACGCTGTGGCCGGGCAGGTCCGCTATTCCGGCGGATGGAAGTGAGCAAGAAACCCTACGTGGCAGCGATCAATGGTTTGGCGCTCGGCGGCGGCCTGGAAGTATCTCTTGCCTGCCACGCGCGCGTGGTGGCAGACGACCGCTCCGTGCAGCTGGGCTTGCCCGAAGTCAAGTTGGGCTTGCTGCCCGGCGCCGGCGGCACGCAACGGCTTCCCCGCCTGATCGGTGTCGGTCTCGGCTTGCAGGCCCTGCTCTCGGGCGACTCCTTCACGCCGGCGCAGGCGCTCGCCTGCGGTTTGGTAGACCAGGTTGTGGCTCCCGGCGATCTGCAGCAAGCGGCGAAGGCGATGGCGGTCGGCCTGCAAAATCCTCAGGCGCCCTGGGATCATCCCGGCGCCACATTTGCGTCCGCTCCTTTTGATTTCACAGCGAAGGACGTGGTGCAGCAGATCGCCAAGGCCTGCCATTTGACCGGGCAGCAACTGGCGAAATACCCGGCGTATCGGGCGATCATCGATTGCGTGGTCGGCGGCTGGAATCGCTCGATCGATGCGGGCATAGGCTGGGAGATGGATTGCTTCGTCAAATTGATCCGTGATCCGGTTGCCGGAAACATGGTGCGCACGCTATTCCTCAACCGCAAAAAGGCGGAAAAGATCGGCGCTTCGTCAAGCGTTGCGCACCGCGTCAGCGTCATCGGCGAACCGGGTGAATCGCTGCGGCGCCGGCTGCAAGAGGCGGGGGTCGAACTCATTCCCGCGGCGGCGCTCGAGGCAGAAGACATTGCGCTGCTGCTGCCTGGCGCCGCGAGCGACAGCGGCATTGCCGTCGCGTGGCTTGAGGCGCCGACGGACACCCCCGCTGCCGTAGGTGCTGCAACAGGTATCTGGCTCTCGGAGGCGACGGTGCACGGCCGTGCCGCCGAAGTGCTGGCGGCTCCCCATGGCGCGCCGGCGAGCGACGCCGCAATGGCGCTTGCGCGTCAGCTGCGCGCAAGCATTCTGGCGACGAACGGTCAGCGTGCGGTGTTGCCCGGCCTGCGCTCGGCGCAACAGAAAGCCCGAGCGGCGGCTTGCCCGGAATCCGCAGAGTTGCTCTGCATAGCACTGCAAGCGGCGCGAAGCTGGGAGGAAGGCAGCGTTTCCGACCCAGACCTGGTCGACGTTGCTGCCGTGCTCTCCGGTCTGCATCCGGCATACGCCGGCGGTCCGTTCAACTACCTGCGGCAGTGCGGGATCGCCGCGCTTCGCGAGGAGGCTCTTGCTGCGTCAAAGCTCGCCCCGGATTTGTTTCGGTTACCGCCACGCATGGACGAATTGTTGGCCTGATGCGCCCAATCGCCCGTAGCGGTCACCCAACCCACATCAAGCTACCTAGGGGCAGAGTAGATGAACGGTGACCAGACGACTCGCAGGCTATTGGCGATCGTGCTTGCCGATATTGCCGAGTTTAGCGCACTGATGAGATCTATGTCGCCCAATTCAAACAACGTTTGCAACTATCGTGGAGCGACGCATCTTGTCGAACCCATCGCGCGGTAGCGCGTCCACACTTGAGAACGATGTGGGAACTTTGTAGGCTGCCAGGCGAGCTCGACAAAACGCTTTGAGCGCGTCCTGATCGAGTTGCGCACCAGGAGCAAGCACGACGACGGCGTGCACACGAGCGCCCCATTCATCATCCGCCACGCCGATGACGGCAGAATCGCTCAAGAGCGGGCACTCGCTCAACACGGCTTCCACCTCGGCGGGATAGATGTTGGCGCCACCACTGACAATGAGATCTTTCCGTCGATCGACGTAGTGGAGATAGCCGTCTTCATCCATCCAGCCTAAATCGCCGAGAGTGGCAAATCCATCGACAGTCTGCCGCATCGGTTCGCCAAGATATCGGGTGACGAAGCCACCATGGGGTCGCATCCAGATTTCGCCAATTTGCCGGGCCGGCAAAGGTGTGCCCGCGGCGTCCTGAATGCGACAGTCGGCGAGAAACGGACGACCGCAGGTTCCGCGATGCACGAGCCACTCCCTGCCTGACGCTACGGTAACGCCAATGGCCTCGGTTCCTCCGTAGCTCACACTGAGCACGTCGGCGCCGAAAATCTCGATGGCTCTCTCGAAAACCCAATCGGCGCAGTGCGCGGCGCCAAACGCGAGGCGAATGAGACTCGACGTATCGTAACGCGCAACGTCGGGCAGCTTCACCATTCGGTAGAGCATGGTCGGCACGACCAACATCACGTTGACCCGATAGGCGGAAATCGTTTCCATGACGACCGCTGCGTCGAACTTTTCCAGCAGGATCAGCGTATGGCCTTGCTGGAGCGCCACGTGGGAGTTGCGCGCGGGTCCGAAGTGATAGAGCGGGCCGTTGATGAGGTGGACCGCCCCTTCCGGCAGACCACGCGCCGCATGGCGAAATCCGGCGCCGACAACCCCGGGCTCCAGTTGAACGACGATTTTTGGGACACCTGTCGAACCACCGGTGGCGTTCATCCTGTAGGGATTGGGCACGATGTCGGGCAGCGCCTCGGCGGAATAACGCTCCAGATTGGCTAACTCCTCCGGGCGTACCTGCGGAAGTTCGATGGCATCGAAGCAGCCGATGACATGGCTCGGTTGCGCGGCGGCGAAAAGCCGGTCTCGCTCCCTCGCGGGAAGATCCGAGCGGATCGGAAAGACGCAGGCGCCAAGCTTCCAGATGGCGTAAGTCGAGATGAAATAGGCGATGGAATTTGGTAATGCGAGCGCCACCCGTGACAGGCTTCCGACGCCGCGCTCGGCAAGCAAGTGCGCGACCTGATTTGAGCATCGATCGAGCGCTTGATAACTGATGATTTCATCGCTACCATTCGCGCGCTTGAAAATGATGGCGGAGCGATGAGGCGAGGCTGCCGCAGCATTACTAAGACTACGACCGAGCGACACCATGGGCTTGTCATTCATGGGCGTGCATGCGAACAAAACCGTGACGCCGATATTCTACTTACTCCCCGAGCCAAGAAGATACTGAATTTGCTGGGGCAGGGGGACGTCCAGTCAAGGGCTCGGCGAGTGCTCTATCAACATTGCCGCCCTGAGAAGTATCAGCAGAGTTGGTAGAACGTCCGAGGCATCCTTGTCGCAAGTTCCGTCTTAGCTTCCATCGCCAATGAGATTCCGTCGCTCCCGCTATCGGCTCGTTGTCGCTCGCTGGTTCAAAGGATTCCTGGAACAGCCGCTTCCTTAACCAACTGAGACCGTCAGTTTCACGATAGCAGCCGTTGCAGTGTAGACTCACCTCAAAATAGAGTTGCTCGGGGCTAACCGAGCACTAGAAATGACGCACTAGCTCACAACACCACAGAAGAATCACCCCAGGGAGCCTGGCAATGCTGACCTTCTTGAGCGTGGCCTTACTGATCTACGGTTCCATGCACCTCTACGCACTTGGCAAGGTGTGGATGGTCTTTCCGCATTCAGTCGGCCTGACGCTGGCGCTGGCGGGGATCGTCCTGACAGTCTCACCTCTGATGGTTTGGCTCCTGGAAAGGCAAAGCTGGCACCGCGTAACCGTTGCTACCGCCTGGATGAGTTATACATGGATGGGATACTTGTTCCTGTTTCTTTGCATCGGCCTGTTATTCGATCTCGGCCATGCGCTGGCCACTTTGCTGAATTTCAAGTGGCCCCTGAACGAATCGCTGGCATTGCGAGCCGTGGGCCTGTTAGCCCTTGCCACGCTGGGCTACGGATTTGTCGAAGCGCGGCGAATACGGGTAGAAGAAATCAACATCACCACACCCAAGCTCGCTTCCGGCCGCGTCACCATCGCACAGATATCCGACCTGCACCTCGGCATCATGCTGGGAGATAACTTTCTCGACCGCGTCATCGGAAAGCTGCGTGAGATCAAGCCTGACATCGTCGTGGCGACGGGCGACATCGTCGATGGGCAAGGCGATGACCTCGAGGCGCTTGCGCGGCACTTTCATTCGTACACACCACCACTAGGGGCGTTCGCCGTGACCGGCAATCACGAATACTATGCCAGGCTGGAAAACTCTCTGAGCTTCCTGCGCAACGCAGGCTTTACCGTGTTGCGCGGCGAATGGGTCAAAGCAGGCGGCATCGTTCTGGTGGGTGTCGATGACCCCGCCGCATTATCTTCAGGACAGCAAACCAGACTCGATACCGGCAAGGTACCCGCTTCAGTTGCCGCCAATGAACTCATCGTCCTGCTTAAACACCAGCCGGCGGTGAGCAGCAACACGCGCTTCGATCTGCAACTCTCCGGGCACATTCATGGCGGGCAGATATTTCCGTTCGTCTATCTGACGTGGCTGACCTATGGCGTACACACTGGCCTCACCGAACTGGCCGACGGGCGACGCTTGTATGTCAGCCGTGGCGCCGGCACTTGGGGGCCGCCGATACGCCTGTTTGCGGCGCCCGAGATCACGCTGATCACGATAACGAGCGCAAAGAAATGATCGCCTGCTGTGTCGCTGCGCGATTAGCACTGACCACCGGAGGCAACTTGCGTTGGCCAGCCTTCGCCAACCCAATATCTTGTCGGGACATCCCGACAAGATATCAACCAGCAGTCGCGAATGTCCGGCCGGCAAACGGGCGTCAGCGATGAAGAAGAGTCATCACCGTCGCGCACAAATTCCCGCCACTCTCAACTCGCCCGAACCGGTGGTGGACCGCAGCTTGAGACGCCAGAACAAAGGCCGATGTAGTGGCATCTCGGGTGGTGAATCAGTCGGCCTTCACGGCCAATACCGGGCAAGGAACATTGAGCAGAAGTTCCTGGGCGACACTGCCAAGAAAGAGTTTTCCCACGGGCGAGCGCTTGCGCAGGCCGATGACAAGCACCGAGACCTGTAGCGAGTCGACCAACTCTTCGATTTCTTGAACGGCACTCTTGCCCCGCACAAACTGCTTGAATTTGGCATCGATGCCGGACGCATCCAGCAATCTTTCCACGCGTACAATATCAATGGTTTCGGCCACTGATTGATCCCGCTGCGGGCCACCGGGACCGGCATTAACCACCACCAGACGTTCCTGACGCCGCTTTGCGATTTCCAAACCCATATCCAGAGCGGCTTGCCCTTCGGGGCGCGGCACATAGGCTACGAGGACGGTCATGTTCTTGCTCCTTATTTGCTCAATCATAATCATAACCGAGGAAGCGTCGAAAGTCTGAAAGATTGTGGTGGCGGTTTGGCCCATGACAGAAACTTGTGTCGCTCGCCGCCACGTAGAGACGAATTGCTGGCGGCCACCTGAGCCGTTCTTTGGTGATCCGTCTTGCCGCCCGATGACCCGCTGCGACGCTGTCGTCGAGAGACCAATTCCGACGAAGTTCGCCGGGCACTTCCCGGGCTTTATTGACAAACCGAGCCCGCTTCCCTATAGTGGCCAAATGGTTGAACCACTCAGCCATCGACAGCCAACGACAATACAACCCAATTCGGACGACGCGGCGAAGATGAGCGATACACAATACGCGATGGGTGAGCTGCTGGCCGTGCAGCTCGCGCGCGACCTCGCCGACGGCGAGACGGCGATCATCGGCACCAATTCCGACATTCAGCTCGCCGCTTGCAACCTGGCGCGGCAGATGCAGGCGCCGAGACTGACCTGGTTCTCCGGCCCGGGAGGGATGGTCAACCCTACCCGCGACCGGCTGCTGTCGACCGCCGACTTCGAGAACATCGAGTCGGCGGAAGCATGGCTGGATCTGCCGGTCATGATCGACTTCATCGACTGGCAGATTCACTTCTTCGACTTCGCCATCCTCTCCGGACTGCAGGTCGATCGCTTCGGCAACATCAACACCGTCGTCATCGGCGACCATGCGAAGCCCAAGCTGCGCGGGCCGGGCACGGTCGGCATCGCGGCGCTCGCCGGGCTGGCCAAGCGCTTCTACATCGTGCTCACGCGCCACGACCGCGGCGCCCTGGTGCCCAAGGTCGATTTCCTCTGCGGCCCCGGCCATCTGGACGGCGGCAACTCGCGCGAGGAATACGGCCTGCCGCCCGGCGGGCCGAAGCTGGTCGTGACCCCGTTGGGCGTTTTCGATTTCGCGCCGGGCTCGCGCGCAATGCGGATCAAGTCGCTCAATCCGGGGGTGACCCTGGAGCAGGTGCGCGACGCCACCGGCTTCGATCTGATCGTCGACGGCACAGCTCCGGTCAGCGCGACGCCGACGCAAGAGGAACTGCGGATACTGCGCGCTCGCGTCGACAGGACCGGGGTACTGCGCAAGAAGTTCCCCTGAACCCGGCCGAGACGCGCCATGCCGTACCACTTCACGGATACCCACCTCGCCTTGCGTGACGCGGTGCGGCGCATGGTCGATAAGGAGATCCGGCCGATCGCCGCCGAGATCGACGCCAACGACCGCTATCCGGAGGAACTCATCCCGATCTTCGGCGACATGGGCCTGCTGCAGAGTCTGGTGCCCGATGCGTACGGCGGCCCGGGCGGCGACGTGACATCGATGTGCATCGCCCGCGAGGAGATCGCCAAGGCATCCGAGGCCTGCGCGCTGCTCGCCGGACAGTGCTCGATCGGCATGATCCTGCCGCTGCTGCACTTCGGCACCGAGGAGCAGCGGCAGAAGTGGCTGCCGCTCATCGCCAAGGGGCGCACCTTGACGGCGGTGGCCATGACCGAGCCCGAGTCCGGTTCCGACGTGGGCTCGATGCGCACGCGCGCCCGGCGTGACGGGGACATCTACGTCATCAACGGCCAGAAGTGTTTCATCACCTGGGGCAGCGTCGCCCACTACGTGCTGGTCTTCGCGCGCACCAGCGGCGACAAGGGCTTCGAGGGCTTGAGCTGCTTCATCGTCGATACCAAGACGCCGGGTTTCCGCGTCGGCCGCAACGAGAACAAGATGGGGCTGAGAGGCGTGCCGAACGTGGAGCTCTTCTTCGAGGACCTGCGCGTTCCGGCGGAGAACATGGTCGGACCGGAAGGCAGGGGGTTCCTCGCCGCCATGCGCATTCTCGACATGAACCGGCCGACCCACGGCGCCGCCTCGGTGGGGCTCGCCCAGGGCGCGCTGGATGCCGCTGTCGACTATGCACGCGGGCGCAAGCAGTTCGGCCGGGCGATCGCCGATTTCCAGGGCATACAGTGGATGCTGGCGGATATGGCGATGCAGATCGAAGCGGCGCGCACGCTGGTCTACGAGACCAGCCACCGCATCGACAGCGGGGACCACGCGCGGCTGGCTGAAATGTCGGCCATGGCCAAGTGCTTCGCCAGCGACATGGCCATGAAGGTGACCACCGACGCCGTGCAGATTTTCGGCGGGGCGGGCTACATGAAAGACTACCCGGTCGAGCGCATGATGCGCGACGCCAAGCTCAACCAGATCTTCGAAGGCACCAACCAAATCCAACGCATCGTCATTTCACGCCATCTTCTCGACCTATGACATCGCCAATCTCAAAGATAACTTCCCTCGAACAGGCCTTAGGCCCCGTTGCGGACGGAGCATCGGTCGGCTTGGGTGGCTGGATTTTCTATTCGCAACCCGTGGCGCTGGTGCGCCAACTGATCCGCCAGGGGGCCCGCGACCTGGATCTGGTGCCCACGCCCGGCTCCATCGCGCCGGACCTCTTGATCGGTGCCGGCCGCGCGCGCAGCACCGTTTGCGTCTTCCTCTCCTTCGAGCAGTACGGACTGGCGCCGCAGTTTCGCCGTGCCGCCGAGGCGGGGACGCTGAAGGTGTACGAAATGGACGGCCCGGGCATAGCCGGCGGTATGCGCGCAGCCATCTGCGATCTGCCCTACATGCCCATCCCGGACCTGGCGACCGATCTGCCGCGAGTCAATCCGCAGCACTACCGACCGCTGCCGACCCTGCCGGGCGAGCGCAGGCTGCTGGCGGTGCCGCCGGTGCGTCCGGACATCTGCCTGATCCACGCGCAGCAGGCCGACCAATACGGCAACGTACAGCTGCTCGGCTCGCCCTTCTTCGACGTGATGCTGGCCCAGTCGTCGCGGCGGGTGGTGGTCTCGGTCGATAGGATCGTCTCGTCGGAGGTGATTCGCAGAGCCAACCACTTGACCAAGCTGCCGGCAAACATGGTCGACGCCGTGGTCGAGATCCCCTTCGGTGCGCACCCGACTTCCAGCGCCGGCATCTACCGGGCCGACGAGGCGCATCTCAAGGAATACGTCAAAGCCTGCGCCAAGCAGGAGAGCTTCAGGGCGTATCTCGAGCGCTATGTGGAGACGTCGGCAACCAACGCCGCCTATCTCGACCAAGTGGGCGCAGCCCGTCTCGCCGGGCTGGCCGTGTCCGAGAGCAATTTGGCGTGATCGCCGACGGCGAGTTTCGTGCGCTCGAGACGCCGGCTCGCCAAGCCGGACATTGACCCTTGACATAGCCGAAGGCTTGCGCCAGACGGGTTGAGATGGTCATTCCCTGCGATGTTTCCCTTCGACTGCGCCTGATCGCCGTCGCGCAGGAAGCGGCGGCGCCGGACTTGCTCATCCGGGGTGCGCGGATATGGAACGCGTTCACGGGCGAACTCCTGCCGGGTGACATCGTGGTGTGCGCAGACCGCATCGCCAAAGCGGGTCCGTGGAACGGCCCCATCACTGACGCGACGGTGGTGCTCGAGGCCGACGGTCGCATCGCCATGCCCGGCTACATCGAGCCGCACACCCACCTGCTGCTCTTCGCCGATCCCTTGAGCGTCGGTGAGGCGGCGGTGTGCCGGGGCACAACCTGCCTCGTCTATGACGAATTGATGCTGCACCTGGCCATGGGAACGGAACGCCTGCTGGAGGCGACCAGGGCCATGTCTGCCGCCGCCCTGCCCCACATTTTCTGGATGGCCCGGATCGCCTCGGAGTCGCGCTTCCGCGGCGAGGAGATGTTCTACTCACATGCGGAAATCGGCCGCCTCTTGGCAAGCGATCATTTCTTGGGAAGCGCGGAGATGACGCGTTGGGCCGACTTGCTCGACCCGACGCGCTCGCCAAGGCTGCTGGCCATCCTCGAGGATGTGCGACGCAGGGGCAAGATCAACGATGGACACTTCGCCGGCGCGAGTCCCCGGCGGCTCGCCGCGTTGAGCAACACGGGCATCCATTCCTGTCACGAGGCCATCAATCCCGACGACGTCCTCGATCGTCTGCGCCTGGGCCTCTGGGTGCTGTTACGCAATTCCAGTCTGCGCGAGGATTTGCCGGCGCTGCTGCCCGCCTTGGCGAACACCGCCTTCCACGATCGCATCGCCTACACGACCGACGGGCCGGCAGAGAACCATGTCGCGGCCACGGGCATGGTGGAGCATCTGATCGCCGTGGCGCTGAGTTCGGGCGTGGCGCCCCATCTCGCCTACCGCATGGCCACCCTCAACCCGGCGCGCTTCCTCGGCCTGGATCAGGATCTGGGCGCGGTTGCCGCCGGGCGAATCGCCGATATCAACCTGCTCGCGGACATCGGCCAGCCCTTGCCCGAATTGGTGGTGTGCAGGGGCCGGCTCATCGCCCGCGATGGCGCCCTGATGGTGCCCGCCCCCAGCGCCGAGTTTCCCTGGAAGCAGGTCTTCGCAGGCAGCGAGCCGGCGATTCCCGACTGGACACCCGAGATGTTCGTGTTGCCCAGCGACGCGCCAAATCCATTTCCAGCCGGGCGTTTTGCCAATGCGGCCATCACCCGCGAGACGCCGACGACGCTGCGGGCATGCCCCGGCGGGCTGTGGTCCAGCGAGGGTTTGATGCTGGCCGCGAGCGATCGCGGTGGCAACTGGATCAGCCGTGGCGTGGTGCAAAATTTCGCTGACGGGGTGGATGCCATCGCCACCACCTACACCACCAACACGGGCTTCTTGGTGCTGGGGCGCACCCCGCAGCTCATGGCCGAGGCCTTATCGCGGCTGCGGGCCATGGGCGGGGGCATCACCGTCCGTCCCAACAGCAAGGCGTGGTCGGACTTCCCGCTGCCCATCGCGGGCATCCATGGCCGGGCGGGCTTCGCCGAAGCGGTGCGCCAGGCACAGGATTTCCACCAGTTGCTCGATGCCTGCGGCTATCCGCACAGCCATCCCAGGTACAGCCTGCTGTTCCTGACGTCCGACATGCTGCCAGAGGTGAGAGCAACAGAGGCGGGCTGGATTCGGGTCAAGACCGGCGAGGTTCTGTATGCTGCCGAGCAGCTAGGTCCTGCGCCCGTCCAAGATCGATGAGCGGGCGTGCCGGCCGCAGCCCGATGCGCACCCCGCCGTCGACGGCACACAACTGATGGGAGAGAGCTCCATGGCGGCGTCAACAGATAGCATCAGCCCTGATTATCTGTCGCTGTCGACATTGGCCGGGCTGCTTAGGTCGCTGCCCCGCGGCTGTCGTCTATCCACTTCGGGTTGTTCACGGCCAGGGCCGCTTGCAGGCAGGAGCGCAGGTGTAGGACGAGCCGCGCGTCGGTAATCGGGAAGCGGCCCTCGCGTATGCCCTCGGCGAGCTCCCGGTTCAGCGCCGGCAGTTCGCCGCCGTGTCCGAGCAATTCGGCAAGCCCGAGGCCCTCGGCGGCGTCGTTGTCCGCGCCGTGGCGCAGCTGGCGCAAAACGACCTGCAGCACATTGACCGTGATGCGCGTCTGGAAGCGATGGTAGCCCTCCAGCGTGGGAAGCAGTTCGCGCTCCAGGTAGTTGGAGGCCGCCTGCAGCAGCACGTCGGCGGCCGGTATCGAGGTCGCCATCTCAGATGCGACGGCCGGTGTTCTGCCAGAACGGATCGCGCAGGCGACGCTTGAATATCTTGCCGCTCTCCTCGCGCGGCAGCGTCGCATGGAAATCGATTCGCCGCGGCAGTTTGTACTTGGCGATGCGTGGTTCGAGAAACGTCCGCACTTGCTCCGCGTCGAGCTTGGCGCCCGGCGTGATCTCGATCGCTGCCGCCAGCGATTCGCCGAACTCGTCGTCGGGAATGCCGAACACGGCGCAGTCGTGTACGCCCGGGCATTGCAGCAGCACGGCCTCGATCTCCGCTGGATAGATGTTGACGCCGGCGGAGATCACCATGTCCGAGCGGCGATCGCAGAGATAGAGGAGACCCTCTTTGAAATAGCCGATGTCGCCGCAGCTGATCAGCCCGTCGCGCTCGACCTCGGCGCGTTTGGA
>Ga0172380_10005240_pt1 | contig 15910 bp, 13 predicted proteins | sample Leawe162metaG_FD_119747 | JGI IMG/M metagenome (GOLD analysis project Ga0172380, IMG submission 119747) | Leachate microbial communities from a municipal landfill in Southern Ontario, Canada - Leachate well 162 metaG | ecosystem: Engineered > Solid waste > Landfill > Unclassified | place...
AATGCCGGGAAATAAAACAGGCGGGAATTGTTTCCTGCGCCGCCTGTGTTGATCTCGCGGCTGATTTTACTGCTGGAGTGATTCAGAAAAGCTGAATGCACTTTATATACGTTGTAAAAATATACCGGAGAATTTTATGAAAAAGACCAGAATTATTGCTACTGTTGGCCCGGCGTGCAGCAATTTGAAAACCTTGAAAGCCATGATTAATGCCGGAGTGAATGTCTGCCGGTTGAATTTTTCCTTCGGCACTCCTGAAGAGCACCGGGATAAAGTCGCGATGATTCGGCGTGCCGCTGCTGAAACCGGAAAAAGTGTGGCTATCATGCAAGATTTGCAAGGGCCTAAAATCCGAGTTGGCAAGCTCAATGCTCCGGTTGCGGTAAAACGCGGCGACACGATTACTCTGTCGGGAAAATCTGAGCACAAAGATAAATTTTATCTGCCGACGACTTACCGCAATATCGCGGCTGACACCGAGCCGGGGAAAACCATTCTGATGGCAGACGGCAGAATTATTCTTCAAGTTGTTTCAACAGTAAAGTCTGCGCGGGAAGTGGTCTGCAAAGTCATCAACGGAGGGATAATTCTTACCGGTAAAGGCATTAACCTGCCTTATACCAGGATTGCGCTTCCGGCGTTGACCCCGAAAGATATTGAAGACGCATTGTTCGGAATTGAGCTGGGCGTGGATTATATTGCATTGTCGTTTGTCCGCACCGCTGAAGATGTGTTGAAGCTTAAACGTTTACTGAAAAGCAAAAATGCCGATATTCCGGTTATTGCCAAGCTGGAAAAGCCGGAGGCGTTGGATAATTTGGAAAGCATACTTGATGTGGTTGACGGAGTAATGGTGGCGCGTGGCGATCTGGCGGATGAAATTTCTTTTGAACGGGTTCCTACTGCCCAGAAGCATATTATTCATCGTGGCAATGCGCGGGGCAGGCTTACTATTGTGGCAACTGAAATGCTCAGTTCGATGATTGAAAATCCGCTTCCGAGCCGGGCGGAAGTAAGCGATATTGCCAACAGTATTATTGACGGCGCGGACATGGTTATGTTGTCCAACGAAACTGCCACCGGTAAATTTCCGGAGAAAGCGGTAAAAGTCATGGCGGCTGTAGCGAAAGAGGCCGAAGCAATGATTCCACCTCAGGAATATCTTGACGAGTTGTCGGATGATGAAAAAATGGAAGTGACTCATGCCATGTGTTTGACTGCGTCATTCCTGTCACATGAGTTGAACGAACGCGCCATCGCGGTATTGACGACAACTGGCGAAAGCGCAAGAATTTTGTCAAAATACCGTCCGGACTGCATTATTTATGCCGCTACTCATTGCGAGAAAACCTATTTTAGAATGGCGGCATACAACAATGTTCTGCCATTGCTGCTGACCGGCGAACAGGCGCAAGATGAAAAAAGCGCAGTAAAAGCGCTTGAACAATTGAAAAAATTGTTATTAGAGAGAAAACTAGCCAAGCCGGGGGATCGGTTTATTCTGTTGACCGGCATTACCGGAAAAGACCGTAACTGGCAGTTGAACTCAATACATACTGTTACCATCGACAAAAGTTGAAATGCCGACATTTTTACAGTAATCCAGAGCTCAGTAAAAGTGTCTAATCGAATGGCCGTTTTTGCGTTCGCATAAAGACCAGTCTCTCCAGGCATCTACCAATTTTACAGGATAAAAAACTGATGCCGGAGGTGTCACATGTTTATAGCCCAACAAAATATAATGTTCGACGCCTGCGGAGTCGCAGATTTTTTGCCGGATTATTCTATAAACGTGTTATCCCGTCGGGATAAGAAAACTAACTGTCTGTTGGATTACAGGAAAACAGGCGTTCAATTGGACACATGCTTCTGCTCAAGTATTGAGCTCTGGTAATCAGCCAGTGACCCATTCTTTGGCTTCTTCGATGTCCGCACAGGCAAATACTTTGACATGTCCGGGCATCATAAAACTGAATATTTTAGTTGAATTGCGCACCCAGTCCAGGTCGGAGACCACGGCGATATGATGCCAGGCGGTGAGATGCATCAGTCCAACTTTTGCATCGTCCCACATTGCGCTTGCCTCATAACCGGAAAAATCACTGCCCAGATGATAAAGCAGATTAATCTTGCCATGGTCTTTAATTTTCTTTTCAACCAGTGGAATTAAGACCGATTCATAGTCTTCGCCGGTAACTTTGCCTTTGGCAGTGAACCCGACAACATTGTCCGGGAGGTTTTTGATGATTTCAATCATGGTATTTTTTTCTCCTTGTCTTTTTCGTGATAAATTTCAGTTTGGAAGCAAAAGATGATTCTAAACACAATGTTGTACAATACTGTCAAGCGTATTCGTTGTCAAGCACGCTGGAATTTGTCGGCAGCAAATCAGAACTGATTGCACTTTAATCTTGTATTGTTCAGTTGACGGAATTATGTTAAATATCCAGGTTTTGTATTTTGCTAACAGGGGGAACTATCGTGATTGATTATACCGTTATTATTCCTGCTTACAACGAGGAGTTGCATCTGGCGGAAACGTTGAGCTGCCTGAAAACGGCAATGTTCGCGGTGAATCCGCTTAACGGAGAAGTGATAGTTGTTGACAATAATTCAAATGACCATACTGCCGCGATTGCGGAAGCTCACGGAGCAAAAGTGGTTTTTGAAGCGCATAATCAGATTTCCCGCGCCAGAAACTGCGGGGCCGCAGCGGCGTTAGGTCGTTACCTGATATTTCTCGATGCTGATACGATTATCAGTCCGGAAATTTTACAGAAGGCATTGAGCTTTCTGGTATCCGGCAGATATTACGGCGGTGGAGTGAAAATAGCTTTCAGTGAAAACGTTCCGGGTTCGGCTTTGCTTAGCATTAAACTTTGGAACCGTCTGGCGCAATCCAGAAAATGGGTGGCGGGATGCTTTATATTTTGCTTGAAAGAGGCATTTGATGCCACTGGCGGGTTCAGAGAAGATATCTATGCTGCTGAAGAAATCTATTTTGCCCGCGCAATGCTCAAGTGGGGAACAAAGAACAAACTGGCATTTGCTTTTATTGACAGTGAAAATATTAGAACTTCCCCGCGAAAAGTCAGGGCGCATTCGATGGCATTTCTTTTAATTACCATGTTGATGCTGGGCGCGTTACCGTTTTTGCTGAAATTCAAACGCATGTGTCGCATTTGGTATAATCGCTGAATATCAGCGACAGCTTCCTGGCATTTGATGACAGGCGTTATTCCCGGGGAAAATAATTTCAAGCTTCGCAAAACTTTAAACATTATCAATATATTGCCGTTTTTTGTTTGACAGAAGCTGAAATTTCATGTCTATTATATAGCTAGAAAGCGTTTTTTAGACTAGTAAATCAGAAAACGTTTTGCCGTCTTTTATCCAGGATAAAAATTATTCCGGGGGAGTGGTGATGGACAGAGTAAAGATGCCTGAGCTTATTCGCGGCGAGTGGATTTGGAAGAAATCTCTTCTTGGCCGGGCTGACAGTTTTATGTTTGCCAGAAAAGAATTTACGGTCGACTGCACTGGAATTGAAGCGGATTTTTGGATTAGCGCCCATTGTTCCTATCAATTGTTTATTAACGGTCGTTTTGTCGGCTTTGGTCCGCGAGCCAATAATAACCCGAACTCTTCATACGTTGACCAGTACAATGTTTCATATTATCTGCAATCCGGAGCCAATGTAATTTCTGTATTGATTTATTATACGGTTCCGATGCTTTGTCGCCGGGAAATAAAAACTCCTGGTGTGTGGTGTCAGCTTAATATGGAACAGGAACCGCTGGTCTGGTCAGATAAAAGCTGGGATGTCCATGAAGGTAAATGTTTTAATTACAGGCGGGCAAGAGTTTCTCCGGCATTGGGGATGACGGAATTTGTTAATTTAAAAGAATATCCTGTCGGCTGGGATGATATCTCTTATGCACTGCCCTCAGGGTGGAATAAAGCAGACTCCACTGTTCCGGTGAAAGAATTTGGAGCGAGCCTTGAGCCAAGTCCACTGCTGCCAAACAGCTTGGAAGAGAATGAGTCGTTTAAATTATTGCATAAAGGCAGTTTTAAAAGCAACTGTGCCTGTACGCATATTTCGTTTGAAGAGGTTTTTCAAGGGATGGAAGGCGTTTATGCGGCAACATCGTTTATTTTCAGTGATGACGATGTTATGATGCCGGTCAAAATCTATTCTGATGACCCGTTTAAATTTTTCTGCAACAATCGCCTGGTGAAGGCGGATCTTGGTTGCGGTACGGTCGAATGTAGTGATAACAATGCGGAAATTCCAGTAAAAAAAGGCTGGAATCGCTTTTTGATTATTCAGAATACATCCATAAACAGCATTGGAATGATGTTAGTCTTTCCGAAAATAAAGCAGAATGATTTGCAACTGTTTCAAGATACGATTCAAGATGCGCCGCTGTGTTGGAATATCGCCGGCCCGCTGAAACTGCCGCTACCTGAGGCGACGCCGTCTTTGAAGTTTGAACGGTTGCGCTCAACGTCATATCTGCCGTCAGAAAATAATATTCTGGATGTCAATTCTTATTTGCAAACTTGCTGTTTCAAACAGTCAGCTGATAATATTGACTTGTCTGTTGGTGCGGAGGAGTATCTGCTGTTTAAATTAAGCAGCTTGAAATATGGATTCCCTTATGTCGAATTTGACGCGCAGGAAGATGATTTAATTGATTTCACTTTCGGGCACCGGCTTAATGGAAACGGATTTCCGGTCATGGAACGCGGAATAAAAGGAACTCATACCGTGATTGCCCGTGAAGGAGGCAATTCTTATATAAAATTCAAACCGGCAGAATGTTTTTATTTGCTGGTTACAGTTCGCAAGGCGCAGAGCAAAGTAAAAATAAATCAGTTGACATTCGATGAAATGTTGCGATCTCAGCGCAACGAAACTTCTTTCCGTTGCTCAGATGAGGAGCTTAATCATATTTGGAACGTGGGAAAGAAAGTATTAAAACGCAGTTCGGCGTTTATTTATCAAGACGAACCTTACGCGGATTATTCCTGTTATCTGTTTGATTCATATATCAGTGGCATTAATATGATTTCTGCTTACGGTGATTATTTTCTGTCTGAAACCAGGTTGCGCCAATTCGCGTCCACTCAATTTGAAAATGGCGATATTCCGGCGCTGTCGTTTGGGAAAGCCTTTAAGTCGCAAATTAATCAAATGTTCTTTTTCCCGGTATGGTTGAATTATCAATATAAATCCAGTGGCAATGATGCTTTGCTGACAGAGATGTTGCCGCATTTGGATATGACTTTTGAGTTTTTTGAGTCGTTGCTGGATGATGAAACTGGCTTGTTGCGCGATGTAAACTTGCATTTTGATTTGAAATGTGTTTTGAATAAAAGCGCTGACCGTCATGAAGGTATTTCCACAGAATTGAATTCCCTTTACTGTCGCTACCTGCTTTCTGCCGGAGAAATTTACCGGTCGGCAAAACGGCCGGAAACGCTGGCAAAATGTTTTCGGATGGCATCTGATATTGCTCAGAAGATTAAAATATTTAATTTGGCCCCGGATGGGAAACTTTTTGCCAAATATTCTGAGCACGGAGTTCAAGCCGCGGACAAAGATCCGTTGTCAAACATTTTAGCATTATATTCCGGCGTCGCTCCGATTACATCGTTTGAAAGTATTTTCTATGAGTTCTTCAATTTTGACAAACCATTTGCACGATTCCCTGAACTTACAGATAATCCTTATTTTACATTTCTGTTTCTGGAAACTCTTTTCGCGCTGGATCAATGCAAATGGGCCATAAAATACCTGAAAGACTATTGGGGCAGACGGATTGATGCCGATGCAGTGGCTTGGAAAGTGTCGCCTGGCTCAGAAGATGTTGCGATTACCGAGTTTGTCAACGGAAACTCTATTGTTCCTAATGTTTTTCTAATTCGGGAAGTCGCAGGTGTCCGGGTGGCAGAACCAGGGTATTCCACTATTTATTTTAACCCGGCGGTTAGCGTGCTGGACTGGGCGGAAGTAATGATTCCAACCAATTACGGCAAAATCAAAGTCAGATGGGAAATTGTTGAAGACGGCTCGCTGGATGTTACCATTGACGCTAAATTTCCGTTGAAGGTTTTGCCGGAAATGACTCCCGAAATGATAAAAAACACTACTTTCAGGTTGGGTGGAAATGTTTCTCTGCTGGATCCGGAAAGCGCTGGATGAGCAGAGAAAAACGATGAAATTATTTAATTCCGGCAAATATTCCTTCCTGATGGGAATTTTTATCCGCAGATTTTCAATGTTGGAATAGAAAAACCCCCTTTTACTGATTATCTTATGTGGCTTAATGTGTTTTATGTCGTATCGACTTAGTTTTTTTGATGTTTTATTTTATTAATGTAATATATAATCGGAGGCTGAAATGAAATGTATTGTGCTGGGTTATCACAATATCGGTTGTATCGGTATTGAGTCCCTCCTCAAGAATGGCTTTGACATTCAAGCTGTGTTCACGCATAAAGACAATCCTAATGAGAACATCTGGTTCGGTTCTGTGGCAGAGCTGGCATCCTCAAAAGGAATTCCGGTTTATGCCCCGGAAAATATTAATCATCCGGTATGGGTGGAAAAAATCAAGGCCATGAAGCCGGATATGATTTTCTCTTTTTACTATCGCGATATGGTTAAAAAAGATATTTTGGATATTCCCGTTTATGGCTGCATAAACCTGCATGGTTCGCTGTTGCCGAGATATCGCGGCAGAGTTCCAATCAACTGGGCAATAATTAATGGCGAGACGGAAACCGGAGTTACCTTGCATTATATGACTCCTAAAGCCGATGCCGGAGATATTATCGGTCAGGAAAAAATTTCTATTGAATATAATGATACGGCCAAAACCGTATTTGATAAAGCATCTGCTGCTGCCGAAAAAATGCTCAGTAGCTTGCTGCCGCTGGTGAAGGCAGGAAATGCCCCGCGTACTCCGCAAGACTGTTCAAAAGCAACTTGTTTCGGCGGGCGCAAGCCGGCTGACGGCGAAATTGATTGGACTAAATCCTGCACTGAAATCAGAAATCTGGTACGTGCGGTAACGCGTCCATACCCCGGCGCGTTCAGTTTCATGGGCGACAGAAAATGCTTGTTTTGGGCGGTATCTGAAGCTGAAAATACGGTAAAAGCCGCTCCTGGGACAGTAATTTCCGCGGCTCCGCTGGTTATCGCCTGCGGCAAAGGCGCAGTGAAAGTGAATTCGGCTCAAACGGAAAACAATATTCTGATGACTGGAGACCAGTTTGCGTCTGAGGCCAGAATCGTCAAGAATATGACTTTCGGCGCAAATCCAAGACTGAAAAAAGAAAAAGACCGCAAGAAGAGCGTTCTGATTCTCGGAGTCAACGGTTTTATTGGCAGTCACCTCAGCGAACGTCTGCTGGCCAGTGGCAAATATGAAGTTTACGGCTTGGACTTGCGCTCAGATTATATTCCGCATCTGCTGGATAAACCGAATTTCCATTTCCGTGAAGGCGATATTTCGATTCATCGCGAATGGATTGAATATCATATTCGTAAATGTGATATTATTCTGCCGCTCGTGGCCATTGCCACGCCGATTGAATATACCCGCAATCCGTTGCGCGTATTTGAACTTGATTTTGAAGAAAATCTGCGCATTGTCAGATACTGCGTGAAATACAATAAACGGATACTTTTTCCGTCAACATCCGAAGTTTACGGCATGTGCGACGACCAGGAATTCGACGAAGATAATTCAAAACTCATTACCGGTCCTATCCGGATGCAACGCTGGATTTATTCCTGCAGCAAGCAACTGCTTGACCGGGTTATTTGGGCGTATGGTGTTAAAGAAGGCCTGAAATTCACGCTGTTCCGTCCGTTCAACTGGATTGGACCGCGCCTTGACAGCCTGACTTCCGCTCGTATTGGCAGCTCCCGCGCAATCACCCAGCTGATTTTGAATCTGGTGCAGGGATCTCCAATTCAGCTTATTGATGGCGGCGAACAGAAACGTTGTTTCGTAGATATTTCCGAAGGCATTGAAGCGTTGTACAAAATTATTGAGAATGAGAACGGTGTTTGTGATGGTCAGATTATCAATATTGGTAATCCGGTCAACGAGGAAAGCATTAAGAGTATGGCGGAAATGCTGGTCGAAAAATTTGACAAACATCCGCAACGCGCAAAATTTCCGCCGTTCGCCGGCTATATTGTCGTCGAAAGCGGTTCTTACTACGGCAAAGGGTATCAGGATGTTCAGCATCGCGTTCCAAGCATCAAAAATGCCAAACGCTTGTTGGATTGGGAACCGAAAATCACTCTGGAACAATCAATTGAGACCACACTGGATTTCTTCTTGAACGAAGCGATAAAATCCGGAGAATTTGGCGCCCAGGGTGATTGAGTGATTTTGGGAAGAGCACTATGCCAAATGTAATCGAAAAGTTCAGAATACTTGCTGGAGCGTTAAGTTCCGGCAAGTATTTTATTATTATGGTAATATTTGCATTTTGTGTGTTTTTTCTTGGACTTGGAGCGCGGGACTTGTGGGGCGGAGACGAACCCAGAGTTGCCGGAATTTCTTCGGAAATGACTTTTGACGGCAAATGGCTGGCCCCGCACTTGAACGGGAAACCGTTTCTTGAACAACCACCGCTTTACTACTGGAGCAATGCTTTATCTTTCAAGATATTCGGTTATTCCAGCAGCGCGACAAAATTACCTTCTGCATTAGCGGCTTTTCTTGGGGTGATGGCGGTATTTATGCTGGTCAAGGCAATGAAATATTCCAATCTGGCGGCTTTGCTGTCCGGGGTAATGCTGGCAACTTCCGCCCAGTACTGGCGATATGGACGCAAGTGTATGGTGGATATGTTTTTGTGCGCCTTCATCATCATCGCCATGACAGCGTTTTATAAGCTTTGCAGTTCGGATAAAACAAAAAACAAAATCTCCTGGTATCTGTTGTTTATTCTGGCGTTGGGTGGAGCAATTTTCTCAAAAGGTTTAATCGGCCTGGCTATTCCTTCCTCCGCTTTATTCTTCTGGTTGCTGGTTGATGATATTTACGATAAACGCAAATTTAACTTCAGCCGGTGGATATTTTTGTTCAGTGGCGCCTTGCTGTGTTTTATTCCAGTAGGTATATGGCTGTATTTTCTTTACCGGGATTTTGGTTTTGATGCGTTTTACACGGTTACCTGGCATAACAATCTTGGACGGTTTATTGGTTCGCATCCGGACCACAAAGAACCGTTTTATTATTATTTGCTGAAATTGCCGGAGCAACTTCAACCTTGGACTGTCCTTCTGCCGTTTGCCGTGATTTTTCATTTTATACGGGCAAAAAAAGAGAAAACGGCCAATTCATGGTTTATGCTTTGTTGGTTATTGATACCGTATTTGATGTTGTCTATAGCTGCCGGCAAACGTCAAGTTTATGTTTTGCCGTTGTATGCAGCGGAAGCAATCATGATTGGAACCATGTCGGCAATGTGCCTGGAAGGACGCGTTAAATTGCCATGGAAAATAAATTATCCGCTGATAGCGAAAATATTTGCAATCGCCTTGACAGCGGCATTGGGAGTTGGCGGCATAGTTTTTGCCGGAATAGTATTTTATTGCCATGAAACGTTTGTTGCGTTGTTTTTTCCGGCAGTAATGTTGTTGGCGGCGTTGTGTTCGTGGCGCTTTATGTCAAAGTCAAAAATTGGCGCGGTCGCGTTGGCTTTGCTGGTTGCGCTGGCTGCAACTTATATTGCGGTGGATACCGTTCTGTTCCGGATTAACAACGCGAAACAGTCTTATCAACCGCTTTTTGAATGGTGTCGCGCTGAAATTGATTCAGGGAAAAAACTTTATCTTTACGCTCCGACGGAAAGAATCAGTGGCGGAGCAGTATTTTATTTGGGTTCCCGTATGCCGGGACTCAGTCTTTCTGCTCAAACAATTGAGGCGAACGCTATTGTACTGACTGAGGATTCAAACTTGGAAAAACTGAAAGACCACGGTTATGTTACGCTGAAATTCTTTGAAATCAAAAAAGATAAATACTATTTGCTGAAACATGAAGGCGGCGCAAAATGAAAATAGGACTGAGAGTTGATGTTGATACCTGGCGCGGAACGAAGCAAGGCGTGCCGAACTTGTGCCGACTGTTCAAACAGCATGACATCAAAAGCACATTTTATTTTTCTGTTGGTCCGGATAATATGGGCCGCCATCTGTGGCGCTTGCTGAAACCGGCATTCCTTTGGAAAATGCTCCGCACTAATGCCGCCGGATTGTACGGGCCGGAAATAATTTTTATGGGCACAATGTGGCCGGGGCCGCAAATTGGTAAACATTTAGGCAAGGAAATTGAACAGGTCGCGCTGGATGGACATGAAATCGGCTTTCACGCCTGGGATCATCATCGCGAACAGTCGAAAATTGAAAAACTTTCCGCTGCGGATGTTCATTGCCTGCTTCAGAAAGGCGTGGATACGCTGACTAATATTACCGGTTCTGCTCCGGTCAGTTCGGCAGTTCCCGGCTGGCGGTGTACCGATACTACTCTTTTGGCAAAAGCTCAATTTCCGTTTAAATTCAACAGTGATTGTCGTGGAGAAAGTATCTTTCGGCCAGTCGTTGACGGTAAGCCGCTGGAACAGCTTCAGATTCCTGTAACGCTCCCGACGTATGACGAAATACTTGGACGCAATGGCATTACCGATAATAATTATAATGATCACATGCTTTCTCTTCTCGCACCGGGCAAACTTAACGTTTTGACGGTTCATACTGAAGCCGAAGGCGGCAAGTGCCTCGCGATGTTTGATGATTTTATTACCCGCGCCAAAGGTCAAGGATGGAAATTTGTTCCGCTCGGCACGCTTATTGATGCTCCGGAAAACGTTCCACTTGGAAAAATTGTGCCAAAGTCTTTCCCTGGCCGGGAAGGCTGGTTGGGATGCCAGGAAAATATCTGAGCAGAAATCAATTATTCAATTGCAATCCGGTTCTCCAAATTAGTCTTTTTCTGCATGAAAACACAAAAGCTAATGCTTTGTCATTGAGATTTTTTTAACTACAGGAAGACAAGGAAGCAATAAAGCTTCAACTGCAATCCGGTTACCATAAGCCATCTAAATCTATTGCGTTGGTTTAGGAATTAAATCACCTTTCTTTTCTTTCCATCCGGCTTGGTGAAGTCCTTGCTTGAGAAGAGAAACTGTTCCATTTAAATATCCGCCTCCGCGATTAAATGTTCCGCGCCAGAAAGATATTTTCAGTAAGAGTTCATGACTATTGGCATCATAAATTTCAGTAGAAAGTGTTTTCGTGCAAAAGAAATACGGCTCAAAAGAATGATTGACAAGTTTCGGAGGGAAAATAAATCCATCTGTGTATTTTACTATGACGTATAGATTTTTTTCATCAGACTTATATCCATCTTTTAACCCCGAGTCTCTGAGAATGGTTCTAATATCCATACCTACTTCCTCTCCACCGACATCTTCATAATAAAATAAGTTATAGTTATCTAATTTGAAATTTGGGTTTACGTATAGCGAGATTTTCTGTTTAGATTCTCGCATGATAAACGGCGTTGTTAATGCAGACAACAATATGACTATTACTGTTAATATAAAAAATGCTTTAAACCGGTTTTTTTTATTCATATTCTTGCCCCGCGTATATTTTGTTAAAGTAATGGCAATGGCATTTGTTCCACGGGTCTCTGCGTAGTCTGACCCTGTGATTTTTATATTTTTGTACATAATTATTCATTGTTTTTGTTTTTAAGTGCTCTTAAATTAATATTTTTACGTCAAAAAACAAGTTTAAGCATTTTCCGGTTCAGTTCCGGAACTCCATACGCTCAATATACTTTGCCTGGATATTTTCGCAAGTCGGCTTTGGTTCGAGTTTCAAATTGCACATCAAATTTCTCGAGAATATCATTTTTCCTTAAAACAATAAAACAGCCTTTAAAAATAGCTCTAAGACCAATTTATATAAATAATTTACATTTTGCTAGCTTAAAAATATAAAAATCACAGGGTCAGACCCACGCAGTTAATTCAGCAGTTAAACCCAGCAGTTAATTTTTCATGGTTAAACAATTTAAGCGGATTCGACGGATTCCGCAATTGCGGGACTCCAGTACGTTCAGTCTAAACACCTAACACGTTACTCTTTTACCTTGCAATTTGCTTTGTCTTTGTCTTCGCAATCTCTGCGTTCGCCGGTTTAAGGCTAAACCTGGCGCTACTAAGCGGTTGCGACGGAGCGGAATCACGTTGCATCAGTGATTTGATTATTGCGGCAATCTGTGGTGGACTGCGCCTGAACAGGTTGATTAATCCGCTTGTTCCGGGTCATCGAAAAAGGTTTCCTGTTTTGCGTTGCCGAGCCCGTTATGCCGGACGATATCGCCTTTAATCATATAAATAATGTCTTCGCAGATGTTGGTGGCGCAATCGGCAATCCGTTCCAAATGTCTGGATACGTTCATCAAGTTGAGATAATAGGAAACTTTTTCCGGGTCTTTTTTGATATTTTTCTTCAATTCTTTGAAAATATCGCGCCGGAATTTATCAACGCTGTCATCTCTATTAATGACTTCGCGCGCCAAGTCTTCGTTCATATAAATCAATGAATCCAGTGCGCCTTTGAGCATATTCCGGGCGATATCCATCATCGGTTTAAAATCTACAACGTTTTCCGTGCCCGGATGTTTTGCGATAAAACAGGCGCGTTTGGCAATGCTTTCGCCAAGGTCGCCGATACGTTCCAGTTCATTGTTAACTTTCATGCAGGTGACGACATAGCGCAAATCTCCGGCCACCGGTTGATGCAGCGCCAGAATCTTCAAACATTCTTCTTCAATTTCAATTTCTTTACGGTCAATGGCGTTATCGTTTTCGATTACTCTCAAGGCTTTTTCGCCATCGCGTTCGGTCACGGCGACGACCGCGTTTCGCACCGCCTCTTCAACCATTGAGCTCAAAATTAGAATGCTTCTTTTCAGCTTGTCGATTTCAGTATCCAGATGTACTTTCATAATATTTCTTCCCTTTGTTAAAATTAACCGAAGCGCCCTGTAATATAATCTTCTGTCTGCTTTTTTTCCGGACTGGTAAATATTTTTTCAGTTTTATCGTATTCAACGATTTTGCCTTTGTAAAAAAATGCGGTATTATCTGAAATACGCGCCGCCTGCTGCATATTGTGAGTGACAATCACAATCGTGAATTTTTCTTTCAGCTCTTCAATCAACTCTTCTATTTTCAAGGTTCCGACCGGGTCAATGGCCGAGGTCGGCTCATCCATCAATAAAACTTCCGGCTGAGTCGCAATCGCTCTGGCAATGCACAGCCGTTGCTGCTGGCCGCCGGACAAAGCCATGCCACTCTTTTTCAGCTTGTCTTTAACTTCTTCCCACAACGACGCGCCGCGCAAGGCTTTTTCCACCCGTTCGGCGATTTCTTTCCGGTTGAGCTTAAAATGCAGTTTCAGGCCGTAAGCGACATTGTCAAAAACCGGCATTGGAAACGGGGTCGGCTTCTGGAAAATCATTCCAACTTTCCGCCGCAATTCCAGCACATCGACTGATTTGTCCAGAATATTTTCATTGTCGAGAATAATTTCGCCTTCCGTCCGCTGTTCCCGGTAAAGTTCATAAATCCGATTCAACGAACGCAGATGGGTTGACTTGCCGCACCCGGACGGCCCGATTACCGCGGTTACGCGATTTTCCAGAATATCCAGCGTGTTATCGAACAGCGCCTGGTGGTCTCCGTAATAAAAATTCAAGTTACGGACGGATATTTTTACTTTATCCCCATTATGATTGATCATTTTATTTTGTCCTCTGTCATTTTGCGCTTTTGCTCTCTTTAAATATAAACCGGCAGGAAATATTCAATATCAATATGGCGGCGGTAATCAGTAATGCCGCGCCCCACGCCCGGACATGCATCTCCTCAAATGGAGAATTTCCCGCATATTCGTTAATCAATACGGTCAAATTGGCGGTCGGCTGAGTAAAATAACTGCCCGGCCAACTGTCGCTGCACTGCGCGGTAAACAGCAACGGCGCGGTTTCGCCGCTGACACGCGCTATCGCCAGTAATATTCCGGTTATCAAGCCGGTTTTCGCCGCCCGGCAGATAATGCTGAATGTGGCTTTCCAGCGCGGCATACCCAACGCCAAAGCTGATTCGCGCAACGAATCCGGAACCATTCGCAACATATCTTCAGTTGTCCGGAGTACGACCGGAAACATGATTATTGACAACGCCACTGAACCGGTAAGACCGGAAAAATGTTTGGTGGTAAACACCAGCAGCGCATATACAAACAATCCGACAATAATTGACGGAATTCCCATCATCACATTCGCGGAAAAACGGATTAGATTGCCCAGCCGGTTTTCTTTCGCGAATTCCGCCAGATAAATTCCGCCCAGCAGTCCGGCTGGAACTCCGATTAGCACTGCGCCAAAAGTTATGATAACCGTTCCCAGCAACGCGTTGAGCACGCCGCCGTCCGGAATTCCGTAAGGTTTGGTCGGCTGAGTCAAGAAGCTCCAGTTCAATGCTTTAACGCCATTGGAAATAACCGTGTAAAGTATCCAGAACATCATGAAAACCGTCAACGCCACAAACAGGATGGATAAACCTTTGAGCACAATATCTATGGTTTTTCTGAATGCCAGTCCGCGCTTTTGCATTATCGTTCTCCCATTTTCCGGCTCAGCCGGTTGAGCCACATCTGTGCCAGTACTTGAATCAGGAAAGACATTCCCAGCAGAACGAGCCCCAGTTCAAACAACGAACTTTTAAATATGCCGTCCGCTTCCGCAAAATTGTTCGCCAGCGTCGCCGCGATGGTTGAACCCGATTGGAACAGCGATTTCGGCAGCAGTTGAGTATTCCCGATGACAAACAACACCGCCATGGTTTCCCCGACAGCTCTGCCCAGACCAAGAAAAACCGCTCCCAGCAAGCCGCGCGCTCCATAACGCATGGTGATGTCGCAGGTAACTTCCCAGGACGTCGCTCCGGCGCCGAAGGCCGATTCTTTCAACACCGGCGGAACCAGCCGGAAAACATCGCGCATTACCGCGCAGATAAATGGCAGCACCATCAACGCCAGAATAATCCCGGCGGTCAGGAAGCCGAACCCGTTATATGGACCGCTGAACAGCGGAATAAATTTTAAGTGTAAAGTTTCAGCCAGAAACGGCTGAACATGATTTTGCATGAACGGCACAAAAACAAATAACCCCCACATGCCGTAAATAATACTTGGAATTGCCGCCAGCAAATCCAGCGCGTGACTGACCGGAACTCCAATCCAGGTTGGAGCATTTTCCACCAGAAACATCGCGGAAATAAAACTTACCGGCGCGGCGATGAGAATGGCAATCGCGGTCGTGACCAGCGTTCCGGTAATGGCTGGCAACGCTCCGTAAACATTGTTCATCGGATCCCATTCAGTTGAAATCAGGAACCGGAAACCGAACTCTTTGATTGCCGGTATCGACAACCAGAACAGCTGAATAAAAAATCCAATCATCAACATTACCGCCAGCAACGCTGCGCAGGCGGTGAAAAACCGGAACAGCCGGTCAGACTGTTCCGGTGAAATTAATCCGTGTTTCTTACATTTTTCCATCTAAACGCAATTTCTCTCTGCTGTTATTTGGTGTAAGCCGGTTCGCCGTTGACTTTGACTTCTTTCGCCCACATCTGAGCGACCATGTCAACAACATTTTTCGGCATTGGCACATAATGCAATTTAGAGGCCGCCACAGCGCCATCATTATAGCACCAGTTGAAATATTTCAACATTGCCTGAGCTTTAGCCATATCCTGCTGATTTTTGTAAATCAGAATATATGTGGCTCCGGCA
>Ga0172380_10005241_pt1 | contig 15906 bp, 6 predicted proteins | sample Leawe162metaG_FD_119747 | JGI IMG/M metagenome (GOLD analysis project Ga0172380, IMG submission 119747) | Leachate microbial communities from a municipal landfill in Southern Ontario, Canada - Leachate well 162 metaG | ecosystem: Engineered > Solid waste > Landfill > Unclassified | place...
CCTCGTTCCGGGAAAAGGCGTGGCAACGAACACGCCCAACCCATCAAGCGGAAGACTCAGGCAAAACGAAAGTGATCGTTCAAGAGAGGCTTCTGTTTCGCCCGGCATCCCGACCACAAAGTATCCATTGGTGCGGATCCCAATACGATTGCAGGCGTTGGCAACGTCACGAGCCTGTGACTGATCTGCTTTCTTCCCAATCGTTTTTTGAAGCATATCCGGGTCACCCGACTCGATTGCCAGATTGAGTGACCTGCAGCCTGATTCGTGCATGAGCTTCAGGAGTCCCTCGTCGAGGTCGGCGACATGGACTCCGTTAGGAGTGAACCAGTTGACTTTTTGACGCAACCCGGCGATCCCTTCGCAAATCTTCATCAATCTTTCATGATCTGTAGTCAGGCGGTCATCCTCGAAAGCAATGAGTGAGGGAGCGTAAAGACTGGTAACCTCATCGACCTCCGCAACGACATTCTCAGGCGACCTCCCGCGCCACTTGGGTCCGAAGACCGCGTGGATACTGCAAAAGGAGCAACGACCAGCGCATGAACGACTTGTCAGGATGGAAAGGATCGATTTGTGACGGGATGCCCACCTGCCGCCCGAACGGGTCAGGTAAGCGTCGATGTTTAAAAGGTGTCGGGCAGGAAAAGGAAGCAGATCGAGATTTTCGATGTATTTTTTTCGCGGATAACTAAAGATTTCCCCATTTTGCTGGAAAGTAACACCTTCGAGCCCTGTGAAATCAAGCTTTCCGGAAGCGGCTAACCGGTCGGCAAGCAGGGCGAGCGTCTCTTCACTCTCGCCTGTTACAACGCAATCGAGGATATTTTCCTTTAATACAACTTCAGGGAAGATGGTCGGGTGCGTGCCGCCGGCGATGATCGGGATGGCCGGAAGCAAATTCCTCAGCTCCGATATCAACCTCTTGAAAGGACCGTATCTCGTAGTAAATGGACATGAAACCCCTACCAGATCCGGCTTCTGCGTTGCTGCGAGCCGGGCGAGGCCAACCGGGTCGAGCCCGATCTGCCACCGGCCTTTCGCAATCGATTGCGGGTCGGCAAGCGTTGCCGCATCAAGGATGATGACGGTGTGGTGATGAGCTTCAAGAACGGCAGCAAGATAGGCTACGCCTAATGGCGCAGAGATCGGCTCATCGCGGAGTAGGGCAGTCGCCGGGGGGATGAGCAGCACGATCTTCATCTGTACCCGGTCACAGGTCGAGGGTAAAAGATTGGCGTAAAAAGTGCCTGGCGCGGAAGTTCTCTTTGAACTTCAACAAGCCCCAGGTGGGATCTCCCCAAATCGAGGAAATTCCGAAGTCAAACCACTTATAACCCTGTGCTTTCGCCCAGAGCAGTGAATGATAGGTGAGAAAAGGGACCGGACGATAAATCTGTGCATCGGCAACGTGAGCCATATAAAACTCGAGTACTGTTTCCTCGTTGCAGACGAAGTTCCAGATTACCGCAACCATTTCACCGTCGCGTTCCACAGTAGCCATCATCAGGTTTTCCGGGACGAGTTGGTGTAGCCGTTCGATTTCTTCCCGGTTATGAGTCGGAACTACTCCCAAACCTCGGCGATTTTCCTCGAGTATCACCCAGAACCTGTCATACTCCGCTTGGGTGGGGTGATCGATGATCCGAAAGCTAAGTCCCTCCCGTTCAGCCTTGCGGAAGGCTGTCCTGCTTTTATTGACAAAACCGTCGAGCAAAAGTTCTTCATCAATAAAATCGAGTGGTACTGCCTGCGTCAACTCAGTACGAGATACGCTAAATCCGTGTCTCCAGAGGGCAAAATCAAGTGGCTGGTCGTTGTAATGGCTGTAGATAACCGGCGGCGGGGTTATGCGTATCCGGGCGATTCCACGTTTCCGAAGGTGCTCGATCAAAGCGCGAATCGCGTCTTCGATCTGGTGATACTTCAATCCGGGCGCAAATGCAGGCCCCCCATACGAAGCACCCGGGTGTGAAACCCAGACTCGACTACCCTCTTCCACTCGAATTGCTCCGGTGATCAGGCCAACCATGTTTCCTTTTCGCCGAAACGCGAGGTGGAGATGCTCAAAACGCCCTTCAGGATGATAATCGAGGAAGCGAAGCGAGTGAAATATCGTCCCGCCTGCAGAGTGAGGCCAGAAATCTTCCCATTCTTTCGGATCGAATTCCTCTGAAATTTCAATCGGATGGGTGATGATGCTGACGGGGGGTTTAGTTGAGTCCAAGCCGGTAGCTTCGAAAAGATTGTTGAATTGGTTTCTACATCGTTGGCACATTTTAATGCCTCCGACTGCGCCGAGCCAATAATGGTACGGAAATTCAATATACGCAAACTACCGGAAATGACCAAATCGCACCGGTGACTTGCTCTATCCACGTCAAGATTGGGGTCAATTTCATGGAATTACCCTGTTGGGTAGAATGTCTGAAACCGACCGATCAATTGGATGTGAAATCAGGAATCGCGAAGGAGTGTTATGGAATGCTCACAGATCGAGGAGAGGGGACAGCCTTTGCAGATAGGTGTTTTCAGACAGTGAGTTTTGGCGAGAGTCGTGATTTGAGCGTGAAAATCGTTGAAGAGCGCTACATCCTTGGGAAGTGAAGGCTGAAAGAGAGAGCGAAGTTCTTCATAACCAACATTTTCAGAGACAATCCCTAATCTCGAAAAGACCCTGCGGGTATAGGCATCCACCACGAAGCTGGGGAGACCGACGGCGTAGAGGATAATTGCGTCTGCTGTTTCCGGGCCGACGCCGGAAAGTGCATCCAATTCAAGTCTCAGGTCTTCGATGTCTCTCTCTATAAGCGGCGGTGAAGGAATTCGGATCAATCCGGCCACTTCCCCCCATCGTGATTCGATTACGCCAGTAAGCGGCATCGAATTGTTACCGAAGTAGCTCTTCCACCAATGGGAGATTGTCTTCAGTCGAAATGGCTTCTGTGTGCAAAAGCCTGCAGGTCTGGTCAATTCAGTCAGAACATCGATATTGGTGTCGAGTATCAGATCGGGACACATCAGTCCTTCACGGCTGAGTGCGGCAATTGCCTTCCGGACATTGACCCAGTTCGTATTTTGCGTAAGAATGCAACCTACTACAACCTCAAAGCTGGTTGTTCCCGGCCACCAATTTTGAACACCTTGAGCCCGACGTAATCGCGAATAGACATCCAGTAGATCGATTGGCTTGTCTGAGACCCGCGATATCTTTGCGCGCTGATCAGCCAATCGCCGGGAAGGTCGTATTTTGAATAGCCGGTTCGATCGGCTTGGGGCGGAGGTTTCTGTCGATGTTAACCATGACTGTCGTGTACCGGAAAGCTTCACTGGTAACTGCGGTGCGGGGATCGTAAATCGTGACAAGAATCCTGACTGTCACCGAAGTCTTTCCGACTTTGTAACTCTCACCGTGAAACTCGACCATGTCTCCGACACGTACAGGTGCGAGGAAGTCTATATCCGACATGTGCTTGGTGATCATATTGTCCGACTTGGCGATACGCATGCACCAAATCGAAGCAGCAATATCTGCCCAGGCTAACATTTGTCCACCGAAGAGAACATCTTTGGTTCCGACGTGAGATGTCAGGCAGAGCTGGCGTAAAAGTAGTTCCATATATTAGTACTTTGTAAGATTATTAAGGAAAACGTTCAATAGTTAGATCAGTAGTGCCGACCAGTATCGGCACTACTGATAAAGTCAAGTCAATTAGTGCTGGGCTTCGCCGAGACCCCGATCAAGCATCATCAGTGCCGGGAAATGGTCATCGATCTGCTTCACTTTCTGAAGAGTGCTGTCGAACAACTGTTCCTCTTCGACCTGCTCAGTCACGAACCACTGTAAGAAGGCGAATGTGGCATGATCATTCTCTTTCCTGGCGAGATCGACAAGGGCGTTGATTTGTGCTGTTGTCATCTCCTCAGCTTTCAACGCGGAGGCGAAAGCGTCTGCCGGACTCTTCCAAGATTCAGAAGGCTTCTTGATGTCGGCCAGTGTCACCCGTGCACGCTGGTCGTAAATATAGCCCCAGATCTTCATCGCGTGGCCCCATTCCTCACGTGAGTGGGCAGACATCCAGGCGGCGAAACCGTCGAGGTTCTGGCTCTTGAAGTAAGCCGCCATGCCTAAATAGAGATAGGAGGAGGTCATTTCGGAGTTGAGCTGATCGTTCAACGCCTTTAACATTGTTTTGGATACCATTTGTTTTCCTTTTATGGAATGTTATTTTCGGATTTATATTGTAAGATGGTCAACAAGCCGCGCTCTCACCGGATTGGAGAGATGATACGAACTTTCTTCACAATCGGATAACCGGCAAGCGGCAATTCGAAGCCTTAGTCAATTTTCTCTAAAAGCTTTCACACGATGACTCAAATCGATCTGTTACCGAGACCTAAAAAAATCGAACTCAAGCCCGGGTTTGTCGAGGTGCCCGCGCGTTTGAGTTTGTGGTCTGATGCGAAAGAGCTACTGCCCGGGGGAAATCTTGAATTTAACGCTGCCCCTCGCGACCTGGCAGACGTCTTGGTACTGAGGGACGAGTCGCTCGCTTCTGAGCAATACGAACTCACGATCCGTAACCAGAGACCGGAAACCATCCTGATCCGGGCACGAGGAGTACGCGGGGCGCGCCATGCGCTCTCAACTCTCCATCAGTTACTTCATCAATATGGCAACAACTTACCCGTATTGCAAATCGATGATGAGCCCGCATTTCCGGTACGGGGAATCATGCTGGATGTCTCAAGGAATCGCGTTCCCACCATGGATGAGTTGTTCCGGTTGATCGATCAGTTTGCTTCTTGGAAAATAAACCACCTTCAGCTTTACACCGAACATACCTTCCGTTATCGTGGACACAATGAAGTCTGGCGCGGAGCTTCGGCATTAACTCCTGCGGAAGTCAGGTTGCTGGATGCCAAATGTCTCCAGGTCGGTATCACCCTTGCAGCGAACCAGAACTGCTTCGGGCATATGTTCAATTGGTTGAAGCACCCTCGCTATGCCGGGCTCGCGGAGACTCTTGGCGACTGGGAATGGGAAGGCAGACGGCTACCCGGTCCGTTCAGTCTCTGTCCGCTCGAACCGGGTTCGTTTGAGCTGGTGAAGGATTTGCTGAGTCAATTGCTTCCCAATTTCAGCAGTGGGCTCGTCAACATCGGCTGCGATGAAACTCTCGACGTCGGTCAAGGCAGATCCAGATCAGAAGTGGAACGGCTTGGTAGCACCACAGTATATTTTGACTTTGTCCAAAAAATAAGCGACGAGGTTCGTAATCATAAGTTCCGTCCGATGTTCTGGGCAGATATCGCCCTTTCTCACCCGGACGAACTTCACAAGATTCCCAAAGGCATGATCTCACTCGCATGGGGCTACGAGGCAGATGCGCCTTTTGCCGAATGGTGTAAACGGTTATCTGATGTGGGCAGCGAGGTCTGGGTTTGCCCGGGAACAAGCTCCTGGCGTTCGATCACCGGGAGGACTGAGGAGCGTCAGGCAAACCTGAAAGCGGCTGTCGAGCAAGGTCTGGCGAATGGAGCGCAGGGATTCATGATTACAGATTGGGGGGATGAAGGCCATCGACAGATGTGGCCAGTTGCCCTGATTGGTCTCGCCGAAGCGGCGGATGCTGCTTGGAGCGGTCACACAGATCCGACCGCTGATTGCACTTTGGATAAGTTTCTGTTTAATGATCAACCAGGTGTGGCGACCTGGTTGCGAGAACTCGGCGATGTTGACTTGCCTCAGCGCCGGTTCTATGGAAGGAAGAGTAAAGAGGGGCACTTCACTCACCTTAAAAATTCATCGGCGCTATACCTCGAACTGCAGCATCCTGAGTTAGCTCCCGTGGCCGCGTCTGAACTCGAAGCGCTCTGGTTGTCAACAGCTTACCGTCTGAGGGATTTGATAATGGCAATCCCTGAAGCTGATGAGTTGACTTCGCTGGAACTCCGCCTGACGGCAGAAACCGCACTCACAGCGTCCCATCTCGCAATTCGCAGGGTTGGTAGCGGGAGAGATGGCGTGGAGGCCAAGGAATTTATTAAACGAATCCGAAAGATAATAACAGCCCATCGAATATTATGGCAATTACGTTCTCGCCCCGGCGGCCTCTCCGAATCGGTGAATTACTATCAAAAGGTAATAGAAAGACTACTGGACGAGAAAACGGCGAGAGGCGGAAGATGAAAAGCAGATCCGGATCGAAACTTATCGTTGGCTGCATGACCGGCACAAGCATTGACGGAATCGATGTGGCGTTAGTCGAAGTCAACGGTCAATTTCCTGATTTACAGGTGAGGTTTATCAGAGGCGTTTCGGCAGATCTGGGAGAGTTGGCGGCTCAGTTGAAAGCATTCGCCAATGGAAGCACCCTCACGGCGGCAGAAGTTACCAGATTGGCGTATGACCTTGGTAGAACCCACGTTTCAGCGATCTCCGAATTTTTGTACGAGGACTCTCCGGATCTGATCGTCTTGCACGGACAGACGATTTTTCATCGACCGCCTTTAAGCTGGCAGATGATCAACCCCTGGCCCGTTGCGCATAATTTTGGGTGCGATATTCTTTTCGATCTGCGTGGAGCAGATCTCGCGGCGGGCGGTGAAGGCGCTCCCATTACCCCTCTGGCAGATTTTATTCTATTTCGAGACGAATCAAAACCGCGCATTATTGTCAACTTCGGTGGGTTTATCAATTACACATACCTGCCCGCCGGGAACAGTTACTCAAAAGGGTCGATTAAAGAATGGATAGCCGAAGTTCGTGGCGGAGATGTTTCGATTTGCAATCAACTACTCGACCGGATCAGCAGGGAACTACTGAAGCAGCCCTTTGATTTCGGAGGTTTGACCGCGAAGAGCGGCACTACCAACAATCAGGCAGTTGCGGATTTGTTGGCGAGACTCCGGCCATCCTCGACAAAGATCAAGTCGCTCGGCACTGGCGATGAGGCATTCGGTTGGCTGGAGTTTTACAAAAGTAAGCTACCACCGCAGGACATCCTGAAGAGTGCCTGCGTCGCGATAGCACAAACACTCGCTGAGACACTTGCGCCTTTGGGGAAAGTGGAACTTTACGGAGCAGGAGGAGGAATGAATAACCGGGAGCTTATCGAACAAATCTCAAGGATTACCGGTCAGACAGTGCAGTCAACGGAAGTCTTGCGAATCCCACCTCAGTTTCGCGAAGCAGTTGAGATCGCGATATTAGGTGAGTGTTCCCGAACCGGTGTGCAAATTACGCTGCCTCGAATCACTGGCGCGAAATCTTCTGCCATTAGTTATTGCTCGATTGTTCAGGAAAAGTAAATCGGTTGTGAAATTTATTGATTCAAGAATTTTCAACTGGATTGGTCGGAGGGAAATTACATTCAGAACGCTTCCAGTTGGATTTCATTTAAGTGTTAGGACACGGCTTGTGACAAACTTCAACCGGGCCTTGAGCGTATGCATTGTGTCACTGTTAAGAATTCTACCTGCGTATCGACACGAAATTTCACGTGATTACATTTGCTAAGTAATGATTTGACAATGTTTAGTAAATAAGATGGTTAACAACGCGTCACAATAATCAATTTCGATAGTAAAATGCCTCCCAAATACTGTTGGACTGTTGAAAAACTCCAGTTCGTACAGATTCAGCCAGGTGGACATCTTTTCAACAGCCATAAGCTATCGTGAAGAAGTGCGAAACTCATGAAACCATCGTTGGAAATCAGTTAAGTCTCTTATTATTAAGTCGTAACGATTATTGCTATTTGCGTTTATCGCAACAATCCAAAATAATTAGGATTTCTTCATGAAATAATTACAGACTTTTTATTGCAGGTCTTGCGATTCCCTCACGCATTTCGTATATTTGACGACACGCTGAGAAGCAGGATTTCCTGTGACTCATCTCACAACAGTCGTCTGTAGAAGTGGTATCTTTCGTTTAGAGATTCCCGGACGATTTCGGTGTTCGTTCCCGACTTGTTCAACCGGCATAACCGCCACCTCCGCACTGCCCTCACGATTCTACGGCAATTCGTGCCTGCAAGTTCCATCGATGTGATTCATGATTGCATCATGCGAAATCGCACTATTTCAATCTAATTTCGTACTTTTCGACCAAATCTAATGCCTTGGCTTAAGGCCCACTCTTGCCCTGATTACTTGTTTGCAACGGGACAAAAGGCTCAAGGGAATGCATCAATCTTAGGAGGCAGTAATGGGTAGAGTCAGAGTAGGTCTGATGCTGCTGATGTGCGTACTATTTCTCGCACCGCTCTCTGCGGGAGCGGCCAATTCGACCGGAGATTTAGTATCACAGCCGCTTGGAACGTCTTACGCGGCCACAGCAGTTCAGTCCAACAACAATTTAGCAATCCCTGAAGCCTTGCAACGGGCTCTGGCGGCAAAAGGCCTTAACGCCTTGCCGGCTCCTGCGGTGATCACGCCTCATCGTGACCGCCGTAACGATCCGGATCAAGCCGGTTATGAGTTCCGTGATAGCGACGAGGGTGACGGTCCCGCTTTTGAGTGGATCGACATCGTCGGCGCTGAAGGCGCTCAGAGCTGGAACCTGGCAGATGATGAGAATGTAGGGGCAGATCTTGGATTTGCTTTTACATGGTATGGTAATGAATTCCGTACCGTTTATGTGTGCTCTAATGGCTGGTTCTCTTTCTCGAGCCAGAATACGGACTACGATTATACCAGGTACGGTCAAATCCCTGATGGAAATGCACCGACAAGTTGGATTGCTCCGATGATGTCGGACTGGTATATGCCAGACGGCGGTTCTTTGTGGTTTTGGACCAATGATGAGTATGCAGTCATCACCTGGAACGAAGTAATCCACATCAACCGGGACGGTACCAACGCAACCTGGCAGGCTATCATCATGGCCGATGGTTCGGTGACCTTCCAGTATCGAGCAATCGAAGGCAACCCCGGTTTCCTCGTTGCCTACCAGAATGAAAACCGCGACATGGGTGCCGAAGTATCTCGCGCTGAAGAATACCTTCAGCCCGGAATGGCTATCGAGGTTTCCAATCGCTGGCAACAGTTTGATGGTGCTGGCATCTCTATTCGCCCGGCCGCCATTAACTTCGGTGACGTGCTTCTCGGTGGATCCGCGACAATAGCGGTCCGCGTCAGCAACGTCGGTGGTGAAGCCCTTTCTATCACCAACGTCACCTGTGATGAAGGTGCATTCATTCTTCCCCAGTTGGATCAGGAACTCGTTCTCGATCCGGGACAAAGCTTCGACACCGAGGTTTCGTTCAGGCCGGAAGAAGCCCGTGAATACGCAGCCGATATCGTAATCGCCTGCAACGCTGAAAATGCCGACGGTGACGGAAACTTCATGGTTGCCGCCTCCGGTGTCTGTGTTGAAGCTCCCTCGATCATTGTCGATCCTGAAGCTTTCAACGATCTTCGCTTGAACACTGGTGAATCCCAGGAATTGGAACTGACCATCTCTAATGATGGCGGCGCTGACCTGATCTGGGAATCTGAGATCGAAGTGACCGAAGAACCCGATCGTGACAATAACGGTCGCGGGCTCCGCGGTGTTAATGGCCGTCGCAACGGTCCAACTCGTGACGACCCGAACGAACTTGCCGTCCTTGCTATCAAAGGGTCCGGCGAGTACGGTTGGCATGATAATAACACCTGGCTTGAAGTTTTTGCTAATCAGGATCCCCGCGTTACTCTTATGCAGATCGATCAAATCGACGAAGTCGCTGACCTCGCCGCCTACGATCTCGTAGCAACCGGTGAAGATCAAGCCGCTGACTTCTACCAGACCTACAACGGCCGTCGTGACATATTCGATGAATATATCGCCGATGGCGGTCTCTTCTCCTTCTTCACTGGAAGTAACTCCTTCCAGGATTGCTCCATCCCCAGCGATCAGGGCGACATTCGCGTTACCCGTACCCCCGTCGGTGGTGAGTGGGGCGACGTAAACGAAATGTTCCTCAACGATGACCGTGACGGTCTTATCGAAGGCATCGAAGAAGAATACCCGATCCTTACCCCTTATGAAGTCTATCGCGACGATCAGCAGGACGAAAACCGTCGTCGTATCATTATGCGTGGTAACTCGCTCAACTATTCGCACGTGAGTGCTGGTGATCTTCCTGATGATGCGGTTTGGTACTACGCCGCACAGGGTGATCACAACTCGATCGTCATGGCCGACTGGCCCTACGGCAACGGCTATATCCTCTATACCGGTATCACTGGTACCCTGTTCTATCAAGCGAACTGGGGTTGGTCGTCCGGTATGGAGTGCGTCAACCTTACCAAGTGGGCGGATGGCGTCGGCTATTCGCGCTGGATCTCCATGGATCCCATGGAAGGTGTCGTCCAAGGTCGCGACTCTCAGCAGACTTTTGTTACTCTTAACGCGGCAGGTTTGGTTGAAGGCGATTATCGCGCCAACATTCACATCCTGAATAACGATCCGCGCGATGATGATGTAGTTGTTCCGCTTCACCTGTTCGTTGTCGGTGCACCTGACATCACTGCAGACCCCGAAGCAGTTAACTTTAACGACGAATTCGACGACGTTTTCAATGGCTTCGACTACGAAGCAATTGTCGAGATCTCGAATGATGGTACCGCCGACCTCGTCGTCGATGGTATCGAATTCTCAAGCGCTGTTTACTCAAGCGCCCAAGAAGGTGGCTTTGCACTGAGCCCGGGCGAAGCAATCGACGTCTCTGTCGTGTTGCACGCCGAAAACTCTGGCGACAATGCAGCTACCATGTCGGTCTTCTCGAACGATCCCGATGAAGAAGAACTCATTGTGAATCTCATTGGTGTCACCGGCTCGCCGCCCCGATTCGTGATCAATACTCACGAAATCGTCGATCGCCTCAATACCGGTGAACAAGCAGAGCACATCCTCACCGTCTCCAACGGTGGTGAAGCTCCCCTCCGCTTCATGCTTGAGGCAGAAGTAACCTCCGAACCGGAACGTGACGCCAATAGCCGCTCACTCCGCAGTGTCGATGGTAGCTCCGCCGGTCCAGTTCGTGACAATCCGGGCGACCTGATTGCTCAGTTCAACGGACCCAATGCGGTCAACCAATACTGGTCACCCGTTGGTTACGATATGGACAACGACATTATGTATATCTCCAGCTACACCAATAACGTAGTTGTAGAATTCACCCACAATAACTATGCAGACTTCCGTGAAGTACGCCGGTTCAACGTTGCCAGTCCAATGGACGGAACGTACTACGATGGCTTGCTTTACATCGGTTCGCATGGTAATCAGATGATCTCCCGCTACGATATCAACGGTAACGCAGTCGGTCAGATCAACGTTGGCTTTACCTTCTATGGTATCGCTGCTGATCAGGAAGAAGGCTGGATAATGTTCCGTAACTCTAACGGAAACAATATCGACGTCTTCGAGTTGGCCAACGATGGCGCGGCACTTGGTAATCGTCTTGGTACGATTAACAACTTTGCCAACTTCGAAGGCAACTTCATGCCATATCAGATCGAATGGGTCGCAAAGCACCGTGATGGTCAGCTTTGGATCAACAATTCGACCAACCAGCGCATCTACCAGATCCATGTCAACACTGACAACTGGCAGGCTGATGCCGAAGTTCAGAGCTTCCCCAACGGCGGCTCGTCACAGCCTTACGACGCAGTGACGCACGACGGCAAGAACCTCTGGATCGGTGGCTATGCCAATGCTAACTTCCGCATCTATGATGACGGTGTTTCTGAAGCCTACTGGCTTCGTGTCGAAACTGAAAGTGGCGAAATTGAAGCCAATGGATCGTTGGACATTTCTGTTATCCTCGATGCAACAGGCCTCTTCTCCGGCGATTACGTCGCTGAACTTCGCTTCTTCACCAATGACCCCAACGCCAATCCCGATATCGTCGATGTCATTTTGACCGTTGACGGCGCACCCGACATCCTTGTTGAGTGGCCCCCGGCTGATGGCTTCTCCGAAGACCCGGAAGCCGCGGTTGTCGATTGGAACATGCACTACGAAGACCTTTTCTCCGGCGGTCCCTACACGATGGTAGTCGAAGTCACCAATGACGGAACTGATGTATTGAACGTCAGCGAAGTTTATACGGAACACGAATACTTCACCGTTGACGTCGAAGATTTCGTCCTTGATCCTCGCGACTCGCGCGATGTGACCATTACGTTCGAAGCTCCTGCTGACGACGCTAATGAGTTCACGACCACCCTTCACTTCACTTCGAACGACCCGGACGAAGACAACCTCGACATCGTGCTTCACGCCGATGCAGATCTCCCGCCTGAAATCACGTTCGATCCTGATGTTCAAGAAGGAATCGCACAGCAACTCTTCACTGGTGAGATGATCACCACCCAACTTAACGTTGCCAATACCGGTGACGCGCTCTTGCGCTTTACCCTTGGTACCGAGACAATCTCCGAGCCCGGCGATGACCGTGGTGGCGCTCCCCGCCAGCTTCGCTCAACCCGCACGGGTACTCCTGTTCGTGACGAAGTAGATCTCGACGGAATGATGTTCGCCTCCTTCCAGACCAACAGTGTTTGGGGCTGGTTGGACGACGGTTTCCGTGACACAGATCCCCTCCTCGACGCGAACAACCTCATTTCCTACCGTAACGCTGATGACTGGAACAACGTTGATTTCAACGATTACGACGTCATTCTTGTCAGCGCTTACTCACAGCAGTTCAATCAACAGTATGCTAACAACCTCGCACGCTTCGAAGATTATATCGACGGTGGCGGTTGCGCTTACTTTGAAACCGGTAACACGAACCAGGCTATCCTTAGCCCCGGTGGCATCTTTAACGATGCAAACATGAGCTCCTCAAATGGTATCCTGGCTGTCAGCCCGGACCCGAACGACGACAACTATTCGCTCTTCGCTGAAATCTGCCACGAAACCCAGCCCAACTTCTGGCTTGCGGGCGAAGTCATCGAAGGTAGCTCCTGGCTCCACTCCGGTTATACCGTTCAGCAGTTTGAAAACAAACTCAATGACGGTACAATCGAATGGTATCAGGTTATCGCAACCCAGCAGCAAAACCAGGGCGTGCCCGGCGCTGTTGCCTACGGTTACGGTAGCGGTGTTGTTATGACAGTCGGTCACCCCTCCGCCCATTGCTGGTTTAACTACCGAAATGATGGTATGTGGGGCTCCGTCGGCGCAGAAATCCTCTACTACCTCACCTCGGTAGGTGGAGCTGGCTGGCTTTCCGTAACGCCCGAAGAAGGCACTCTTGAAGGCGGCGGCGACCTCGACCTCGATGTCACCCTCGACGCAACAGGCCTTGTTGGTGGCGATTACGTAGGCGCTATTGTATTTGAAACCAACGATCCGGACGACCAGGTCGTCAACTTCCCGGTAGTCCTCAGTGTTGACGAAGCCGCCGACATCGAGATCACTTGGGATGATGATTTAGGTTTCGAAGAAAATATCATCCGTTACAATGACGAATTCGCCGATCTCTTCTGGAACGGCCCGTACGAAATCGTTGTCGAAGTCAAGAACACAGGCGTAATCGACCTCGAAGTCGAAGGCTTCTTCTGTGACGAAGAAAACGGTTTCTTCTACGTTTCTGAAGAGAACGAAAGCTTTGTCGTTGGCGCTGGCGAGACCCGCGATGTCCCGATCATCTTCTTTGCAGATGAACCCGGCGAATACGCTGGAACCTTCACCGTCTCCAACACTTCCGAACGTATGCCTGAATACACTTTCGACGTTGTTGCACACGCATTCAACCCCCCGATCGCTGTAATCAGTGACGACAATTATCACGCAGACCTCTTCACCGGTGAAATGGAAGATTTCAGTTTCACCCTTTCCAACGAAGGTGAAGCAGATCTTGACTGGACAACCGAACTCGAAGTCATCGAGCCCGGTGATGAACGCGACGCCGCTGGTCGTAAACTTCGTTCAGTCGATGGTCGCGATGCAGGTCCGGTCCGTGACAACCCGGGCGACTTGATCGCTCAGTTCAACGGCCCCAACGCTGCAAACAACTACTGCTCGCCAGTTGGTTACGACATGGAAAACGACCTCGTTTTCTTCACGGTTTACAACAGTGCCCTGATTCGCGTCTGGACCCACAACAACTATGCGGACTTCCAGGAAGTTCGTCAGTGGGGCGGCCTCAACGCTATGGACGGTGCTTTCTACGAAGGTCAGGCTTACTTCTGTAACCTGAACAACAACGCCATTATCAAGCGATATGATATCATGGGCAACGCCCAGGCTGATATCAACGTAGGCTACCCCGCTTACGGTATCGCATTTGATAAGGAAGAAGGCCTCTGCTTCATTCGTGAGCAGGCTGGCGCTTACCCGATACACGTTTACCAAATGAATGAAAACGTGCTCGGTCAGCAGATTGGTCTCATCAACAACTGGTCGCAGTTCGCTGGTAACAACGTCAACAGCTACCAGCTTGAATGGGTTGCCAAGCATCCTGACGGTCAGCTCTGGATCAATAACTATGTTGATCAGCGTGTCTATCAGATTGCGATCAACACTGATAACTGGGCTCCCATCGGTGGCGTTCAAAGCTTCCCGGTCGGCGTTTCCCAGCCTTACGACGCTTGTGTTCACGACGGACATAACCTCTGGGTTGGTGGCTACGCGAATGCCAACGTCCGCATCTATGACGACGGCGTAACCGAAGCTTACTGGTACAACTATGAACCTACCGAAGGTACAATCGCCTCTGAGCAGAGCACAGACATCTTTGTTCACCTCGATGCGACCGGCTTGATTGGCGGCGAATACACAGCCGACCTCTATATCAATTCGAATGATCCTTCACAAGAAGGTCGTCAGTTGCATCACCAGACCACCTTGACTGTCACCGGAATTGGTGATATCGAAGTGGAATGGGCAGAAGCCGCCGGCTTCAACGAAGATCCCGAAGCGTGGAGACTCAACTGGAACGGTATGTATGCCGATGAACTCTATAACGGCGGACCTTATCCGATCCAAATGACCTTGCGCAACGTAGGAACGCAGGATCTCGAAATCACCGATGTCTATGGTGATGATATCTTCACAACCGATTGGAACGTTGACAATCAGGCCATTCTTGGCGTCGATGACGAAATCACCATTAACGCCATCTTCAATGCGCCTGACCCCGACGTTTACGATGGTGTTCTCACTATCGAAACAACCGATTTTGATGAAGAAGTTATCGAAATCCCCTGCATTGCAGAATGTACCGCGCCACCCATTATCATTCTTTCTGAAGAAGGTAATGTTGGTAACGAACTTAACACCGGCGATATCGAGAACTTCAGTCTGACGATCTCCAACGAAGGTGACGCAATCCTCCGTTGGGCCGCCGATGTCGAAATCACTCATGAGCCGGGTGACGAAGAACGTGACGCCAATGGTCGCGCACTTCGCAGCGTCGATGGCAGCTCCGCTGGTCCCGTCCGCGATGATCCGGGTGAATTGATCGCCCAGTTCGCAGGCAACAATGCGGTGAATCAGTACTGGTCGCCGGTTGGTTACAATCGGGATGAGGAAATCATGTATATTTCCAGCTATACCAACAATGTAGTTGTGGAATACACGCACGATAACTATGCTAACTTCCGTGAAGTTCGCCGCTTCAACGTTCAAAGTCCAATGGACGGCGCGTTCTATGACGGCTTACTCTACATTGGTCCGCATGGTAATCAAACAATCACCCGCTACGATATCATGGGTAACGCAGTCGGGCAGATCAACGTCGGCTTTACCTTCTACGGTATCGCTACCGATCAGGAAGAAGGCTTGATAATGTTCCGTAACTCCAACGGAAACAATATCGACGTCTTCCAGTTGGCTAACGAAGGTGCGGCTCTCGGCCAGCGACTTGGCACAATTAATAACTTTGCCAACTTCGAAGGCAA
>Ga0172380_10005242_pt1 | contig 15901 bp, 17 predicted proteins | sample Leawe162metaG_FD_119747 | JGI IMG/M metagenome (GOLD analysis project Ga0172380, IMG submission 119747) | Leachate microbial communities from a municipal landfill in Southern Ontario, Canada - Leachate well 162 metaG | ecosystem: Engineered > Solid waste > Landfill > Unclassified | place...
GCGTTCCACGCCGCACTCAAAACATACCTGGTCTGGTACAACACGAAGCGACACCACTTCGGACTGAAGCTCGAAACACCACTCCATGCGCTCGAGTGTTCACAAGCTATTGATTAGAAGACGCTTCAGTGGCTTGACGATGCAACCCGTTTGTCCAGGCGTCTGCGACTGGAGACAAGCCGCGGTCCTTTAGGGTTCGAACTGGTGTATAGAAATAGAGAGGCCGCCGCACAAGAGGATGGTCCGTGGTGGACGGCCTCTCTCGTGCAGCGGCTTGTTACGCCGTAGGGCTGAAGTCCGGGTACCCGGAACAGTTGTCACCCTTTGACCTCATGGAACCCGCGGACAGGCGAGCGTTGACGGCGGCTTCCGCCACACTCCCTTTGGCGCAGCAGAACCCGCCCTCTTCTGCCGCCAAGAAGGCGCAGGTCTGCTCGCCCTTCCTGTAGCCGCACACGCTTTCCAGGTGCTCGGAAGAAGGTAGCGGCTTGGGCGCGCCAGGGTCCCGCACGATTAGGCGAGGCAGGCTCTCGGAGTCGTTCCGGAAGATTGTCAGAGTCCCGCCAATATCGGCGGGGAAGCTCGACGGGACAACGAGGACAGTCATCTCTTCGAAGTCCCAGATCTCCCCCGCCGCGCGCAGAGCCGCTGAGTCGGCAGCGAAGCGCTCGCCAAGCTCTCGGAGGACGCCTCGTACCATGTCCACCAGGGACACGTCGGGCGCTCTTTCCACCAGCATCATGAACGGGGAGTGAGTGAACGGTTGAACGTGGACGACAGTGTAATGAATGTTGGGCATGACGCCCTCCTTCTTCGTGGGCACGCTATCCGCGTGAGGCCCGCATTCCGACCGGACTATAGCACACTAAATAGAAATGTCAGTTCCACTGGCTGGATGAAGTTCGAACCGCAGTATAGAAATGAGAAGACCGCCGCCCCGAGGAAGATGCCCCAGGGCGGCATGTTCGTCAGAGCGACGGTCTGAAGGGTGCAATCAAGCGGCGAAGACATCCGCCGTGCCGTGATCGACGACCACGACGGCGAGCTGCTTCATGTGCTGGAGCTTCAGTGCCGCGTTCTCGTCGATGTGCTCGAGAGCACCTTGAATGCCGGGTCTCTCGGCAAGTCCTCGCGCGTAGGGAATTTCTCCCTTGTCACGAACCTCCTGCCAGTTGAATCCAGGCATCAGAGCCTCGGCAAGCATGCCGCCGTTGACGTCATCGACGTTCAACACGACAATCACGACCTGGTCGTGGGTCATGCCGCGCTCAGCAGCTCGTTGCTTGAAGTGCGAAACGCGGTCACCGTTGGCATCATGGGTGAGGCTACAGCTGTGCTTGTTGACTCCGCGAATCACAGCAAGAGCCTCGGGATCGTCGAGAACTGTTTGGCCCGCGACATCTCGAACGACTGCGCCTGCTGCAGCAGGGTCCTCGATGCCGCCTCGGTAGAGTGAGGGCCCGCCGACGCTGAGGACACTGCCTTCGAGGTCGTCCTTCAGTTCATCGATCGCGCTCAGCACTCGCTTACGACTTGCGGCGTCGCCGAGATGAAGCACGTTCGCTCGGCCGCCGCTGTAATGCCAGTCGACCCTTGCGCTTGCCCTCTCAGCGACCTTCTTGACCCATCGTTCGATTGCGTTTGAGCTCCCGCTCAAAACGCAAACTCCTTCGCCATTGCTGAAGACCTCGGGGTCACAGTCGGGCGGAGTTGGTCCATCGGTTGACATGGAAACGCCTTCTGCCGGCCGCGAGTGAAAAGCCTTACTCACGGCTCCAGAGGCTCTCCATCGTGCCCACATGTGCGGGTTGCGCGCCTTGTTCAAACTCATCTGATTTACTTCTCCTTCCTTTTAACCCCCGTGCCCGCAGCTCGGGCCTACGGTGGGTGACATTCATAATATAATATACAGAGAATTGTAAAACCTGTCAACTCAGATTTAGTTTGGACCACCCCATACCCTCCGAATTGAGGCCGGATAGGAGGAAATACCGGATTAGATAAAATCGTTCGAAAGAAGAAAGGCCGCCCCGCGCTGGAAACGAAGGGCTAAGCCTTTCGTACCGTTGCGGGAGCGGTCAGTTGCTGTAGATACAGAGCGTGATGTTACGACGGCGCCAGCAACGCTTCACGCATTTTCGCGAGGTATTCGACGGCCTTGTCGATACCCCATGCGTGGATGAAGCCTCCGCCCTTGGTCACCTCCTCGGAGGCAAACAAGGACATGAGGTCCTTGCCCTTGTGCGGAGTCTCGCTCCAGTCCACGTTGATGACGCGCTTTCTCCAGCCGATCGTAATGGTGCCGACCTCCGTCTCGACCTTGAACCATGGCGCGCAGAGATTGCAAGGACAGTAGCCGTTCGGCAGGTGGTGCAACACCACGAACGCGAATCCGGCTCTTGTGAACATCTCGCGGAAGGCCGCCTCCGCCCGTACGGCCCGTCTGAGCGCGTCGCACGAACGATGGTAGTACGTCCAGACGTTGAAGTAACCCTCGTCGCCCGGCTGGATGACGTAATCGTCAGTGATCCCGTCTTTGGCACCGACCCACCCCGTCTGGTTCTTCACCAGCTCCTTCTGCCAGCTCTCCGTTGCGTCAGGATACTCGGGAGAGAGGTCGATGAACCGATCGTTGCGAATCAGGATGTCGCTCTGCATGAAGTAGACGGCATCTGTCCTCGCCTTGCGGCCGGCCTTCAGTTCGCGCAACGTCCTACCCTCGTCGGTAGCCAGGATCATGTCCTTCGTCTCGTGCACCGCCACAGCGTCGTGGCAATTCTCGATGGCCCAGCCTTTTGTACAGACGGGGCATACGAGGTCGTGGCGAGGGATGTCATTGCCCAGGACTATCGAGAAGCAGCCGGCCTGCGGCCGCGTCGAGTGCCTCGTGAGATATTGATAGAACTCCTCGCGAGGCAGTACGTCGGGGAACCCGGGAATTTCGTCCTTGGGGGCTTCCCCCGAGATCGTGCCGCAGTTGCCGCAAGTGTCGAGCGAGTAGCGTCCAAAGACGAAGTACTCGCTCAGACGTTCACGGCGATTGTATCCGGCGGCGTGCCGCTCGGAGATGAGGTTGTTGAAGCTCTCGAGGGACCCGAGGGCTTCTGCGATACCATCCATGGTGTCATACCAAGGACGGCCTTCTTCGTTGCTGTCGACCATGTGAACCTCCAGGTATTTTGCGGGGCAGATGCCCCAGGAACATTCGTATCACCTGCGCCACCTATACCACGTATTCAAATATGCTGTCAACCAGTGCTCCACTGGGTGGAGGATGTTCGAACTGCTCTATGGAAACACAAAAGCCCCGCACTGGCTGTCCTTTAAAAGGCAGTCCCAGTACGGGGCAGATTCTCTTGTCGATCCTGTCTACAGCTTGTCGACGAATCGCAGGCTGTAGTCGAAGCGAACTGGCTTGTTGGTGGTCTTGGCGAGGCCGTGTACCGCCTGGATCTGCGCCTTGCGCTCGTTCACGAGTTCAGCGAGCTTCACGTCCGCATCCTCGTCGTCGCCTTCCTTTGCAAGGAGCTCGGGCACTCGACTACGCAAGAGCTCGGGGTCGAGACAAGCTTCCTCGCCGAACTGGTTGACCAGTGCAGCAGCGATGCCGTACTCACCCTTTCGCCACGCGATGTCGAAGGCCTGCGCTGCGCACTCCTTCAGATCGAACTTCAATCCCTTCTCAGGACCGTAGTATTCTTCGCCGAAGAATCGCACGCCGACCATGCTCGTGATCTGTGCGACGTGACCGAGGCGACCTTCAGCGAGCTTTTCCGCCGCATGCTTGCGGTAGAGCGCTTTGCCTTCACTCGCACCTTCGAGCATCCCGCAATCGATGAGCCCTGCGACGACGACCGGATGGTAGAGCTCTCGACCCTCCATCATCCACTCGACCGCCGTGCCGGTCTGACGCGCCATGATCTCAGCACGCCGCTGCCGGTGCTTCCAGGGGAAGATCGAGACGCTGGCCATGCCGATGATGACGTCGGGGTTGATGCGGCCCACGTAGCGGTCAAGCCACGCGTACCAATCTTCCCTGATCTCATCATCCGTCATGCCAAGCTCGCGCAGGCGAGTGATGGCCGCTTCGACGACCTTTCTGTTGCCCCGCTGAGCGGCATCCAGACCACGCAGGCCGTCGCCGTTATTGACGCGACCGTTCTCGATCTTTCGACCGAGATACCGCTCCTGCTGCGCCTCGCGCCAGTCGTACAGAATCGTTGCACCGGTGAAGATCCATGCACGCAAGCACCAGAGCTCGGCGGGTCGCCGAAGCTCGTGTTCTTGCGGAAGGAACTCCTCCATGGCTCGAATGGTCGCAGTGATCTCCCACGAACCTGCCCAGCTGGCGATTTTCTCTCTGAGGTTGGTCGGATCCACCGTCGTGATCGCACGACGCATGACTCCGATCAGGAACTCATTGAGTTGCTCCTTGCTCCACCGCATCGCTTTCCGAAGTCCTTCCGGATCGATGTTGCATTCTGCGTGCTGCATAGAGCCCGACATGGTGCTACCGATGCTGATGTGGAACGTTCTTTTCTTCTTGGTCGGTTCGACCAACTCCGAAGCGTAGTCGCCGCGTGAGGGGTCCTGGAAGTAGATCGGTGACCGTTCCTGGATCATCGCCCGAAGTGCTTCTTCTGCGTCGAGGATGAGCTTGTGTCGAAGCATCTCTTGGAATCGCTTGACCGGGTCGTCGATGAAGGCGAGCTGGCGAAGCAATTCATCTCTTTGACTTTTTCGAACCATGGTTGTTCTCCTCGAGCGCGCTCTGTACCGAACATGCCGGACGTGCTTGCTCAGATGGGTGGTGGACGATGAAGACCTTAAAGGCCTCCGGGAAATCCCGGCGCATTACCGCCAGGAATCGACACGCTCGAGCTTGACGTCGCGGCCAGCGGCCGCTTGCAATCTCTTGCGCTTTTGTGGGCGAGTGCTTTTTCGCCAATTCCACTAGCTCCGCATGATGCAGAGCCGGGCTGGCGAGCTTTTGCAGCTCTTCCAACTCTTCTCTATCCATGCAGACCTCCATTTTCAAGCTACTCGGTCCAGCAAGACAATACATAATTTATTACAAAACGTCAAGTACGCCGCAATGGTTCAATGCCTTGGAATCATCCCAGTTCGAACTGTCCCACTCCCGTATCTGTAAAACTTAGTAAATACCTTTTGCTCGCGCTAGCGGACGACTTTAGAACGATCGATTGGGTTTCTGAATACCCATTTCCTAGTGTTGCTTTGCATCAGTTAGAGACCTTGCTTGTGTAGCTGTACAGACATAGAGCCCGGGAATGCCTCAGCCGCAGGTAATACCAGATTATATAAAACGATCAAAATTATGGCATAACGAAAGGCCGTCCCAGGAATGAGACGGTCTTTCGTCTCTACCCAGAACGGCCGCTATGCCGCTTCACGCCCTCTTTTGATCAGCATTCCAGCCGGGACGTACGGATGACTCATGTTCGTCATGCCGATCGTGAAGACGAGCGACGCTCGTTCTTCACCCAACGGCTCACCGGGACGATGCCGGCCCATCTGCTGGACGAACACTGGTTGCCCCCGGTACTGATCGATGCAGAACATGAAGTGGTAGTCCGCATAGATGCCGGATTGGTACTCCTCGAGGAACGCCTCCGCCGTCATTCGCAGTCGTGACGGACCCTTGAGCTTGCTGAGGTCGTGTTGGACGTGCTTCTTGTTCTTGCGGTAGTGCCGCTGTATCTCCGGGAGACGACGGCTTCGAGCGAACTTCTTGTAGTACAGAACGGCGAGAGTGTCGCCGACGCGCACTCGTTGGCTGGCAAACACGTTCATGCTGCCGGAGAACGCGATGTTCTCGCGATCCTCCAAGCACTCCCGAAATTCGCCTGTCCGCATGTACTCCGCAAACGCAGAGCAGTTGGTTCGTTTCTTGCCGTAGAACTCCTGTGTGTAGGTCGAGAGACGTTCGGCATACATCTCATCGATAAGGAACGTGACGATAGTATCCGGTTGATCCGAGACTCGCTGCACACAGCGCACCATACAGTGGTGATTGGCGTTGGGGTTCGACACCCGCAAACGCATGCTGGCTCCGCGGTAGTTCTTTACCTGGAGCCGATCACCTACTTTACGCGCTGCAAGAGTAGCGAATACCGAGTTGCCTGAGCAACTCGAGCCGTCCCGGATTGCGAGAGACTCGAGAACGAGAACACGAGCGTTGTACATAACCCTCCCTTGATGCTGCCAGATTGGCAATGTGCGCCAGGGACAACATACCACACTATTGGGATTTGTCAGCGCAAACGACGTAGAGTCAACAGGAAGATGCTTCCATCAAAGAGTGCGAAGTACACGGGGAGGAGAATGTCTTTAAACTCGCTTCCTTGGCTTGCGAGGATGCTCAGTATGCCCGCGATGAGAAACATCGCCCAGAAGGCGCCACTCTCGCTTGTAGGGTCTATCCAGACCTTCTTGTACGTTGGGATGCCTCCAATGAAATGGGCTACAAGGCTGATAATAAGGTTAACCAGTGGGGCACTGAATAGAATCCAAATGACAGCACTGATTCCAAGTAGTCCGAGACAGACGTACTCAGTAACGCCCACACCTCCGACTCCTTTCCAGAAACTAATCACGCACATTGCGATACTGCCAGCGAGAAGGATACCAGCCAGGAAAATAGAAGCATCGCTGCTCTGGCTCGCCACCACTCCTGCGAAGCTGTTGATGGCCAGAAGCACCCATACGACTCGACTAAAGACGCTGGGAGCATACTTGTTCTGCAGCATTCCGCGCACGCCGAACACGTACGAAAGAAGACCGAACAGGCCAATGAGTGAGAAGAGGAGTGCCTGCATGAGTGTATTCTAACTCCTTTTAGCTCTGATGGAGCTTAATGTAGAATGATAGTTATAAAATGAAAATTCGACAGATTGTAAATCTGCAAGACTGGCAAGAAAGAAGGCTCTCTGTGGGTTACGGAACCAGGGACAAAACGGTGCTTAAGCAAAGCTTAAAAGGCAAGGTATATTTTCTTGCCAAGACATATGACAAGGATGTGGGGGAGCTTAGATCTGAGGTTTGCGCTTCAAATATTGGTCGATTATTCGGGTTTCCAGTTCAACAGTCTTGGCTGTGCCATATTCCGCAGCACTCTGCTCTTGGCTTACGACACTCCATTGGAGTTTTAATTCAGCTTGACGTGAGACGTCAAAGATATACAAAGCGCGGACAGTTTCGAGAGGACTTGATCCATGGCGCAGACCTCATATCCATCGTTGATAAGAAGTTCGCGCGAGTAAAGAGCCTAAAGGAGAAAAGGACCGTCTACACTCTCATGTCGGCAGTCGCCGCGATTAGAAAGTATGTTGGACTACATCCTGACGCGCACGTCGTATGGGATCAATTCTTTGAACTCCTTGCTTTTGATGCGCTGATTGGCGGAACCGATAGGCACTACTACAATTGGGGGGTTCTTCAAAACGCGGATACCACAAAATTTATACGGCTTGCCCCGGCATTTGATAACGGAGTGAGTTTACTCTGGAAACTGGAAGAATACGGGCCTCAATTTTTAAGCAACCCTTGGACACATGAATTTGCAGCTAGAGCGAAGACTATGCTTAAGAAAGATGGCGGAGGGAAGTACACGCTTCATGGAGTGTTGGAAGCTCTGTATCAGATGGGAGATTATGAAGGTTCGACAATAGCTGGAGACATACTTGCTCGACTGCACGCCGTTAATCCTGAGAGAATTGCGTCCACCATCTTAAAGAATGTCCCTCAAAGTGCTGAGTTCAAAACTGGTGAGAAAGAGCTAAAGGTAGTATCATCTTATGCAATGGATAGGCTCGAACTTCTGAAAGGGGTTCTAATGAAGATTTCTAAGACACCATGATTATGAGTGCCCTAAATTATAAGGTTATATATAGGAACGGGGATAGAATCCCTTTTCATATTGCAAACTTCTCTCGAACCGCAGAGGGTAGTTTTGTGTTTGAATATGTTGATAATCCGAAGTATTCTTTCCCAGGGTTCGACCCCTCAAAACGAAAGTACGAGAACGATACTTTATGGGACCAAATTGCTTTTCGCATCCCCAACAATATAAGGAATCAATTTCCTTCTACGCCGTCAGAGGATCTTATTGAAAAGACAGAAGGAAAGTTGGTTACAGATCACTTTGAATTTCAACTTGCTTAGAAAGCGTGGGCTGTGAGGGGTTGTTTAGAAGACACGTCATAACTTTGTTGTGAAAAACGAACGCCACTGATTTTTACCTCCCCACTTTCGTAAACCAAGTTAGTCGTAACTAGAAACGCTGCTATCATGAGCACCAAATGAGCACTCCTTTTGCGGAAGCTGAACAACGGATTGATCGCGCAAGACAACACTTAGCAGAGTTCAAGAAAAAGTCGCTGGATTTTTTGAAGCTTCATCGACGAGTTGGTATTCGTGAGTACGTAGCCCACCAAGCTGCAGAAGTCCTGCATGGAGAGACGGTAGTCCCCGATGTGAATTCCTTCGCCATCGAGCGCAGGCGCCAACGAGCTGTGGCCGACCGACTTGGTCCGCAGGTTTTGGGGAACAGTCCCCCCGTTCAAGTAAAGACTCATGACCGTTCTCCTTTGACACTCTGTGTGCCAACTAAATCCTGGCCGCAGAATCTACGGCAGGGAACAAAGCGAACTCCAGTATAGTACCTTGTATTTAAATACTGTCAACTTAGCTCCACTGGCTGGAGGATGTTCGAACCACTTTAGTATAGACTATACACATGGAAGGCGACCCAAGAAAAACTAAGTTCAGTCCCATCGATAAGTGGGAGGAAGGGGTTGAAGATGCTGCGACTGCCGACGGTAGGTTCTTGTCATTTGAGAGAAAACTTTCTGAACTCGGTATCGCCCTTTCAAAGGATTCCAAAATCCTGGAGGTGGGGTCAGGAAACAACATTTTTCTCCAACATTTACAAGACCTCGGCTATGATGCTGTAGGCCTTGATGCAAGACCTCGGGGTGATAAAGCAGAGAAAGTGGTGAGAGCGAGGATAGAAAGACTTCCTTTCCGCGACAATGCATTTGAGTTCGTAATCTCGCACGCTGTTTTTGATGCGGATGTTTATTTCCAGGACCAGGACGAAATGGCAAAAGAGATCGTTCGCGTGCTCAAACCTGGAGGCGTTTATTACGGCGCACTGAACATGGGCTCTGAAATACAGTTTGAAGAATATTTCGAGACACTCAAAAGTCCCAGAGATGAATTTGACGACGGAGTTTATAGAAAACGGTGAAAGTAAGATATTTGCTCCACTGGCTGGAGAATATCCTCCAGTTCATAGCTGTTAACGGCCTCGATGATCAAGAGAGCCGTTCCGTAATTTGTGGTGAGACCGTCTCTTGTTAACCTTCATATATGCGTCATGCAGTAAGCGGCTTTTTTGGAAATCTGTGTCTTCACCATGACAAGTTCAAAGCGGATCTGGGTGACTCTAATCGCTTCAATGCCTTGGGCGAGCCTGTGGCGGTCATATATCAAACGATTCATGTGCACAACACCGTGCGGATTCACTCAGCACTCAGCACTCAGGACGTCCCCACAGCAGTCTGCGCGTCTGCACGCCGCTGATACACGAACAGCACTTGTCCACTAAGTGGTCCGAAGAAAGGGGTCACTCTAGGTTCGAGCGAGGCTAGGGGTTAGTCCATGTGGTGGGCGTACCAAACCCTCTGTAGTGATCTCTTTATGCAGTATAATGTCTACACATGTGGCAGCTCTTTGCTCTGGGTGCGTTGTTCTTCACTGCCGGGGAAAACGTCGCAGACAAGGCAGCGTTAGTTAACCATCGGTCGGTTGATAGTGATGTTGCGAGTTTCTATCGACCCTTGCTCTTCTTTCTTGTTATTAGTGCTGTAGGACTTTCTGGTTGGCTGGGTCCTCTTCAATTTGTTTTTCCTTTAAGTATCTGGCTCTTTACCCCTGTCGCAATGTTCGCATCGATTTTCTATACCTATCTGCTTAAAAAGATTGAGGTCACAAGCATTGGTGCAGCAGCGTACTTGGCACCGTTCCTTTTTCTATTCATTGACACGCATCTTCTCCAAACTCATTTCACTGCGCTACAAATACTCGGGATACTCCTGCTTATCCTTGGCGGCATCGCGTTCTCGCTCGATGGTCGTACTCGTCGCGTGAAGCCTGAACTCACGTGGGCAGTATGGGCGATTTTTATCTTCAACCTCTGTTATAGCGGCACAGAAGCATATCTATTTAAGAGCCTTAATACATCACAAGGAGTTAACAGTCCAAGTTTCTTCGCGAGTTTATGGCTTCTTGCCAGTCTCGGACTTTTCTTGATAGTTATACTTAAAGGCAAATCACACTTGCTTGGGCATCCTTCTGTCCGGGCCTATATACCACGGGTCACTCTGAGCAAGAGTTTTGATGCTATGAGCTCTCTGTTGTGGGGACAGGCACTTATCTTTGCGACTGTGTCGCAGGTGAGTGCCTTCGACGCTACATTCCCCCTTGTGTTATTCGTTGTTGTGGTCGTGGCCCAAAACCTTTTTGGTGTGAATCTCAAAGAAAAACTCGACCGAGACCATGTGGTGTGGAAGGCAGGGGCAATCATTTTGATTGTTTTCGGTGGTCTGTTGGCGGGGTGAGATAAAATGTGCGGTCGCCTCTTAAATGAGCTGGTTTCAAGCACCTGCGCGCGAGTGTAGGAGGTGGTTCGAATCGTCCGCGAATGAGTTCTAGCTAGCATTACTGACCAAGCTCCTTCATGTCCTCCTCGTATAACGTTTCTAGCCTCGCAAGATAGCTCATGGCAGTATCTTTTTTGGCGCCACCCAGACCATTAATTTTTTCCCGAATCTTCTCGGCGCTGAAGCGTTTCTTTATGTTCCCATCAGAAAAGATCGTCCAGGGCTCAAATGAATTATCAACGTACACAAGATGTGAGTTTTCATCGTGGCCGAAGTTGACAGGCGAAGGGTCAAAATTCACACCAAGAGATTCAATCTCCTGAAAGTAGTCCATAAAAGCATCATCCCAACTAAGTTTATGTTCTCCTTTTCTTAGCTGCTCTCTATATCTAGTCTCCTCCTCTCGCGTGGGGTGGCCAGCAACTACTTTCTCTCTTAATCGATTGAGTTCAAGGTGCTCCGCGTCAAGGGTCTTCTTTCCCATACTCAAAGTATCTGTTTCGCCAGATATTGCGGCATGTATGTCGGGAATAAAAGTGGGGTACAGTAGGTGCAGAATTTTAGTCAGATAAAAACGGGCCTTAACTTGTCGAGGCGTTCTTATACGCTCATCGCTGTTCCTAATCTCCGCAATGACTCTTTTTTCATTGCCAGGATCATTATAGACGTTCTTTTCTGCGCCTCGACCCATCCGTTTGAGGCCACCGAAGGAATCCTTCATAGCCTAAGTATACCCCCGAGCTGGACTATGTTCGAACCTGGCTCCACTGGCTGGAAGAAGTTCGAACTGCGTTTGTATAGAAATTGTATAGAAATAGAAACGCCGCCGCCCTGAGGAAGATGCCCCAGGGCGGCATGTTCGTCAGGACGACGGCTTTGCACGAGGACTAGGATCGCTGGATGTCATCCAGGGTAAAGCTGGACGGGTGCGGATCGTCGGGCGAACACGGGTCGCCCTCGTAGAAGTCAGAGAGCGAGGCGCGCCCGCCGGACTTGTTGGAGTGCAGGCCAGGCTGTGCCCTCGCCGCTCCCGTCTTGGAGCCCTCTCCGTCCTCCGGGAGGATGGGGGAGCCGATGTCGCCCATCCTGGCGTGGCACCGCTCGTAGACCAGCAGAATGGCCACCTCCTCCGCGCTGACGCGGATCGCGGCCACGATGCCATCCGCGTAGAGGAACATCGAAGGCCTTCCGAGAAAGGCCTCGTTGAAGTGATGGAGCCCGAGATGAGCCGCCAGGGCATCCTGGGTCATCTCGGGGTCGCTGAGTCTGAAGCGCTTCGTGTCGGTGCTCAGCGTTTGAATCTTTTGCATGGTTCCTCCTTTCTGAACTCCCTTGCCGTGGGATGTGGATTACGGCGGGGTCTGTGTGCAAATTACGCTGTATTTAAATACCGTCAACTCTAGCTCCACATGCTGAACGAAGTCAGAACCTGCCTATATGATGGCGCACGGTTCACAAATAGCTACTCGAAGGAGATCGCGTAGCGAATCATCACGGATTAAATATGGGGGTCCGCATCGAATTACATCGAATTAAAAACAGCTATTAGAATTAGGTAGAGATTGATATAATTACTACTGACAGCGCACTTCTGACCGATTCACGCGGGCCACAGCAGACCGCAATTAGCGGTCGGAAGGAAGTAGTCGAGCCTTCTTCAGATTAAACTGCAGAAAGACATGGCGAAGCACTGTAAGAATGACGCTCCCGGTATGGCTGGTTGTAGGTCCCGAAATCAAAAAGGGCCACTTCGTGAAAAACGAGGTGACACTTTTGTGGGAACTATAGAAAAGAAATACGGGGTGGACTTCGGAGTTAGATCCGATATGCACCTCGACACTCTCCTCGAACAGAAGAAAGTGGATTCTTTGAATGACTTGCTACACGGGAAGTAGCATTCTGGGAAAGACCCCTTCGGGGGTTTTTCTCATACCCCTATTATCGCAAGGATCCAAACAATTTGATACCCAAGTAATTAACAGGTCTGGTCCGGACCGAATTAAACCGAATTAAAAATGGGGGTCTGGAACGAATCAAATATGGGGTTCAGAGCACTGTCTTAGGCCGAATCAGACCGAATCAAAACAAAGGTCACAGCGAATTAAAGCGGATTAAATATAAGGATCTGAAGTGGTGTTGCACCGAATTACACCGAATTAAAAAGGGGTGCTTGAACCGTCCTTGGAGCGAATCAGAGCGAATTAAAAACAAGGTTTTGGAGCGGTCTCTGACGCGGATTGACGCGATTCAAAATAAGGGTTTGTCACGAATTATCACGAATTAAATATGGGGGTCTTGCAACGAATCAAAACGAATTAAAAAACGGCTTTTCAAACTGAGTATATAAGCGCATGAGCCAACATTTTCGCTGTTCAAGCAAGCCAAAATTTGCTAAACTGAGCAGTAACTATGGACCCACGCGAAGATAACCAAAACAATAACTACACTGAGCAAGATGCTCGGATTGTTATCAACAGAAAACTTCAGGAAGCTGGCTGGGTACTAGAGGGTCCTACCAAGAATGTTCTGACCGAACAACACTCTGAAGCTGGGTTTATGGACTACCTCCTACTAGATCGAAATGGTCGCAACATTGCGCTCGTTGAGGCAAAGAAGGACTCGATTGATCCATACCTCGCCAAGAACCAGGGCCGTGGATACGCGGAGGCAAATGGATGCCGATATGTATTCCTAGCCAATTCAGAACAGCTCTATTTCTGGGACCTAGAAGAAGGTGATGCTAGTCCTATCGAGAGGTTCATATCTCCACAGGACCTACAACGAAGGCATGATTTGAAGCTGTCCCGAAAGCCTCTATCATCTGTCTCACACAATACAGAGATCTGTGACCGACCATATCAGATCCAAGCATCAGATACGATTGCCCAGCAGTTCGATGGTGGCAAGAAGTCATTCCTGCTCGAAATGGCTACGGGGACGGGTAAGACTCGACTCTCTGCGGCGATCATTGATCGCTTTCTTCGTGCGCATCAGGCTGAAAGAATCCTCTTCGTAGTTGACCGTATTGAGTTAGCGAAGCAGACACTCGATGCATTCCAGCTAGCATTCAAAGATGACTACCGTGCGGTTCGCTATAAGCCAGGGCAAGTAGCGGTCTTTGGGGGTGCTAACGTGGTGGTTGCCACCATTCAGAGTCTGAACATCCACTTCAAGAAGGACTTCAGCCCGGGATACTTCGACCTGGTTATAAACGATGAGGCTCACCGCTCAATCTATGGCGAGCTCCCTCGTCAGGTCGTTGAGTACTTCCAAGCGGTACGTATTGGTCTAACGGCCACTCCAAACGACTTCCTAAAGAATGTTGATCTCGACAAGCTCCAAGATACCGACCCACTAAAGCTCGAGTATCGCTTTGTTCGTGATACCTATAAGCATTTCGGATGTGAGATTAGTACACCTACCTTCCGCTACACGATCCAGGACGGAGTTAAGGATGGCTTTCTTGTCGCACCTCGTATTGCTCGAATGGTATCGGTTATCACAAAGGAGGCAGTATCAGAGGATGGCTGGAACATAGAGATCGATGGTGAAGACTATACCTACCGAATCTCGCAACTAGAAAAGCGAGTACTCATTCCTAAACGAAACGAACTCATATGCACGCAGTTCTTGCAGAACGCTCTCAAAACCCCCGACGGTGCTATTGGTAAGTCGGTTATCTTCGCGGTATCGCAGAATCATGCAGTTGCACTTGCTCGAGAATTGAACAGACAGACCCCAGAGCACAACGGCAAGTTTGCCGAGGTGATTACTTCACGTGTCGTAGGAGCATCAGATCTCGCTAAGCAATTCAGAAAGGATGACAACTTCTACCCTCGAGTAGCAGTGAGTGTCGATATGCTTACCACTGGTTTCGATTGCCCAGAGATACTAAACATTGTTCTTGCTCGACCAATTGCATCGCCAACAACCTACATTCAGATCAAGGGTCGTGGTACTAGAAAGTACACATTCCCTGATGGTACCCAAAAGAAAGAATTCCTAGTTCACGACTTCTGTGAGGTGGTGAAATACTTCGAAGAGGAGTACGACTTTGAAGCACCTCTTCCTGTTGGAGGTACTGGAACTGGTGGTGGAACAACCCCACCTCCTCCACCGCCACCACCTGAGGTTAAAACCTACGGTGGATCAGACGAAATCGTTCTCACCGAGATGATACAGATTGGTCCTGAAGGAGAAAAAGTGGATCGACTTGTTTACATCACCAAGTGGGAAAAAGCTATCAAGCAAATCATGGCAGAGAATCCTGACCTTGCTGATAAGGTTCAAGAAGGATCAGAGGAAGAAGTATCAGAGTACCTACGTACCAACGTATTCGATAAACCAACAGAATTCTTTAACGAAAGAAACCTTTCGCGAGCATACCGAGTATTTGGTGACCTACTCGACTTTGTGCGCGCCGGACTCGGTGTTCAGAAGCTACCAACTAGAGAGGAACAGCTTCTCGGGCTTGTCGAGAGTATCCGAACTGAGCACGATCTGAACCTAGAACAGGTCCGCCTGCTAAAGCTACTTGTGAAGCAGTTGAGCCAGAGTAAACGCCTTCTCGCTATGTTTGAAAATGGAGACTACTCATTCCTCGATGAACCACCATTCTCCCAATTCGGAGGTACACGCATGTATATCACTAGCTTTGATTCAAGAATTAAGGCAGTGTTTGATACTGTACGAACCAGCCCGGCGCTGACGATCGTTGAATAAACAAATGAAATTACAATTCACCAATTCAGACATAAAGCAGAAAGTCGACCGAATCATGGACGAGCTCTTTGCTGGTGGGGTTAATAACCCAATGACTGCAATTGAGCAGATCAGTTATCTGATGTTCCTCAAATCACTCACTGAGTTTGATGAACTACAAGAACGTATTGCAAACCTATCAGGTAAAAAATACGAGAGCATCTTCAACGGTAAGATAAGTAAATTCAGCTGGCGAGTAATCAGCCGACTTTCCGGAGATGAGCTCTACAACACTCTCTCGGAAGTATTCGAGCACCTACACGAACTACCAAAGCTCACTGCAACTGGTAAAACATTGTTCCGACAAGCACACCTTAAAATCTACAACAGGCCAACTCTTAAGTCTGTTGTCAGCATTATCGATGCGATGGACTACAACAACGTCGAGAAATACGACACCGATGTTAAAGGTGACATGTATGAATACCTCCTGAACCGAATTGCAGTCTCAGGAA
>Ga0172380_10005243_pt1 | contig 15900 bp, 21 predicted proteins | sample Leawe162metaG_FD_119747 | JGI IMG/M metagenome (GOLD analysis project Ga0172380, IMG submission 119747) | Leachate microbial communities from a municipal landfill in Southern Ontario, Canada - Leachate well 162 metaG | ecosystem: Engineered > Solid waste > Landfill > Unclassified | place...
ACACCGGCAACGAGATGGACGTTACAGGCCTCGGGGAGGCGTTCACCCGGCATTGTGACCGGGATGCGGAGCGAGAAGAACGCGACGCGGAACGCGACAAGAAGCTGGATCATGTACACGAGGCGATTGTCGGAAACGGCAAGGTTGGCCTTTCGGAGAGAGTGAGAACTCTTGAACAATGGGTTGCAGGCGCGAACAAACTTACATGGCTGATAATCACCGCACTGGTCGGACTTTTCTTGGAGTTCGGGTGCGGGATGATTTCGGCCATTTATGTTACGCTTGCGCAGGCGGGGAGAACCCCATGATTGACGCACGGACTGTTGGAAATTTTGCAATTGCTTTTATTATCCTTGTCAGCGTTATAACGTTTTGCGTGGCAATATACATCCTGACGCGAAAGAACGGGAACGGAAAGGGTCACAAATGACAGACTTCGGCAAGGGCGTGTTTATCTGGCAGGGCGTGACCTGCCCGTTGCGGCAGGCGATTGACGCCTGTACCGCGATGGGCGTCAAGCACGTCGAGTTGAAGATCGGCGACGAAGCGCACAGCTATTCCCGCACCTACCCCGACATGCCCGCGGCCGCGGCTGCGTTCCGGGCTGCCGGGATCGCTGTTTGGGTGTGGCACTATATCTACGGCGGCTACTGGGTGGACAGTGACGGCAACTATCGCGAACTTGGCGTTTCCCCGGCGCAAGAGGCCGGTTTTGCTCTGCAACAGATCAAGGCAATCAAGCCGGATATGTACGTCATCGACGTTGAGCGTGAGTGGGAAGAGAACGGCCCCGACAAGCGAGCCCATCGCTTCATGGTCGCGCTGGGCAAGCCCGACTGTCCCGTCGCGCTTTCGTCGTTCCGCTTCCCGAGTCTGCACGGCACATTCCCCTGGTGGAATTTCCTGTATGCCTGCGACTACCACATGCCGCAGGTCTATTGGGAAGCCGCCGGGCACAAGATCGGGCGCTCAATCAAGTCGGGGCCGGTCGAGGAGTTGCTCGAAAGCATGACGCAACTCCGCCAACTCCGCGACATCCCGTTTATTCCGGTCGGGCGCGCCTACACTGGCGACGGGTACAGCCCCAAGGTTACGGAGATTATCGATTTCCTGGGGGCCGCGAAGGATTACGGCTGCGGCGGCGCGTCGTTCTGGTCGTTGGACGCGATGTTTACCCACGCGGGCGGCGCGAACTGGAGGACGGCCATCGCCGGATTCGAGTGGGGGGGCGCGGAAGTGCCGCCCCCGCCGAAGTGGGCCGCGGCGGTCGATGCGTACCTGCGGACGCTCAACCCGCCCTATTCCGGGCCGGGGCCGAACGAGTAGAAAGGCGATACGATGGCCGAACAGCAGAAGAAGAACAGCGGCAAGAATCAGACCACTAGCCCGGCGCGCAAGTTGCATTACCAGCACTACGCTGGGAACAAGCTGCGCGAGAAGCACAAGGTTATCCGCGTCCTGAAGGCGTCGGGGATGGCCGAGGCCGAACGCTACGCCCGCGAGAAGGCCGTCGAGGGCCACCTGCGGGCCTACGTCAACCGGAAGGCGGCATAATGGTAACTCAGAAGGCCCGCGAGCTACGGCTCGCCCTGACCCAAACCAACTACGACACCGACCCGCGCGAGTATGGGCGACTCGGCATCGAGTTACACCGCGAACTCATCGAGAACTGCATCCCGACCCGCGAAGAGTTCGCGACGCTGTATCATGGCGTCATCGCCACTCCGGGCGCGTTGTGGGATCTCGCCCTGGCCGTCCCGAAGTGGGAGAGAGGCTACCACGCATGACCCGCCCCTCCCGCGCCAACCGCAGGGACGCCAACGAGCCCGCGCTCGTCAAAATCTGGACAGACGCCGGGTGCGCATGGTATCCCCAGCAGCCGGGGCAGGGGTGCGACGGCTTCCTCGTCGTCCCCGGCGGGCATGTGCTCGTCACGGAAATCAAAAATCCAGCGACGCGTTGGGAACTCACCCCCGACGAGTTGCGGATGCGCGACGAGTGCGAACGGCGCGGCGTGGCCTACAATGTCATCCTGTACGACTTCGAGGCGCGGGCGCTGATCGGGTTGCAGGACAAGCCGATCAACGATGTCCACTTCATCGCATACGTCGACGGTGACGGGACGTATCACCCGACAGGAAAGGCGGAGTAACATGGTTTGCGAATGGTGCGGGCAACCAATTGCGGCGGACGCCATAAAGTGTGTGAAGTGTGGCGGGACGAACGAAAAAACCAAACCCAAAACTGAAAAATGGGAGCCGTATTTCTTTCGCGGCTTTATGATCTGGCCGGAAAAAGATTTCTCCCGCGATATGTTCACGTTTCATATCTGGCTGGGAGAAAGGCGAATCGGACAATTTTCCGTGACTCGTCAAATGGTGGATGCATGGCACCAGACCTATGGCGACCTCTCGGATTCGTCTGACCTGATCGAAAAGATGCTCAAACTGACAATCGGGGAAGAGGAGGTTGTCAGGTGGAATGGCATCAATGCGGACAGAAACTTTATGTTCGAGATTCGCCGAACCGAGACTCCTGAGTTTGCCGAGGCAAGAAAGATTATTGCAGAGATAATGGCGTCATGACGCGCTCACAAGGAAAGGCGGAGTAATGAAAATTCGTGTCAGTGAGATAATCGGCAAGATAATCGGCGCGCTGGTCCTAGCCGCGCTCGTGGTCGGAAGTATCGCGTTTTCCATCTGGCAATTCGAGCTATGCTATCCCGAAGTGTCAGACAATATTTGGTATTGCATCCAACACGCATACTAGAGTAACCCTACCGGCCGCGGTGTGAGGCCGGTCAACCTGGGCGGGGCCAGGATGGAGTGAAGGAGATAGAGTTGCCGAACACCGGGCACGTCTGGACGGAACCCGAGGACGCGGTACTAATTGACGAATACAATCAGCGCGAGGCGTCCGAGTCAATCAGATCGTTTGCAGACAGGTTTGCGAGTGGGCGCAATCTATCATCCGAGGCGGTAAGGAACAGGATAGCGGTACTCGAAAGGGGCGTTCGTGTCCCGCCGCACCCAAAGACAGGGGCGGGCGACTCCTACGAGGAGGGCGAGCGGTTTATCTCGGTCGTGTGCGCCTCCGAGCGCATCCTGAGCCAGGACGAGATAATCAAGCGGTTCAGGGTTGACCTCGACAAATGGGAACTCAAGTATTTCAGGATCAAACCGTCCGAGGGGTACCGCAAGGACCGCAAAGTAAGTTGGCACGTTTCAAACGGACATATCACGAGCGGGCATGTCGAGGACACCGGGCGGATGCTTATCGTCCCTCTATACTCCATCGAGGCCCGGTTTGAGCGAAAGACGGACGAGATCCGCGCCCGGATGGTTATCGAGCAGATGGTCAAGGATGCGGCGAAACATGCGCCGAAGTATCCCAAGATCGTCTACAAGAAACCCAAGAACGGGATGCTGTACGAGATCGATATGCCCGACATCCATTTCGGGCGACAGACGTGGAAAGAGGAAAGCGGCGCGGAGTACAATATCGAAATCGCCGGGAAGGTTGTCAGGAAGGCGATTGCCGACCTCCTGGCCTACACAAAACTATTCCCGGTAGAGCGCATCCTGTTGCCCCTCGGCAATGACTTTTTCAACGTCAATAACAAGGGAAATACGACCGTACACGGCACTCCGCAACAGGAGGACGAGCGATGGCAAAAGACTTTTCGAGCGGGCCTGAAACTGGCGGTTGAAATGATCGACGCCTGCGCCGGGGTTGCCCCGGTCGATGTGCTTATCGTCAAGGGCAACCATGACGAGGAGCGGACATTCTACATGGGCGAGGTCGTCGCGGCGTGGTATCATAAATGCCCGAACGTCAACATCGAGAACGGCCCGAAGGGGCGCAAGTATTACCTGTACGGGAAAAACCTTATCGGGTTTACGCATGGGTCAGAGGAGAAACTTGACCGCCTCCCGTTGCTCATGCCGGTAGAGGCCCCGGACCTGTGGGCGAAATCGACCTATCGCGAGTTCCACCTTGGAGATAAGCACCATTTCGAGGCGAAGGAGTACGGCGGGGTGGTCGTGCGCATCCTGCGCAGCCTGGCAGCGGCGGACGCCTGGACGTTCGACAGGGGATTTATCGGCGCACTCCGCGCGGCGGAGTCGTTCGTATGGGACAAGGAGCGCGGCCTGATTGCACAGTTCACGGTTGCGCCAGAGGCCGAGGCGTGGAGGCCGACGAAATGAGCGATACGCTGGCCGACCACCTACGCGAAGTCTGGAAGTGGGAATGCCGCAACGACCCGTGCCGGTTGCTGGATATAATCTGGTACGAGACGCGGCAGGAACTCGGACGCGTCATCGCGGCAACGATGGAATTTATCATGGAGAGGATGACGAAATGAGCGATACGCCCGTCATCAACTTTACCGCCGAGGTGGTCAAGGTGCAAACGATGGCGAGCGATTACGCTATCCGGGTGACGCTTGACCTGCCGGAAAGCATGACGGGCATCGCGATGCAACTCATGGAATGCAAGCGGCGCGGCGCGGTGCTCGAAATCGCCGCGGTGCCTGTAATACAGGAAGGAAACAGCAATGCCAAAATTCCAACCCGGTCAGAGTGGAAACCCTAACGGACGCCCGAAGAAAGAGAGGGCGCTCACCGCACTCCTAGAACGCGCGGGAAGTGCCACTCTTGACGTTGGCGGGAAGCGCGTGAGCGGCAAGACGCTCATGGCCCGCATGGTCTGGAGTGCGATCACAACCGGAGAGGTGACGTTTCCCGACGGAAAGGCGATGCGCCTCAGCCCGCAGGACTGGAAAGATTTTGTCAAGTGGGCCTACCAGCACATCGACGGCCCCCCGACGCAGAACGTCGACCTGACCAGCGGCGGCGAGAAGATCACCTGGGCGCAGTTCATCGGGACGGGAGCGGCGAATGCTACCGACGCCAAGCCAGATAGCGAATGACCCGGAGCGGTTCGCGTCTACGTTCCTGCGCATCCTTGACAAGGAAAAGCGGCTCGTGCCGTTCGCGTGGAACCGGGCGCAACGCCATTTTCACGCCAACCGCACCGGGCGCGACATCGTGCTCAAGGCGCGGCAACTCGGATTCAGCACCTATATTCAGGGCGAGATGTACCGCCGCACAGTTACGCGCACTCGGACCACGATCACCCTGGCGCACGACGCAGACACTACCGCCAAGCTGCGCATCATGGCCGATAGGTTTTGGGAGCATTGCAAGTTCGGCGACGTGCAACCGGCCCGCAAATATGCAAACGCCAGCATGACCACTTACCCGGAGTTCGACAGTGTAGCGACCATCGCGACGGCTGGCAATGTCCAGACCGGCCGCGGCGATACGTATACGGACGTACACGGGTCAGAGGTCGCATTCTGGCCGGACGCGGAAAAGATCATCGCGGGTGCGTTGCAGGGCGGAAGCCCGGATGCGGTCCTCGAAAGCACGCCGAACGGGACGCAGGGATACTTCTATGAGCGGTGCATGGAGGCGGTGCGCGGCGATGGGGCCTGGCGCTTGCACTTCTACCCATGGTGGTGGGACGGCGAGTACAAGATCGACCTGCTGCCGGGCGAGGAGGTTGTATACTCGGACGAAGAGGCGGCGCTCGTCGCGAGGCACGACCTGGCCGCGGCGCAGATCAAATGGCGTCGGTCAAAGAAAAAGGAACTGAGCCGCCTGTTCCCGCAAGAGTACCCGGAAGACCCGGTATCGTGTTTCTTGACCAGCGGAAACAGTTACTTCGGCGACATGGCGGGCGTGTTCGCTGCCCCCCTCGATGCTACATGGCAAGAGGGGCACAGGTACAGCGCGGGCCTCGACTTCGGGCAGGCGAACGACTACACGGCGATGATCGTCAAGGACAAGACGGCCAACTGCATGGTTGACATGCTGCACGTCAACAAACTGGAGTGGGCCGAGATCCGCAAGCGCATCAAGGGAGTGTATAATAAATGGCACCTCCCATCTATCGTTGCAGAACGCAACAGCATTGGCGAGGTGAATATCGAAGCCTTGCGCGCGGACGGGATGAATATCCAGCCATTCGAGACCACGAACCAAAGTAAGGCCGACATCATGAGCGACCTCAACGAGGCCATTCACGAGGGCGGGTACAAGTTACAGGATATACCGGCCCTGCGCCACGAGATGAATACCTTTGTTGCCACGCAGACCAGCACAGGACTTTGGCGCTTGGCGGCGGAAGGCGACGGGCACGACGATACGGTAATCGCGCTGGCGCTGTCTAACGTGGCAGGACCAGACCCGTCCAAGATGGTTGATTGGGCATAGGAGATACAACGATGGCAATCTTTGGATTGATGACAAAGAAGGAAGTTGAGGCCCGCATCAAGGCGGTGCTGGAAAAAGTCCCCGGCTGGCTGTCCGCTACGGCCGACGTTCAGCAATTCACGCAGCCCGACCCGTCGCTGTATCACAACCAGGCGGACCTATACCGCCGCCTGTCATGGGTCGTGTCGGCCGTGGATCTCGTATCCCAGGCCGCCGCATTGCAGGACTTCGGCGTGTACAAGGCCGTGGGCGAGCAGGAGCCGGAGGACATCCCGAACCACCCGTTCGAGATGCTACTCCGCCGCCCGAACCCGCTGGATAGCCGCATGGAGTTTTTGCAGGGCACAATCGCCATGTGGAAACTCACTGGCAACGGGTATTGGTGGCTCAATAGGGCGAGCGAGTACGCGCCGCCCGATGAACTCTGGCTCATCCCTTCGCATCAGATCCAGCCTGTCCCCGACGCGCGGCTGTACCTGAAGGGCTACCTGTACAGCCCCGGCGACGGGCGCGAGATTGCCCTGGAGCCGTGGGAAATCGTGCATTTCAAGCGATACAACCCGTTCAGCCGCTTCGTTGGTCTGTCCGCCATCGAATGCCTCGCCATGACCGCCGTTGGTGACATGGGGATGCAGGCGTGGAACGCGCGCACGTTCGGAGAGAATAACGGCAGGCTCCCCGGCATCCTGACATTCGAGGCCTATCCCCAAGACGATGTTTGGAACAATATCAAGCAGGAGACCCGCGACGCCGCAAAGAAAAAGGAACTGATGATGCTGCGCGGCGTCGGGGCCGGGGCCGTCAACTGGCTCCAGAACGCAGTCAGCCCGAAAGACATGGAGTTTCTGTCCGGGCGAGAGTTCAACAAGGAAGAGATTTACGGCGTGCTCGCCCCCGGCGCGGCGTCCGTGCTCGACGTGAACGCGACCGAGGCCAATGCCAAGACGGGCCGTTCGACGCTCATGGAGTACGGCGTTTACCCGATGCTCACGGTCATGGGCGAGAAGATCACCCAGGCGATCCTCCCATCCTACGGCGACGACCTGCTCGGCGAGTTCGACGACCCGCGCGTCACCGATCGGGTGCTCGAATTGCAGGAGATCGGTGAATACAGCAAGACTCACACGGTCGCAGAAGTGCGCCGGAAATATTACCAGGATGCGCCACTCGACGACGAGCGCGACGACCTTTTCCCCGTCCAAGTGCCCCTGATGGAAAAGACGCAATACGGCGAGCCGGAGCCGGTCGAGTGGGTCGAGCCGGAACAGGAAAACCCGGAGGAGAGCGCCGAAGGTTTGCCCGACGAGGAGACGCCGGAGGACGAGGAAACCGACGAGATGACGCCGGAACAGATCAAGGCGCTGGTCGAGTTGGACCGCTGGCAGGCCAAGAGCGACAAGGCCGGCAAGCTGGTCACATGGCACAATCACGACATTCCCGAGGACGTGTACAAGGCGGTCAAGGCGGACGGCAATTTCGACGCGGCCCGCGGCAAGATCAAGGCCTCCCCGGTCGCGCAGACTCCCGCGCCCGCGTACAGCGTCCCCGACTTCACGCCCATCCTTGAGGCGATCAAGGCCGAGGCATCCATGATCGTCGCGACCACCCAGCCCGCCCAGCAGCCCGTCAGCGTGACGGTACATAACCACCCCGGCGAGGCCCCGGTCGTCAACGTCGCCGCGGCCGAAGCGCAGAAGGCGGAGACGCCCGTCGTCAATGTCACCGTCAGCCCGACCCCCGTAACCGTCGAGAACACGGTCAACGTCCCCGAGCAGCCCGCGCCGGATGTCAACGTCACGGTAGAACCTGCCCCGGTGACGGTCGAGAAGCCGCGCAAGGTCAAGATCAAGAAGACATCTGACGGCTACGACATGGAGGCGAAATAATGGCAGCCGGCACACCCTCCGACATCCAACTCGGCAAGCAGTACGCGACCCTGCCGCACAAGACGACGTACAAGTTCGTCAAGATCGGGGACGTGTATTACTGCCTGACCCTGATCGCAACCGCCGACGGGGAATTGGTCAATGCGGCGAACCCGCTGCCTATCACGGGGCCGCTGACCGATACCCAACTCAGGGCGACCGCCGTCCCGGTTTCCGCGACCGATCTTGACATTCGCAACTTGACGGCTACGGATGTTGTCACGGCCAACCTGAGCGCGACCGACAACGCCATTCTCGACGACATCCTGAGCAACCAGACGAACGGGACGCAGCAGGCCAAGATCGTGCAGGACGTGACCGCCGACCCGAACAACTCCAGCACGGCCAACCTTGCCGCGGGGAACACCTACACATTCACCGGGACGGCATCGAGCACGCTCGGCATTGTCGGTATCCAGGTAAACTTGTTCGCCGACAAGAACTGCATCATCAAGGTCCAGCAGTCGCAGGACGGGACGAATTGGGATATTTCTGACGCGGCATACTATACCGCCAACGAGAACTTTGGCCGCACGATCCAGGCTACCGCGTCGTATGTCCGCGTCGTCGTCACGACCATGAGCGAGACGACGACAAAGTTTCGCCTGCAAACCGCCCTGTGTCCAATGGTGGAGGCCGTCCCGCGGACGCTTGACAACTACGGGAATTTCAAAGTATCCCTACAGGGGGATAGTTTCGGGAATGGGCCGGCAACCTTCACGCCCAACCAGGAATTGAACATCTCGCCGCGCTACAGGCTGGTCGGGGCGCAGTTTGAAGGGGCGGCCGTCGACAGCAATTTCTGGACGACTGCCACGTCCACCGGGACGGTCACGCAGGCAGGGACAAACGTCACCATAACAAGCGGAACGGCAAACGGGCATTATGCCCGCCTGTACACGAACCGCCGCGCCCGCTTCGTGACCGGGGCAACAAACAAGTTTCGCTGTCACATGCGCCTTGCGGACACGGGAACGGCCAACGTAAAGCGCCGCTGGGGGATAGCCGTCCCTGCATCGTGGGCAACCTTCGCTAACGCAGATGGGGCATGGTTTCAACTGGACGGGACGACGTTCTCCGTGGTCGCGTCCATCAATGGGGTCGAGACGACCGTATCGTCCGGCTCATTCAACGGGCAATTGGGATATACTTACTCTGTAACCGTCAATAACACCGTTTGGGAAATCCTGTACACCAATGGCGGGGTGTCCTTCATCGTGGGCGGCGTCCTGCTGCACAAGATAACAGCGAGCACCGCGACCTGGACGAACACGATGGATTTCCATGCCTTCCTCGATGTGACCAATAGCGGGAACTCGGCCGCGGTTGCGTTCTACTCGCGGACGGCGCATATCTCCCGCCTCGGCCAGCTCGTGACCCAGCCGCAGTATTATTACTTCGCAAGCGGGACGACGGCGGGAGTCAATCTGAAACTCGGCGCGGGAAACCTGCACTCTTTGATAGTCAACGGGGCCACGAATAACGCAACGATCACCCTGGCGGATAGCACGAGCGGAGCGACCCCGGCGATTTTCGTCCACACCGCAGGGGCGACCACAACAGGAATCAGTTCGATTGATTTCAAGGGAGTCCCATTTTCAAGCGGGCTACGCCTCATCGTTGCAAGCGCGAACGCCAGCGTAACCGTCATCTACGAGTAGGAGGGTAATGAAATGGCAGTCACATATACGCACGACTTCGAGATCAAATTCAATGGCACGGAACTGACCGGAGAACTCGCCTTCGACGTTGGCGACGAACTCGCGGCCGTGAAATACAGCGTCGCGCCAGAGATGAACGTCGTCATCATGCGCCGGGTGCAGGCGATCTTTGAGTCCATCCGGCAACTTGCGCTTCTTGTCGATACCAGCATCGACAAGGTTGAGATCACGACGAAGGTGTAAAATGTTCCTGCTTTTGTTCGGTTGCCCGCACATCCCGACCGCGGCGGAGTACCCCGGATGGGTCGCAGAGTTTGACGGCGACGAAATCCCGTTCCCGTTGCTGATGGCATATTGGGAACTATTCGAGTAGAAAGGCAAACAAGATGAATGGTCGTTTTACGCTATCGCAGTTGCCACCGGCAACCCCGGACGGTGACATACTTGTCTTGGCTACACAGGATCATGAAAGCCGAAAACTAGACCTAAAGACAGCCGTCCAGAAATGGGCGACCGAGGCCGTCGCCGTCGCTGTCGTCCGTTGCGCCCACTGCGGGCAATGGGGCGCGCGTTTCTGCGAGTGCCGCAAGTGCGGCGCGCCAATCGAGTAACCATGACCGCATACCCCGCCCTCCGCCTGTCCGTCGGTTACGCTGCGTTCTACGGCTGGGAACCGTCCGCGCTCAAGTCGCTCATCGAAGGACTCCCGCCCGCGCTCAAGGCGCAACTCAACTACCAGGCCGCGCTCTACAACGCCACCGGCAGGTGGGCGCGCGACCTTGCCGAACGGCGCTACTCGTACACGACGGGCGACTGGACGCGGGACATGGTGAGCGCCATCGAGTCGTATATCTCCGAGGCGTGGCTCGCCGGGATGGCTGAGAACGGGCTGACATTCGAGGACATGACCCCGGAATGGCAGGCGGTACTCGATGGCCTCATTGCCAGCGAAAAGGATTTTCTGCCCGACCTGGCGGCGTGGATCTCGACTACCGTCGAAATGACGAAGCCGCTCGACGCCGCCTGGCCGGCCATCCATGCCCGGCTCGATATGTGGGCGAATCGCTGGCTGGACGTATTTGGGCAGGCCCGCAGCGCGACCGCGGAGACGGACGCAAAAGAGGAGTGGGTGCTGGGCGACGCGGACCACTGTTGGGTGTGTCGTTCCCTGTCCGGGCTGGTCGCGTATGTATGGGAATGGGATGAGGCCGGATTCCGTCCGCAGAACCCGCCAAACGCGCTTTTGAGCATGACGCGCGGAAACGAACGCGGGTGCGGCGGGTATCATTGCGCGTGCGAACGCCGCCCGACGAATAAGCGACGCGCGAAGAACGTACTCAGCCGGCTGTTGGATTTGGCCGTATCGGGGCAGGTGTAGCGTGGATGTCCGCGTATCCGTCAAAGGGCTGGACCGCGTGCGCGCATTCCTGGCGCGGCTCGGCGCCGAGGCGAAGCACAAGGCCGAGGAAGCCGTCACCGAGTACATTATCGGTGACGCCTCGCACGGCCTGAAGCACTACCCGCCTTACAAGCATGTGCCGTGGGTCCAGAATATGACCGCCCGTCAGCGGCGCTGGCTGTTCGCGGCGATCAAGCGCGGCGAGGTGACGCCGGGGATGTCCGCGTCGAATGGCTACTCAGCCGACGCGTGGCACAAGATCGACCGCGGCCGCTTTTGGGAAGCGACGAACGACGTGGCGCATACGAAATGGCTGGTCGGCAATCAATCGCAGTCGGCCCACTCGGCCGCGCAGGGCTGGCGCAAGGTCGCGCAGACCGCCATCGACAATACCGCCGGGGCGATCCGGCACGCCATCGCCGAGCTAAAGGCGTGGCTGAAGACGCAGAGACCATAGGCTTACAATCGCGCTTAGATAGTTGACAATCTAAGCATCCCGTGCTAGAATTTAGGCACAACTAAATATATCCACCTGCGACCCGCAGGAGCGCAAGCAGCGCATACAAGCGGGAAGGCTACCGGACCACTCCGGGCCTTCCCGCTTTTTCGTTTATACCCGGAGGCGATTATGCCTTATACGAACGTCCCCGATGACCTGCAAGACAAGATGGAATCCTGTGTCGAAAAAGTGACGGGACAGGGGCGCGAGAAGGAAGCCGCGATTGCCATTTGCTACGCCGCCGTTGTAGAGGGCAAGGCTGAGGCAGTCGAGGCGGTCAAGGCTGCCGGGTTCGTGCTCGACATCCCCGCCGAACCGATGACGCTCAACCTGGGCGACATCCCACCCGACGCAATCAAGGCGCTGGGCGACATGGAACTCGAAGTTCTCGGCGTCCCGTTCGGCGGACCCGACAACGGCAAAGACTCGGACGGGCAGTATTTCAGCGAGAATACCAAAACCTACCTGTCGCCGGACAAGGAAATCCCGGTCTTCTACTTCCACGGCTTCACGCCTGACAAGCGCCCGCAGGCAGTCCCCGAGCACATCGGCAACGCGAAATACTCGCGCACCGATAAGCGCGGGCACTGGTTCCGGGTGACGCTCAAGAAGGGGCTGGAACTGGCCCGGCGTGTATGGGAGGCTGCCAAGAAGGGAGTCGCCCGCGCTTCGAGCGGGTCCATCTCGCACCTGGTCCGCATCGCCCGCAGCGGCGAGATCCTGCACTGGCCCGTTGCAGAAATGAGTTTGTTTGACGCCGGGGAAGGACGAAACCCCGCGAACGCTTATGCGGTGGCGCTGCCTGTGTCAAAGGCGCACTACGCCGCCGCCAAGATGGAAATGAATATTTCGGCTGACGAAGCCGAAGACCCCACAAACGGACAGGCCGCAGGCGAAGCGGCAACCCCCGGCCATGTGGCGGACGAATCCACCCAACCCCCACAAGGAGAAATCACAATGGACGAACTTGAAACCAAAGTCGACGCCGCCGTCAAGGCTGCGTTGGCTGCGCAGGCCGCCGAAACGGCCGCGAAGAAAGCCGAAGAGGAGCGCATCGCCGCTGAGGTTGAGGCGCGTGTCAAGAAAGAGACTGAGGCCATCAAGGCCGCGGCCGCCGCAGATCGCCGCCTGCCCGGTGGCGATGGCGCGCCCTACGTCGCCAAGTTCAACGACATCGCCCGCTTCGACAACCTGGACGCCGCCGACACCGCCGTCCTGATCGGTGTGCTGAACTCGCAGAAGTCCGCCAACTCCCACCCCGCCAGCAAGGAAGCCTACAAGGCCCTCGTGGTCAAACTGAGCGAAGACAAGGGCGAGGTCGGCGAAGTCGGACGCAAGGCGATCAAGGCCGCCGGCCTCGACGCTGCGAAAGCCAACGAAATCGACTACTCGACTTACGCCAGCTACGGCGACGAGTGGGTCGGTATCGCCTACTCGCAGGCCATTTGGGACGCCATCCGGCTGGAGACCTTCGTGCTGAACAAACTCCCGCAGGTCGAAGTCCCGCAGGGCATGGAGAGCATCTACCTGCCCCTCGAAAGCACCGATCCGACCTGGTACAAGGTCGCCGAAGCCACGTCGAGCGCCACCGCCTACAGCGGCCCGACCCCGACCGTTACCGCCTCCCTGTACGGGACCGGCCGCGTGCAGTTGACCCTCGCCAAGCTGGGCGCGCGCGTCGTCTGGACCGGCGAACTGGAAGAGGGAAGCCTCATCCCGTTTGCGGGCCAGTTGCGCTCACAGATGGTCAAGAGCGGCGCTGATTACCTGGAAAGCGCCCTGATCGACGGCGACACCGTCACGACCGCCAGCACCAACATCAACGACATCGACGGCACCCCCACCGCAACCGACTGGTTCCTGGTGTGGGACGGCTTCCGCAAGTCCTGCCTCGGGACCACGACCGCCAACTCCCGCAGCGCGTCCGGCTCGCTGGACGTGACCGACTACCTGGAGACCGTCAAGCTGATGGGCACCGGCGGGAAGAACGCCATCGACACGAGCAAGGTCGGTTTCATCATCGACCCGAGCACCTACTTCAAGACCCTGCAACTGCCCGAGGTGCTGACCCGCGACGTGTTCGTCAGCCCGACCCTGGAAGGCGGACGCCTGACCGGTCTGTGGGGCTACCAGATCGGCGTCAGCGGCAGCATGTGCAAGAATGGCGGCAACGGCCTGTCCGAAGCCACCGGCAAATGCGACGAGACCACGGCCGATAACGCCTACGGTCAGATCCTCGCCGTCCGCTGGGACCAGTGGAAATTTGGCTGGCGTCGGCGCATGACGATGGAGACGACCCGCTTCGCCAACAGCGATTCGAGCGAGATCGTCGCCATGATCCGCTGCGGCCTGATCCAGCGGGATACAGAAGCGTCCAGCATCACGTACTATGTCGGCGTGTAGTCGCCGAACCAATCGCCAGATGGGGAGGGGCAGCCCGCCCCTCCCCGGAGGCAAGGGAGTAACACAATGGGCAATCTCTTTATCCTGAAGAAAAACGAGTCATCCATCGCCGACCTACTCGACGGGCCAGCCGCCTTGATGGGCGTTGGCAACGTCTACTATGCCGTCAAGACCGGCGACACGGCGGTCTACAACTGGCTGATGCAGAACCGGCAGCGGAAATACAAAGACGGTTCGTATGCCGTCCATGCCGCCGCCGCGGGCGGGACCGCAATCCAGGCCGCACTCGACGCGACCGTCGAATGTCGGAACGATTACGTCATCGTCATGCCATCCGATTCCGACTACGACCTGACCGCCGTCCTGACCCTGAGCAAAAAGGCCGTCCATCTCATCTGCCCTGCCGGTCTGGGGCTGGAGCGCGGCGCAACGAACGCTTGCCGTCTCCACCAGAACACCGCGGCCACGGCGATCTTCGCCGTCTCCGACGCGTCCGTCGAGATCGCCGGTTTCTATCTGAAGCCCTACGTGGACATCTCGCACGTCACCGTTGCCGCCACGTCCTACGGGCTGAACATCCATCACAACTTCTTCACCCTCAACTGGACCTCTGCCCCGGCCGAGGCGATCCTGTGCGCCGGAGACGGTGGGGCCTGGGGCCAAGTGTCCCACCACAACGTATTCCAAAGCATGTCCGGCGACGATGTGACCTGCGCGAGCCTGATTACCATCGGGGCCAGCGCGACCGGCGCACGCTGCGACTACAACGACATCTTCCTCGGGGACGGGAACACCCTCACGGTCGCCATCAACAACGCCGCAACGAAGGGGAGCGCTAACTACAATACCTTTATGGCTGCCGGATCTGACGCGACCTTCACGCACTGCATTGCCATCGGCTCCTATGGCGTGGCAATCGGGAACCGCGGTTGCGTCGGCGACGGCGCGATCATCACCGGCGGCGTCAACAACATCACCAACGTCGACAACATGAATGCCGTTGACGGCGGCGCGATTGATGACCTCGACTAATCAGGAGTGAACAACCATGCGTAAAGAGATCAAATTCCTGAAAGAGTACGAGCCGTATGAAGCCGGAGAGGTGCGTCGCATTGACGCGGCCCTGGCCGACTACCTGGTCGAGATCGGAACCGCCGAACTCGTCGAGGTCAAAGCCGAAAAGACGGAACCGCAGCCGAAGAAGGGCAAGAAAGAGTAAGCCGCACAAACATGAGGGGGGCGCAAGCCCCCCTCCAGGAGTCCACCATGCGCAAAATCACACTTACGGCGACCTGTGATGTTAGCGGCGATGCAACCGTCAACAGCACGCAGAACATCCTCGGCAAACTGTACTCGATCCTGTACAAACCGGGAACGATTGCCACGGGCGCGACGATCACCGTCACCGCCCAGGGCTTTTTTGCAAAGCCGCTCCTGGCGAAGGCCAGCGCCGGAACCGCCGACACGATGTACTACCCGCGCGACATCCCGCACGCAGTCGCAGACGGCGCGGCCCTGACCGCAACCGCAGGCGGCGACCGCGTCCAGCCGCTCATCAACGGCGCGCCGCGCCTCGTTGTGTCCGCAGGCGGAAGCGGCGGCATCGGGTCCGTAACCATCTACTACGAAGACTAGCGAGGGGCCATGACCATTACAAACGGTTATGCGACCCTCGCAGAGTTCAAACTCTACGCGAGCGCGCGCGGGGAGACGGCATCGACCAGCGCCAACG
>Ga0172380_10005244_pt1 | contig 15900 bp, 26 predicted proteins | sample Leawe162metaG_FD_119747 | JGI IMG/M metagenome (GOLD analysis project Ga0172380, IMG submission 119747) | Leachate microbial communities from a municipal landfill in Southern Ontario, Canada - Leachate well 162 metaG | ecosystem: Engineered > Solid waste > Landfill > Unclassified | place...
TGGAACAATTTCAATAGCAGTTACTTCTATATCCCCCCCCCTTAACTTTCTATTTGCCCCTATTCCCCCATATAAATTAAGTATTTTAATTGTCATTTTTCTAATAAAAAAATTAAACTAAAATATCTTCATCCCAAAATATTATAAATTTTTTTTGTCTTCCTTTATTTATAACTTGATATACTTTACTAGTTAATCTTTCTAATGAAATATTATCTACACCATAAGATTCTTGTCTTATCATGGAGTTACCTTCTAATTTTTTGAAAGAATCAATAATTTCTTTATTAGAAAATAAATCTTTATTAGCTTTCCAAACCCTTACCATTGTTATTAATAATATATATTTGTATAACCAATTATCATTTGTTGGTTCACCGAAACATTCCTTATATATAAAGAAAAATTCTTTCATTTCTATATACTTATTTACATCTAATGATTCAATAAGTTTTGGTAATTTATTTCTTGATATTCCTTGCCTTGATATAGCCATAATATTTGAACAATATACAATCGATAGGAATTTATCTACCCTCATAGAATTAACTCCCCCATTTCTTGTTATATTAATAGGAAACTTTTTATTATCTAAAAAAGAATCTAAAATTTCGTTTCTTCCAAAATATAATTTTATATCATCTATTATTCGTGGATTTTTTACATCATTCAACATTTTATAGATAATCCTCATACCTTCATCATTAAGCCCATTATATATACAAAAGTCCATTACAAATTGTGTATTCGATTTCTTTATTGCTTCTATTTTATGTTGTCCATCTAAAAGCATTAATTTTCCACTTTCTTTATCTTTAGCAACAGTGATAGTAGATTTTTGGAATGTTCCATTTCTTATATAATTTACAAACTTATTTACTCTTGAGGGATAAACATCTCTTTGCCAACCGGGTTTAATAATATTATCTTCTATCCATTTTTTATCTATTTTTATTTCTTTATGAACCTTTTCCATTATATATTTATATATGAATACCATTTATAAAATTATGTTACTATTAACTAATTACAAAATAAGAAATGTTTATATATACAATTTACTTACTAAATATTAGTATATTAGATAACTAAGCCGTGTTCAAAATTATTAAGAACAAAAACGGAAACATTATCTTGAATTCAAAAAAAAGGGGCGGGGTTTAAACCCCTCGCTCCAAATATACCTCCTTTTAATATTAGTTAATTTTTATTTAAATAATATATGAAAGAAAGATATTAATTTAAACTATTTACTTTTTCTTCTTCTTTTTTGATTTTTTCTTTGCTGCCATATTTATTTTCCTCCTTTGAGTATAGAACTAGAAATATTCATAAGTTATCTAGTTAATTAAATAGAAACCGCTGATGCTTTAATTAAATTAACTCCAACGATGTTTTTTATTCCTTGCTTTAAAAAGTCCTTTTTCTTTTGTTTACTAAAAGAATAGTTATCACTCATTAATGCAATGGACATCATAGTTGGAGTTAATTTAAGTATATCATTTGCTGTCATCTTATTTTCCTAAAAAATCAAATCCTCCACTCTTTACCCAGTAAAATATTGCTCCTCCAAGTAAAGCTATTGCTGCAAATAATCCTATTAGATTAGCTATTCCTCTTCCACCAGAATCATCTACATATCCTTCTCCACCATATTGATAAGATATATTAACTGAATTACAGTCCGCTGTCTTTTTTGATGCTACTGAAGTCATTTGAATTCCTTTAACGCCCGTATCTGTTCTAACTACTTCTGAGAAAGTAAAGTTATTAATACAGGGAAGTTGCGCTCCTGTTGCATTCCATATCTCACTTGGTGTTCCAATTAAATCTTGACCAGTTATATAAACTGAACTACCAGCAGCTGCTGTTGAATAAGTTTCGTTTGAAACAGTATAAGGATTTGTCATTTGTGCTTGAGAACTGAAAATTGCTGGAAGGAATGATGCTGCTACTATAACCATTACTGCAAATAAAATTATTCCTCCTATTGCTTCTCCTTTTTTGTTTTTCATTTTTATTTTTACCCCCACAAAACTATTATCAATTAATGAATAATAAATTACTTATATATTAGAGGGCTACTCGCACTATTTATCAATTTTAATCCCTCTAGTTTTTGCAATTGCTATTGAAATAGATTCTATTTCGTCTTTGTCATATTTTTTTCCATAACGTTTTTGATATTTTTTTGGAACGGGTTTTCCTAAATAAGTTTCTTTTACGTTCTTAAATAAACTTTTGAAAGCATCTGTCGTTGTCATTTTAAATCATCCTTCTTTTTTCTCTATCAAACTCGGATTGAAAGAACATAGAACGATTATCTTGTTCTGGTTGTTCTTGATAATTCTTAGTTTCTCCTTGAAACATTCTATATCCACTTCCAGCAAATGATTTCATTAATGCTTTATTTGAAACTACTGGAACTTTTGCGTGTGGCTTTTTTAGTATTGGCTTTTTAAGAACATTTGAGAATGCAGAAACTAATCTTTCTCCTACTTGTTTTGTTTTTTCCTTTCTATATTCACTTTTTAATTTCTTAACATTATATCCTTTCTCTCCAACTAGAACTCCTTTACTTCTTAATCTTTCTTCATCTCTTTGTTTTCTTTCCTTTTCTTGTAGAGAATATACCATTTTACGATAACTATTTTCCTTCTCTTTTTTCTCCTTATCTTTTACCATCTTTTTTCCCCCAGTTCTATTCTTTGCAATAATTCTAAATCTTTTTCTTTTCTAAATTCTGCTTTTCCACTCTTTAAGACTTTCTTTAATGTACTCTTTATTGAAGGTAATTCTCTATATCTAATTCCTAAATGTTCTTTTGATTTAGGGAATCTCTTTGCTTGGGTTACATCAGCAATAGTTCCACCTGTTACATTTGATTTAATTTTATATGTTCCTTTATGTTCTGCTTTCTCTAATTTAAAATATTCTCCACCATATTCTTTATTTAATCTATTAAGTAATTCAACTGCTGTTTTCTTTGGCTTATTTGCCAAGACATCATAATCTTCTGTTTTTCTATTTAGGTAATTAGGCAATTGAATATTAGAAGCTCTTGCTCCATAAACTGTTAATTTTCTTTTAGCTAACTCTGTTTTTAAGATTCCTTCTGCTAATTCTGGATTCTGATAATACCTTAGTTTCTCTATAGCTGTTAATGACATAGTCCTAAATTCCCTCTTGATAATACACTTGAATTATGAGCAAACATATTTTTGTTATCACTAAATAGTTTCTTTTCTTTTAATAAATTAAAATCAGAATGGTTTGTAATGTTCTTAGCATTAATTGGATTATGTAAATAATTTATTTCAGCATCTCTTTTTTTTCTCACTATCTCTAATTGTTCTTTAATCTTTTTCTCTCTTTCTTCCTTAAGGTATCTTTCAAGTTCTCTTTCATTAGAAGACTTTTTTCTATCCTCGACAATCGTATGTAATCTATCTTCTTCATCTATTTCGTGGAAACGTTCTTTACGTTCTTTATTCTTACTTCCTAATCCTTGAATTATTTCTTTGAACATATTATTACTCGTATTATTTTACTTATATATTAGAGGGCTAATTAGTAAATAATCTGCTTAATGCTTTAAATGCAACAAAGCCAATCACTAATAATATCAAGATGTAAATTGCTTGACCTAATATACTTGCAAATAATAAACAACTAATCATTAATACAATTAAGAATATCTTATTTGACATTCCAAACTTAGCACAGGCAAATGAAATTACCAAAATTAAAGCATAAAAAAATAACTCTGGACTTCCTAGTAGGTAATCCATAAATATCGTCTTAAAATCTAAGGGCTCAATAAAAGTTCCCACTAATTTAATCCTCCAATATTTTTAATTTGTTTTTTATTTATCATTTTTTATATCCTAATCAGTTCCTTTGAGAAATTCTATAAGAGAAAACGAATACATTACAGCGAATGGAATTAAGATACTTGCTATCACCCAAAATACCCACCCCGAATAATCTGTTATGCTTCCTACATAAGTTAGTAAACTTATTATGTCTGTAATGAATAATGTATAAAGTCCTCCTGCAAAGGCAGAATAAATTACATCTAATGAGGGAGTAACTTGATAACCACCAATAGTTATTTTAAACATACTTCCAAAAAATGCTCCTGCTAAAAGTATTCCAATTGCTACCCACCAATTATTAAAACTTATAAAACCAGAAATATCTGTTGTTTCAGGTAAAGCAGATGAAGCACTTATTTGAGTGGTATTCTTAAGTAATACTGAATTTAATATAAGAGAACTGTTTGTATTTCCAACCCCAGCTAAATACATTATAATCATTATTCCTAAAGCAATTAAAGTAAAATTAAATAATTTCATCTACTCTCTCCTTTTATTACAAATCCTATAGTTAATAACATTACTATAAAGGCAATCAAATCTCCTAGACTTAAAATAGCATTATCCATAAATGTTGGATTTGGTATAAAGTTTAATGAATTTAATATAAGAACTAAACCAAATATCAATCCCATTATTGCTGGTTCAGAATTTATTCCATATCTATAAGATAAACCTCCAGCTACTAATACTAAAATTAAAACACTAAGTAATGCTTTTCCAAAAGAAGCGTCTCCATCTTCTCCATTTATTCCAAAGATATTAGCGGTTATATACAAGTTTAAATCTGAAAAGAAACGAGTTATACTAAAGTCATTTGTTTTATATATATTCCAATATCTTGTATAATTCATATAAGTAGAATTAACTACATAATAATAATTCATTATAATTCTTCCCGATTCTGGAACATCTAAATTGAATGTGATAGTTCCTCCAACAGTTGATGAAGAAGAATTTGAACCTATGTTTGTTCCATTAGCATATTTTAAAGTAAATCCGAAACTATCAAGAGTCCAATATGAAGTAGATATTGTATAATTAAAATTTCTTGTTCCATTTAATATACTATTTGATGTAGGTAATATTATCATCTTAATTCCTCTCGTATAATCTATTTGTGTAAAATCAGATGTTCCTCCTAAGGTAATTGTATAAAGACTTTGTGTTGGATAAATTGATGTTGTTCCATCATCGTAACCACTCTTAGTAAAATTAAATGTATGTAGATAGTCTGGGTTTAACCAAAATGTAATAGAACCAGCAGAGTCTGTTAGTCCTTGTGCAACTATTGTATTTGTTCCGCTTATTTCTCTTGTTCCTAAAACAGATACTCCTTCTATTGGTTGATTACCTGCACTATATAATTGAAATGTAACATAGATACCATCATTTGTTCCTAATAAATAAAGAATTTTATTTAATACCGTATTTGTTAATGAAATTGAATCCGTATAAATTCTTTGAGGATAATTTGTAGATTGATATTGAAGATTAGCAGAAATATTTAATGTTTCATTAGTAGATAAACAGAAAGAATAACTATTATTTTCTACTATATTAGAGAATAATAATGTTTTATTTATTACTCCATTACCTAACCAATAATTAAATGTTGATGATGGTATTGAAGCTAAGATATTACTTAAATTTCCTTCATCTTTAAATGTAAAATTAATAAATGGTGTATTTAATGTTGAGTTACATAAATTAAAAATTAATGAATTTACCGTATGATTATATAAATCAGAACCTAATTCTTCTCCAATATTTATTAAAAAAGAAAAATTATTTAATTGTGAGGTTGAACTTATTAAATCAATATTCTTGGTATAAGTAAATATATAATTATTATTTGAATAAGATGTTCTTATTGCCGAACCTAAATTTGTATTATTATAATAAAAGTTAGCTGTTGGAATTGAACCATTTGTTGTAATATTTATTTTAAAAGATTCTTTTTTTGTTTCATAAGTTGTTGAATTAAAAGTGATATTATTTTCAAAAATATTATAATTCCAATTTGCACTTACATTATAACTACCTTCCAATCCGAAAGTATCATTTGCATAAAACAAAAATGTATAAGAACCATAAGGAACAATAATACTTGTATTATCATTACAAGTTATTGAAGTATTAAATGAATTATTAGTGGCATACCAGCAAGACTCTAAATTATTATCTAAAATTGAAAAGTTTAAAGATATATTAATTTGATTTATTTTAGTATAATTCGTTGTATATGTTTTATTTATTATTGATGTTATATTTAATATTGGAGCTGTTGTATCTATCATTAAACTTCTATTTGTAGCCCATCCAGTCTTTGTTATTGTTGCACTATCGTCTGCTGAACAAGTCCAATTATAACCTCCATCTGCTAAACTTCTTGACAAATATATTTCTGAAAAGTTAGTTACCCCATTTGTAACTGTATAATTTCTTTGTCCATTTAACCATAATGAACTATTTTGTATTATTCCCTCTTCAGTTACAGAACAATTAAAAGTTACAGAACTTGAACTTGAATTGTAATAGTTTATAGGAGCTGTTAAAGTTACTATTGGAGTTGGAGTATAAAATATTCCTGCCCCTTCATTATATAAATCTGTAATTTCGGAATCTGATAAAGTTCTATTCCAAGAGTATAATTCATCAGGGGATTGAGAAATTGAATCAAATCCAGTATGTGTTCCAATAGTAAAATTAGTATTAGCATCCTTATTTGCACTTCCAACAGTCCATGTACAACTATTAGCTGTTCTTTTGCTTCCATCTACATAAATAGTTACTCCAGAAGACGAACCCCCTCCATCATACTTTACAGTTACTAAATGATATACATTCAAACTAGGTGTTCCTTGTCTTGGTTGAACACAAATACCTGTTCCCCATGCACTTGCCATATAGAAAGCTATATCTCCTGATTGAGTAGCAACTGCCCATCCTACAAAGGCATCAGTCATTCTTGCAAGAAATACTAAATCGTTTGTCCAAGTTGTTATATTAGTCCAAAAACTAATCGTAAAAGGAGTAGTTAAAGAAAAATTTAATATTTGTTTTGAAAAAGTAACATTACTTCCATCTCCAAACACCCCAATTGCTGAACCATCTTTTCCTATTGTCCATTTGGATGCGGAAGATAAAACTCCTTTTTCTAAACTTACCTTATCCGAAATTAAAGTGTTGGTATTTTCGTCAAATTTAAATACATTTGTTAGCCCATTATCAAAAGATGAGTTCCAACTTGCCCATTCAGAAATTTTAACTCCATCAAATTCTCCAATCCAATCTACACTATCTTTAACATCTTTTATACCTTCAATTTTCCAATTATAATTTCCTTTCTTTAATTTTCCTCCATTATAAGATATCCAATTTGGAATTTGTGTTGTTATTGTTGTTTGCTTACAATCTTTCTTTATATAATTAGTTTTGTTTATCTTATCGTAAACAGGAACTTCTGAACAGGAAGTTGTAGGAACTTCTTGTTTAATTGTTCCATCTTGAATGTAAATTTGATAGGATATACTTTTATCTTTTCCTGTCTTTAAATCCTTAAAGTAAGCATTTGAAAATAGCCAAGCATCTTGATATAATTCTGCTGTTCCTTCTGCCGAACAATTCCTCATGCAAAAATCTGTATTCTTTTTTAACTCCACTTTCATTAAATCACTTCCTAAACCATAAACATTTCTTATTGTAGCAATTCCATAACTATCTGCTGTCTTTTGGAAGGATTTGATATTATCAAAGGTTATAGTATCTGCAGAGATAAAACTTGTTAAAAATAGGATGAAGAATAATACGGAACATACTTTAATCGTTGATTGTAGAGCTTCTAATAAACTATTTTTTTGTTTTGTATCTTCTCTCATTTATTCATTCCTCCAATTATACCTACTGCTAAAGAAACAAAGAACCATATAAAATAAGGAACTACTAAATCTACATTTAAACAAGTCCATTTAATTCCATCTGAAATAGAAACATTAGTGCAATCAAGGGAAGTTCTAACTGTCGTTATATCATCAGTAAAGAAAGGTATTATTAAAACTCCAATTATAAAAACAAAAATTCCCATTGTGGCTCCAAAGAAAATATTACCTCTTTTATTCATACTAATCTACCTCCTATAAAAAATCCTCCAATTCCAAATATTGTTCCTATTAATAATGGTAACAAAGAATCGACAACTACACAATTTGCTTTGTCCTGATATTCTGTTACTGTTGAACAATTTAATTGTCCTTCTGCTCTTGCTTCATTAACTACTTCACTAAAAGGTTTTGCTAAAGTTAATCCTAACCAAAAACAAACAACCCCTAGCATGAGTGCTACAAATATTGTTTGACCTCTTTTATTCATAACCATTTTAATCTCCTACCTGTTAAAATAGAAGATGCTTTTCTTGCTTTTTGAATAGAAATACGCTCAATACCTGTTGATAATCTAAATCCTCTCTTTTGAACAATCTTAGTTACATCTCTCTTTCCTGCACGGAATCCTGTTCCTAATACTGTAGCAAGTTCTTCAAACTTAACTCTTTCTCCTGTTGGTTTAACAACATATCCAGATGCTTGTAATCCAGATAAAAGACTTCCTTTAAGTTTTTCTCCTGCTTTAAATAACTCTAATGTTTTTCCTATACTTTCTTCCTTTCCTTTCTTTTTAACAAATACTTCATACATTCCAATTAATTCTTCTCTTGCTGTTAATTTTCTTGTTGGAGGTAATTTTGTTGTTCCTAATCCCAATCCAAATTCAAATGGCTTTTTTGTAGTTATTTCTATTTGTTGTTGCCTTTGTCTTAATGCTTGTTTTTGTAATTGCTTTTCTTGTTGTAATGTTCTTTCAAAAAATCTTTGTTTTTCATTTTGTTTAATTTTTGTTTGGGGTTCTAATCTGCTTATACTAAATTCTTTTAATTGTATTTGTTCTTTAACTTGTGGTTGTATAAAAGTTAAAACTCTTTCTTTAACCTTAACCACTGGAGTATAAATTAAAGTTGGTTCTTTTACTTTTGGTAAAGATTTAATCACATTAAATTCTTCAAAACCTCCTAAAGAAGTAGTGCTAATAAAAGAACTAGTAATAGCAGTTCCACCAACATAAGTTGGATAATTTGTTTCTATTAAAGGAACTTTTAAATTTGTTTTCAATGTAGGGGTAAATAATTCTGTTTTAGTTATTGGTAATGCTGGTGTTGGCTTAATTACTATTTGTTTTGTTTCTAATACTTCTCCAAAAGTTTTTGATAAAGGAGTTTTAGTTATTTCGGCTGGTCTTAATATATTTATTCCTGTTTCTGTTTCTGGTATTTTAACAACAACACCTATTGATTCTGGAGTTCTTATTTTAGTTAAAAGTCCAGTCTTACCTGTTTGAGATAAAGATTCTGTAAGAGAAATATATCTTTCATTAACCACTTGAACGATATTCTCTCTTAATAAATTTTGTATAACTAAAGGTTTTTCTCCTACCTTAAAATAAGTTGAAGACTTTACTATGGGATATTCTCCTGATTTAACTGCTCCACCAGTCTTAAATAATAAAGCATTAATATTTCCTTTTTGAACTGCTTTCCCAATTACTTTAGCTCCAGCTTCTGAAACAACAAATGAACCATAACCTTTTGTTCTGGTTATTCCAAATACATCTTTATATTTTATTTTTCCAACTATATAAGAACTAGAAACACCAGTAGAAATATCTTGGTCAAATATACCTTGTCCAAAAAACTTTTGTGTTAAAGCATCTGTTGCTCTTGTTGCTTGAATTTTGAAAGCACTTCCTTGATTATATTCTGCTTGAACAAATTTTGGTTTATAACTTTCTAATAACTCTAATTGTTTTTGTGTTGCTTTTTCAAGTAATTCAGCATTCTTAGCTTTTATCTTACTTGGTAATTTAATTACTTCTCCAGTAGCTTTAAAAAATAAAGCTTGACCTATTAAAGTTCCCATTGTTTCTACTGGTTTTTCATAGAAAGCAACTGGAAGTGATAAAGTTCCTCCAACTGTTTTTAGAACTTCTTTAGGAGCATTTCCCCATAATCCTAAAATATTACTTGCTACATTTAAAGGAGCAGATACAAAACCTTTTACAGGATATAATAATGGGTAAGTTTCTCTTTCTTTTGCTACTTCTCTTTTATTATATTCAGCTAATTTTTTATTATAATCTTCAATTCTTTTATTCAAATCTTCTTGTTCTTTTATTGAAGATTCTTCTGTAAGTCCTGTTGGGTATTTTTTAGAAAATGAAGTTATGTCTTTCTCTAATTGTTTTGATTCTATAGATAAATCTTTTCCTAACTTATAAGTTTCTTTATTTCCTAATACGGATTCAGTAAAAAATAAACTTGTTTCTTGTAATACATTTTGTCCTAATTCTGCTATTTTTTGTTTTTGTTCAGTTTGTTCTTTTAATGCTGGAATAAATAATTCAAATCCTGCTGCTGGAATATTTTTTGGTAAGTATTCTTGTGGAGAAGTTAATATAGAGTAAATCTTTTCTCCTTTAGCTTTTGTTTCATCTATCTTTATTTGTTCTGTTATTGTTGGGGGTCTTGAAATAACTGTTTCTCTTGCTCCTGTTGAACTTATTCTATCATAAGTATTTGTTTTGGCATTATAAACTTCTTTACCTTTATTCTTTTTTAATTGATTAATATAAGGAGACGTATAAGTTCTTTGAGTTGTTTCTACTAATTTAAGTGGAGTTATTTGTTCTACTTTTTTCATATCTATCCCAGAATAATAAGTTCCATATTTTTCTGGATTTATATATCCCATATTTTTTGCGTAAGTTTGCATTGAAGAAATAGAAGTTGGTTTTGTTAATTCTCCAGAAATTTCTTTTTGATATTGTAAATTGCTTGTGATAATTTGATTTTGTTCATATTGACTTAATTTTTTTCTTTGTTCGGGCGTTAATTGACTTTGATATTTTGAATATATTTTTAGCATTTCTGTTGTAGCATATCCACTAGGAACGTTCAATCCAGAGGTTGGTAAAGTTGAACTTGGTGATGTTGTTCCAGTTAATACAGTAGCTGGTATTGTTGTCGTTGTTATTCTTGCTAAGGCATTTTCTTGTGTTAATGCTCCTTCTTTAGAAATTGATGTTTTTAATGGAGAACTTTCTACATATTCTTTTGCTTGTTTTGTTATTTGAGAATTTTCATCAAATCCAGATGGTCTTTTAATTAATCCTGCATAAACTTTAACGGCTGTTTCGTATTCTGATTGTTGTGCTTGTTGTTGTTGAAGTTGTTGTTCCGCTGTCTTTAATTGAGATTCATAAGAACTTAATGCTTTTTCTTGTTCAGATATTTGTCCTGCTTTTTGTATAGTAGTAGCACGAGATTGTCTTCCAGCAACTCCTCCTTGTTGTAGTAATGCTTTCTTAGAAGTTGCAGATTCAATTGTCTTTCTTCTTTGCTCTGCTAATTGAGTTCTTGTTCTTTCTGCTTGTATTCTTGCTTGTGCTAATTCTTGTGATGTTACCATTTATCCTCTTTTGTTAAATCTCTTTCCAATAAAAAATCTTGTTAGCTTTTTAGGAACTTCAATCTTTTTCTCAGTTCTAAATTCTTTAATACTTGGAATACTTTTTTGAATATAAGGAATTTCTTCTTTATTTTCAATATCTCCACAATACTTTCTAGCTATGCGACCCATTAATCCTTCTCTTAGTTTTAATTTATTAAATTCCATAAACCTCCTTTCAGAACTCAAAGTCCTTAATATTTAATTTAATAGACTTTAGATTAGGTAATTTATTTCTAACCTCTTTTGTTAACTCTAACTTTTTTAGGTCAAAAGAAATTTGTTTATTATTCTTATTAAACTTAGGATATAACTTAATTTCCATACTAACTACGAGTAAGAATTACTTATATATTAGAGGGCTATTCGTTCATCTATCTAGAAGCTCCACGATAAAAACAATCTGAATTAAGTCTTAGTTCAAAAAAGTTAACTTTTGGACATACTTCTCTAAATTCTTCTTCTGTAAAATTAACTCTTTCTTTGTTATTATCCAAATTGTAACAATTTAGATTTAATTCTGAAAACTTCCAATTTTCTCCAAGAACTATTTTACAATAACCGTCTTGTTCTACAAGTTTTGGAATTTCACTTGCACCAAAAAATTTTATTGATACTATTATTAATAGTATTCCAATTATTAAAGAGATTAATAAAATTTTATTTTGTGTTGAATCTTTTATTTCCATATAATTATATAATGTTTTGGTATTTAAATGTTTGTAATAATTAAATAATTAACTATTTTCAAAATGAGAACCCACTAAATAACAAGCAATAAAAGTTCCTACATATGTTCCAATTAATACAATTACTTTAGCTGTTGGTTTCATGTAAGAAAGGAAAGGACTCAACATCCATTTACTTGTAAGAATTAAAAACAAACAACCTAGTATTCCAAAGACTAACCCATATTTACTAAATTCACCAAGATTACTAAATAAATCAACAATACCATCTTTTGCATCTCCTACCCATTCAAAATGGATTATGTAATCAAATCCATCACAAATGTAATCCCATATATCAGAGAAGCCCATTCACCACTCCATATCCCCATCTTTTTTATCAAGCCAGTTATTTTCTTTAATTGATTCGGATTTTTCTTTTTCATCTTTTTGTCTTTGAAGATTAAGGAAACTTATCTCTTCTTTTATTTCATCTTTATTAGCTAAGAAATTAAATCCATACTTCTTCATAATAGACATAGCTAAATTAAATTCGTGATTATTCTTAAATCGAACTGAATCGATTACACGTCTATTTTCTTTAAGAACTACTTCTCCAATTATTCCATTATTGTAGGAACTTCGTTTATTTTCGTAACTTAATTTCTTCCATGTTTTAATTGGGAATGTCATTAGAATAATTTAAACACATATTTCCCTAATACATAACCGATTGCAATTATTACAACGACTATTATTATAGGACTTAAGCTTCCTCCTTTCTTTACTTTAATTGTATCTCTTAACATTGTAGCCATAATATTCTTCTGACCATATGTTTCGTGATGTCCATCATTAAATTTAAAGTTATATGGATTTATTTTTTTCTCTTCTTGAACTAATAATGGAAATTTACCATTGAAGAATAATATTTCTCTTCCATCTGATGTATGATATGTTCCATCAGAAGTATTATATGTTCCTCCTTCTATTTGGACTTTTTCAAAAGATACATTTTGATTCTCTCCTATTCTCATTATTCCAATCCACCCTTTTTTAAGCTTATTTCTTTTTACCTTTGCTCTAACGGGAAATCTTAATTTGTTTACCTTTGTTTTTGATTTTCCTAAACTTAAAGCGTCTTTTATTTCTTTAATCTCTTCTGTTAAACTTTTTTTATCTTCATCCATTTTAATCCCCCTTTCATTGGTTCTCTGGTTTATTCTTTCGTCTAAACCATCCTGAATTTTCTTTATGTCTTGGTGTTACATCAGCTATTTCTTTCTTTGAAGTTCCTACTTGACGTAATAAGAATCCTTCTCTTGATAATGATGTAGCTAATATTTCTTCTGCTTGTTTTCCAAATACCTCTGCAAATGAAGTATCATCAAAAACTTCTTTACATAATATTTGTAGTTGCTGCAATGTTCTTACTGGTAATTGAGGAATTCCTAATTCTTCATTTGTTAAATTACCTGTCTTAGAAGTATCATCATTCTTTATTACATTTGTAAAAAATGATACTGAAGTTTCTTTTGTTTCTGCAAAACTTCTTAACATTGCTTCTGCTTCTGCTTCTGTTAAGTTTCCATTTTCATCTGCCATTATTCTTTCACCTCTTTTTCCCCTTTAGATATTAAAAAGTCCATACCAACACCAATGAACATTACTTCTAATGTTGCTAATCCCATATAAGCAATAAATCTTACAAACCAATTGTACTTCATAAAATATTCTTGTAATAAATTTACTCCAGATGCTATAATAAAAAATCCAGCAGAAATAAGAAAAATAATTATTAGAATATCAAATAATATATTTAATATCTTCATGCGTATACCTCTATATGCTCTTCTCTTTTTTCATTAATTAAGTCTATTATCCCTCTTATCATATCACTTATTTTTTGATGTGTTATTCTTGATGCTACTATTAATAAAAGAAACCCCACAATTAAAATAGCAAGTAAAGTGTCGTACCACATTCTTTATTTCCATTTCTCAACTCTGAATCCATGTCTTTGAAAATATAATGGAATATTTCCAAACTTAACTAATTCATCCTTGATATAATTTAATTTATCCATTTCAGTATCAAATGTTTTCATGTGTTCCTTAAGTCTTTCAATTGCTTTCTTCTTCCAATTATCATTATCTTTCAAATCTGGAAATTCTTTTATTACCCCTTCATAATCAAACTTTATTCCTTCCAAAACTGTTGCTAAGCCAGAAGATACATCAAAGAAAGTTAAATCATTTCCCCTTACACCAACTTGCATTATATCTGTATCTGACTTAAAAGTTCCTACAATGACCATTAAATTTTAAACCTCTTGTTTAATTCTTTCATAGCTTTACTCTTTTCATAAGAACAAAATAAAATCATACATATATCAATTAGAATAAATATCTCTAAAAAGAATAAGAAGAAAGAAGATACACTAATTCCAACTTCTAATATCAATTCACTCCTATCACTTATGAAATAAAATAATCCAGTTGTTAATACTATCCAAATAACTAATCTTATTAAGGCAAGAGTTAATGGGAATAAACCATAATGATTGTTTTCATTTATGCTCTTCCTTTTATTATCATAATCTATTCTTTCAATTGCAGTTAATTTCCAATATTTATTAATAGCTACTTCTTTTCTCTTTTTAGAGTTCTCTACATCTTTACCTACTTTTTCAAATAAGTTTCCTATCTTTTCAAATATGTTTGACATTTTATTTATAATGCTTTATCCATTCTTCTAACTCTAGTTAAAATTTCTGCTATTGCATCTTCTACTGTTATAAAGCTAATTTTATTTCCTAATTCATCAACTCCTTCATTAAATTCTTGTTTTGGTAATTCACTTACTACTTTTAAATATTCAGAAACTTTAACTTCTTCTTTTTTTTCTTCTTTTTTTTCTACCATCTTTTTATTCCTCCCTTGTATATTAAAATATACTTATACTTATTTATATATTAGAGGGCTATTCCTCATTCAAGATTATCTTGTATGATTACTATTCCTGTCCATATGGCTAAGGTTGCTCCAATTCCCATAGTTAAATAAGAAATGTATCTTGTTATATCATCTCTAAAGATTATTATTCCATTGTTGAATAAATAGATTCCTAAGAATATCATAGCCATTGCTCCAAGTATTGTTACGTATTCATTCTTTCCAAAGAAACCAATAAATGTTATTGAATATATTAATAAGATTACAAAAATAAAGAAAGCTATGTTTGCTCCACCAGAATTTCCAGAAGGTGTAACTTCAAATTCAATAGTTTCTTGTGTTGGACTTCCATCTTTATCTCCAATCATATTATATTTATAATCTCCAATAGAATTAGGACAATAAGTATAATTGTAATCGTAACCAATTTTATTCATAAGAACTCCAACTATTGTTGTATTTGGATTATCTCCAGATTTTATTATGCTTGTTAAATTAACATAAGTGCAAGTATCACAGGTTTGATATAATTGAATGCAATCTCCTTGTTTAAATGTTCCAAGATAATCATTGGTTGTTGCTGAACTTATTAAACTAATTAAGAATATTCCAAAGATTAAATTTAGTAATAATTTAGTTCTCATATTTTCCCTTCCATTATACATCCTGCTCCTCTATTTATTTGAAAATCTCCATTAATATCAAAAGGAGTAATCATTAATTGTTTGTAAGTTATTTTAGCTAAGCAAGTGAAACTTCCACTTGTTCCATTTATCCAAAGGATATTTCCTGATAAGTCTACATCATTTGCGATTATACAATTATCTTCTGCTCTAACTAACCA
>Ga0172380_10005245_pt1 | contig 15897 bp, 30 predicted proteins | sample Leawe162metaG_FD_119747 | JGI IMG/M metagenome (GOLD analysis project Ga0172380, IMG submission 119747) | Leachate microbial communities from a municipal landfill in Southern Ontario, Canada - Leachate well 162 metaG | ecosystem: Engineered > Solid waste > Landfill > Unclassified | place...
AGGGCTTTTTGTGACGCATGCCGCCGAAGCTAGCTCTGCCTTTTGTTACCCTCTAATGCGATTACGTCAAGCTCGTGACGATCCGCTGATGCTTTTATTTTACCGCTAGGCGATCAAGTTTTTCCTTGACCGCTTCACGGATAAACTTACTCTGATCCATTTCAGGATCGGCTTTAACAGCCTTTTGCAGACGGTTGTAGAGTGTCATGTCGCCACCTTTAGCAAAGTTCACGCCGACAAACCCAACCTCTGTACTACGGACTCGCTTTTTCTGTGCCATAGAGACCTCCTATAAATCGTCGAAGTTAGGGACGTCTTTTGATTCTTCTTCGCTTAGTGGCTTAGCGCCGGCGAGTGGATCGTCACCTTTTGCAGCAGCTTCAGCACGGTCGTCCGCGTTTGGATCTTCGTACTCGTAGTGCCAAACGTCACCGTATGAGCTGGTGTTGTACTTGCCCTGTGGGTCGACGAAGAAAAATGCTTCTTGGTCAATCAGCTTTTCGTTGATGAGCTTGGCAGCAACATCACGAGCAACTGTCGGGTCATCGATTTGCTCGAACAACTTGCGACCAAGTGCGCGAACCTGATCCTTCTTTTCTTCACCAGATTTGTGGACTAGCAAGCCCAGGACTTTGGTGACTGACATACGCGCACCGCCTTCGGTGTGGAAGTAAAGCGTTGCTTCACCTACGTTGTCTGGGTCTTCAGCAGTTGCAACTGATACGACAATTACTTCAGCCTTTGGATCATTCTTGGTCTTTTTTTGCTGAGGTTCAGCGAGCAAGATTTTTACTTTGTGAGTGCCGTAAGGAAAACCCTTACCACCACCTTTATATGGTTCGCCTACATTTTCAAGAACTTCATCAAACATACCCATGATTATTTACCACCCTTCGTAGCAGTTGCTTTTTTAGTGACCGGCTTCTTAACAGGAGCCTTCTTTTTTACTGGTGCAGCTACTTCGATTGGAGTCTTTGATAGACCGACATCGAAGCCGCCCTGCTTGTTGACTGACACTTGAGCGTACAAGCCAGTGTTTTCATAGATAGCCGGAACGATTTTCGAAACATGCTTTTTATTTGGCTTACCCTTACCGACGACATCTTTGATGATGGCTTCGATTAGATCGTGGTTGCGCTTTTCTTCTTCAGCTTCAGCGAGCATCTTATCCATGTCGCGTTTGAAGTTGCCAAATGCTTTGTCGAGATCCTTGCGGCTCTGCTCCATCTCACGGTCGAGCTTAGCTTCTGCGCGGTTCATCAAACTAAATAGTCCGAAGGTGAAGATCCAGAACGCCAGTAAAATACCGTCGGTCAATGCCTCTTTGCCGTCATTAGCTTGAAGATCTGCGCCAAGATATGCAGCTTGGAGTACGACCAGCGTAAACGCTAGAAGTAGAAATACCTTCTGAAATAGTTTGTGTGGGTTCATGTTACTTGCCTCCTTTGTAGTAAGCATTAATTTTATCATTGACGAGCTTAAGATCGTTATCGATCTCGCCCTTGTCAAACATATCCGGTGGGGATTTTACACCCTTGCCGTCGGTCTTCACACGGAAGACAAACTTCTCATCGTCCAAATCACTCATCATAGATTCAAACACGATGTTCGTCCAACCCTCTGGGTTGTTATTTTTGCGTGTAGCCTGACCGAGTGTCTTGAGCTGCTTCAATTCTTTTTTCGAGTCTGGATCTTCCAGGTGACCGAACAGGTAGAAGTTTTGCTCGGTATCTTTATTGAGTATGGTTTGGACGATCTGGTAAAACTCTTTGGAGATTTTGTCGTAAACGTCCCACTTATCATCTTTTTCAGCAGCACCAAATACCTCCTTAGTAAATAGGTAGTTCACGTCGTCGATGACCACGATATCTTTTTTAGATGCCGTGACCATTTCCTTGACCTGATCCATCGTCTTCACTTTAGCGGATTTAATGTCGGTTCGGAATGGTAGTTCCTTGCCGGTGACTGTGATATAGCTCACTTCGTCCTTCTTCAAATTCCGCAAGCTGGTAGACTTGCCTGTGCCTGGATTACCCAGGACGAATATTAATCTTGCCATTACTTTGCCTCCTTTGGCTTTTCATTTAGACGACTTGCAATAGTAACGTCGCCCGAACGACCTTGAAGCAATTTGCCGATAAGGTCTTCGATAGTAACTGCGCCAACATCATAAACTATGTAGTGGAGTGAAGCCTTGTTTTTCTGCTCTTCAAGCGACTGCACAATTATATTGATTTCACGATCTGTTAATCTGATACGACGTGTCATTACTTGTCTTCCTTAATTATTCGCCAGACCGATTCGAACGCTGCCATATTAGGGTACGCTCGAAGACTGCCTGGATCCATTGCTTCTTCATAGCCACGTCGTTTATAGACCTGAACTTTTTTGCTGAACCAACTCTTCTTGAAGGCGATTGGGTAAACTTGTTTGCGGCGGTAGTAAGCATCGCTCTCGCCTTTGTGTCGAGCGATATAATAGCGCACCATTAGGCGTGTGCCACGTCTTCCGTCTTAGGGTACTCGACTTGCCATTCGTCACCACCCAGTTCAACCAGTGGAGTGTTTGAGTCGATAGAAATCGTGTTGTCGGTGTCAGCAACTTTGCAGTATGCTTCAGCGCCTTCGAGGTGCGTGAATAATAGTACCGCGTCTTTTGGTAGATCGTAGCGTGGGTCTTTGAACCCATGAATCTTGATGCCGCCTTCAATATTTTGAGGCAAGTTGGCAACTGTGATGTGTGCTGGGTTTTCCATTAATTAGTCCTCCAGCTTGATTTTCTTGGTGATGTACTGAGTCTCTGACGTTTCAACGCCAGCTGGCAGTTCACCAGTCAATGTGTGCTGAGCTTTGATTTTGTCAGTGTCAGCTTTGAGTGACTTGAACTGATCGTCAAGCTCTTCGAGGTCGAGGACTTTGTAGTTCTTGCGAGTAGCAAGCGTGATGTAACCACTGATGCCGCCGGTAAGTTCTGGGTCAAGTTCGATACGGTCGACGCCGGCTGCAATCATGGCTTCCATGATCTGCTTGTTGGCTTCCTTCGCATCTTTTTCCATAGCCTTGAGTTGAGCTTCGGCTTTGGCATAACGCTTGAGTGCAGCGACAGCCTTTTTCGTGTTGGGATTCTTAATAATGCTTGTTGATTGGTTGGTCGTCATACGATCCTCCTTAAATTGTTGTTACTAGGTAGGTTGCCCCACCTTCATTGATAACCGTAGTACCGAGCGGTAAGAACGTAGGCATTGGCATGCCAGGTTTGACCTCTTCGTAAACTTTTACAGGTATTTTCACCGCACCCTCCTTTTAGTTTATGGTCAGCGTTCCTTGCTTGACCTTACAATTCTATCGCAGATATTTTATATTGTCAATATCTATTTTCGACCTTTTTTACGGTTCTGTCGTGCGCGCTTACGAGCCGCCTTGTTACGCAGACCGGCGAACCGACTAGGCGGCTTGATACCCTCAGTAATGACGTCGACAGCTTGCTCAAACGATAGCAGATTGCCATAGATTTCGCTCGACAGATCTTTTGCAATGTGAGTCAGGTAGCCAGCTTTTTGTTCTGGGCTGAGATCCTGCATTGCTTTGTACTGCTCACGATATGCTTCAAGCTCCTGTTCCAAACGAAACTTCGGGTTCGACATAAACTCGTCCCACCACCATTGCGGAGTCATCTGACCTTGCTGACGTGCGTGAGTCTCCTCGTGGCGCATCAGATATTTATCGATGACAGTCTGCTCGCCCTGTGGGACGTACAGTGTGTCGCCGTAAGTGAACACGACGTTTTCGTGCTTGTTGAGGTTGAACGCCTTTTTGATGATCTTGTAGTTAGGCGGATAGTCGTGGACTATTTTCATTACTGGAGCGTCCAGGTCTTCACGATAGTTGGCTGGGCTGGTGCGAGCTTAATACCTTTTGGCTGCTCGTACTTAAACGTAGCGATTGGCTTAGGCTGCTCGTTTTTGAATGTAGCAACAACTGTTGGTTGCGCTGGTTGTAACACGATGCCTTCCGGCTGAGTGTATTCGAGTGTTGCGACCGGCGTGTAGCCTGGTAGCAATAACTGACTTAAGATTAGTATTGTTCCAAACATTATTGGACTCCTGTTTTTTCTTCCAGCGTAAACTCTGCTGGATTAATTAAATATATCCGACCGTTATTCGTCGTGACCATGACGTTGTACTCGACAACTTCATTTCGCCAAAACTTCCACTTTGGGAATTTCTTATGGTCGACGCGGTAGGCTATTGAGTTGACGATATATTCGCCTTCGGGTAATTGTAAGTAATCGTTAATTGCTGGTCGCATGCTTTATCTCCTTATCGAACTTAGTTATTTCTGAGTCTAGCTCAAGAGCCGTCTCATTCATACCCACTAAGTATAAGCCTTCTAGTGAGCGAACACGACTCAATGCAACATAACCCATGCCAGGCGTGAACGCTTTGGTCAGGTCAATGATCGCAGCGTCCAGGCTGAGACCCTGCGACTTGTGAACAGTTACCGCCCACGCCAAGCGCAGCGGATATTGAGTGACGCTAGCAAGCTCACGACCATAATCATTGAACACGCGCCAAGTGTATTGCTGCACCGCAACCTCTTTGTCGTCAGTCGTCTGCACGACTGGGTTACCAGCATTGCTAAATCGAATGACCTTGCCGCGAGTACCGTTCACGAATCCGTCATCGAAATTGTTAGCGCAAAACATAACTTCAGCGCCGACCTTCAGCTCTAGCTTCTCTGGACACAATAGGTTTCGCTTGATTGCGTCTGCTTTGTAGCGGTCGCCAGTCGTACTCATGTAGAAGTTTTGAACTGGCTCATCGATCTTGTCGAGCATACCGAGATTCAGTTGGTCGACATTTATATTGTGCGTGAACAGGCGAGTGACTGAATCGTCATCAGGTAGTGGCACAATGCGATCGCGCAGCGTAGCGAGCGACTGGAATGACAACCGACCTTCGCGGCGCAGCTCGCGGAGGATACCTAGCAGCTGACTATCTGCGCCTTGGCGGTGCTGTTCTGTTAGGTAGCACGGCTCCGGCTTTGCGTCTTGCCACGCTTTAGATAGATGAACCCAGTCAATATTTTCTTCACGACTTACTGGTGGCAGTTGAAATAGATCGCCAACAAATATAATTTGCAGTCCGCCGAACGGTGCATTTTTATTTCGTAGCCAGCGAGCAACACGGTCAACCATGTTCAGGCGTGAACCGTGAAGCATCGAGATTTCATCAATAATTAGAATATCGCAGCGATTGTATCGTTCCATGAAGTCATCGTTGTAGCTCATGCGCTCGATCTCGTCATCGCGGATTGAATCTTTGATACCAAGTCCGCTCCAGCTGTGAATCGTTACGCCATTAATGTGGCTAGCAGCAATGCCGGTGCTAGCTGTGACCGCGATGCGCTTACCAGCGTCTCGCGCTTGCTCAATGAACTGATTGAGCGTATATGTTTTACCGGCGCCTGGTTCACCAGTCAGAAATATATTTGCTCCGGACATCATTTTGTCGATTGCGTCTTGTTGCGTCATGCTAGATTCTCCGATCCTTTGCGCTTATTGTAAGTCTTTGGTTTAGTTTTATGGAATTTGGCTTTTTCAGCAGCGAGCGTATCTTTGCTAGACTTGGTAAGTTTGAACTCTAGCATGCGTACCGGCTCATCGAGCAATGTCATTTGATCGTAGCTGCCGAGGATATAAACGTGACGCCATCGCCCTTCCCAGTTGATGTAGCCTCGCAACTCACCATTAGTTATTCTGCGATGTGCCATTATAGATCCTCCTCTTCTGCGCGCCATAGCGTCGCGTTAAAGTCTTGCTTCTTGCGTAAACAATCCCAGACTTTTTTGTCGACAGTTGATTTGACATTGAATAGGTAGTACAGGCATTTCTTGGTTTGACCATTGCGATGTGTGCGACCAATACTTTGTTCGAACTCTTGGTAGGAATATGTTGGTGAGAAATATACGGTGACATTCGCCCACTGAAGGTTGAGTCCGGTGCTAGCTGATTTGTAGTGTGCGAGCAGTACAGTATTTTTGAGTTGAGCATCAGCAGCCGGTAGATCATCGTGTTGCTCACCGTCGTAGCGCAATATTGTCTTGTCTGAACTTTTAAGTGCTTCGAGGATCGCTTTGCGCTCAGAGATATAGTTGTAGAAGATGATGATATTGTCGTCGGTGTCATTTACAATCGACATCAAATTGTCGAGCCGAGCCTCTGTGGTAGTTTGCCTGAGAACACTAAGCAAGCGACTCGAGTTGTCCATTAGCTCCTCGGTGCGTGGATCTTTTTTGGTCAGGCGTAATGTTTGGTATAGCTTGCTGGTCTTCGAGTCCATGTGAATATTTACGCCGATCATGCGCTGTGCTGGTAGCTCAGCAGCTTTGTCGCGGCTCAGTTTATAAGCAACTTGCTTCAGTTGAACTTCGAGCTGGTCGACGTTGACATATTTTACTAGCTCCGGAAAACCCTTGAAGTCTTGGTAGATGCAATAATTCTTTTTGAACTCTGTGATCCCTTTGACGTAGCCGAATAATTTAGAGTAGCCGGCGAAGTCAATCCAACCGTTCGGCATTGGTGTACCGGACAGTCCGATAAATACGCCACCGCTCTGTTTGATCTCGAGCAATGCTTTAGACTGCTTTGATTGTGGATTCTTGAGCGCGTGACATTCATCAGCAATAACGTCGTAGACCACGCCACCATTGCGAGCGCCGGTGAACTTCCAGTGGCGTGGTCGCTTCGTTTCACGATCCATAAGTCGTAGTGACTCATAACTGATATAAGTGATCTGCGGTCGCGTCCATAACATACCGTGCGCGCCGTCAGGGTAGACAGTATTATTGAAGCTACTGAAATATCGATCAGCTTCCTGTTCCCAGTCACCAGTACGGATCTTGCTAGCCGGCGCGACAATAAGTAGCGGTCGTCCAGTGTGTTGATCCTTCCAGTGTGCCAAGGACATGATCGTCTTGCCAGTACCGAGATCCGCCGCCATGATACAGCTAGATGGTAGTGTAGCTAGATATTCTTCCTGATATTTATATAGTTTCATTGTCCTGCCATGATCCTTATGATTAGTTTGCTTTGATTGAATGTCGCGTCTGCTAGTAGTGTAACGCCTATTGTCCAACCGATAATCGCGAAGGTCGTAAAGATCCGATTCGCCCACTTGCGTGAACCCGATACTTTGGTTTGCGTATTTTCGGTTTGCGAGTCTGAAGTCGCATAGGTTTGCGTGGTATTCCCTTGTCTAGTGTCGTCATAGATGTTCTCGATATTTTCCATTATTGTAGCTACTCCAAGGTGTCCAGTCCGTACCACCCTTCGATAGTGAGTACGCTATTTTGATATTTACTTCCGGATCATATAGTAGATCCAGATTGCCTCCGACCATATCAGCGTGAATTGAATTGATTTGCATCAGTCCGTAGTCCACTGATCCGTCACCATTGAGTCCAGCATTATTCCAACGCGTGACGCCATATGGTTGATCCGGTGTCTTCTTAGCTTCTGCCATGCAGATCGCGAACGCCATTTTCACGTCCCAGTCAAACTGTTTGACATCGTGACAGTCGCCGGTCTTCTGTACTGGTATAGCTGGCGGATCATTTACTGGCGCAGGGTCAGTCGTCTGCGCCACCGCCTCTATTTTTTTGTTTCAGGAGCTACGACAGTAGCAGTCTGAGCAGATTTGATCGCGGTCTGCATTTCTGCATTTCGATCAGCGTTGAACTTGAATCCAAGTCCGAAGGCGACAATCCCGACAACAAGTGCCACGATCACCATATCCTTAAAATGTTCGCCGCGAGTCTTGTTGTAGACCTTTGGTGCTTCTGTTGTTTTGTTGAGCTTTGACATCTTGGTAGATATCCTTCCCACCCTTGCGGGTTTTCGGGGCATATCTTCGAATTGCATTTGATAATCATCAAGTGAACTCATCGACTTACCCTCCTTAATTTATTTTGTTGACTGGGTTGTGAGACCCACTGGCGGCTCGACTGATTCAAGCCGCCTAGTGTCTCGCAATTAGTAGGGGAAATCTCCGACTGCGTACACGCAATCCTCGTCGACCTCATCATCTAGCTGGTCATCGCTGCGCTCTTCGTACACTCGCAGATTTGAAAATCCTTCAGCGTACCATTCATCACATTGTTCGATTGCTTCGGCTTTGGTACTGAACCACTCGTCGCAATTATCTGTGAAGGCGTGATAGGTAGTGACAATCATTCGAATATCCTCCGTGCGATATGCTTCTGAGTTGCTGCGCTCAGTTCTGTGAATTGAACTCGCTTGCCGAGGTGACGATTGTTGCCGCCGACATTATAGTTGCCTTCACTGAACTGACTGAAGCCGTCGCCACCTTCTGACAGTCCGAGCATTGTCCACCACTTACCGTCAAAGGTTTCCGCGTTGTCGTCGATTATTACTGTGTAGCGGTCGAGCGTCTTACCACCATTATCGAAAATGTCATAGATTTTCATGGCTAGACCTCCGACTCCCATTCCGTGAAATAGCAATCGCCGTCATCTGAATAGTGTTCGCTCCAATTCTCGTAGCCTTCCGCAAGGTCAGAGTTAAATGAAGCATACAGGCAAGGCTCCGAGCAGTAATACTCATCGCAACAGTACCAACCGACTTGCAAGGTGATTTCGGGTCTGTGGTCGTGTTGCTTCTGTGGCAATACATCGCCGCAAGTCTTACACTGTCGGTTTGCAAAATCTTCAGGGATTCCAGCGGCTTCCAATAGCTCCATGTCACCGCCGTCAATAAATGGTGCGAGTTCCTGCAACTCGGCAAGCTCGCCATATGAAATACGCTCGGCTTGCAGCTCTTCTCTCAGGTACTCAAGACGCGCAGCGGCTTGGGTGCGCTCGTCGAAACTGGACTTAATCGCTTGCGCTAGTGGTGCTATTGACCAGCTTGGATTATTGGCTTCTGAGCTGCCGAAGTTATCTTCGACATATTTGTGAATCATCTTAGTGAGTTGTGCGTCGTTCATTAGATTTTCCCTTCCTTGAACTCAGTGTAAAGATTAGCCATAGTTCGCGCTGTCAGGTGGCAGTATAGGCGGAAAACCTTGTCATCTGAAAATCGCTCGGCTTCTTCGTCGTTTTCCTGTAACAGTTCCTTAAGGTATGCGCGCTGGTCGTTATAGTAGACTAAGGCGCTGCCACCTTCCACCCAGTCAAGGGCAGTCTGATATATTGAGCGGTTGCCGTATCGCATGTAGTCAATCTGACTCACGAGGCAAGACAAAGGCGTTGCGGTTGGGTTTCCGTTGTCGCGCTCATATCCTGCGGTTTCCGCAAAGTGTTCCAATACATCAATGCGTAATTGATTGATGACCTGCTTGTTGTTAGTTCGTAGCATAATCGCCACTCCTTTATAGGTTAGTGCGATAATGTCCGCTCGACTGTGAGCTGTGTGAACCGTTGAAGCCGTACCGACACTGATTGCTCAGATGTTCCTAGTGGCTCACAGTTGGGCGAACACTATCATTTATATGATTTGGTGCTAGGCGTTCTTCAGACAGTGATATTGCAACTGTCGAGGTTAAGTTTCAGCAGAACCTTGTTTTACTGCAACCTAGCGATTTGGTTCATCGATGCTTTGACTTAGTAAGGCTCACGATGATTGCTTGCTTAGTGGCGTTCCTTGCTCACTAACCACCATTGTATAGCATGTCTAAAAGAATGTCAATAGGTTTTATGAAGATTATCGACATAATAGGAATGTAACAGAGGTCAACAGAGGTAGTCATATTAGAAAATGTTACACCTACTTGTCAAAAGTTGCAATGTAGCTGTAACATTATTTAATATATCGATGTTGTAAGATTGTAACAGTGGTAGAAAAGGACGGGAAATCCAAGCCGATAACACCTTAAAGACCTGTTACAGCATGACCTACTTCAACCAAATAAAAAAAAGGGATATGCCCTATATAGAAAATATCTCAGTATCAAAGATGTTCGTGTAACATTGCAATTCGTACAACACCACGATCACACCATGTATATATGACCCATGCATAACGCGCCTATATATAGGACGCATTGAGGCGTTGATGTGGTGGTATGTGGTACGCATGCACCATAATATATATACATGTATGTCAAACACTAACATGATGAGCGCGGCGAGCCGACGACCACAGCCCAGCCGGTCAGACACGTCATGTGATAGGAGGGGGGTGGGGTGTGTGTGACGTGGAGTCTGAGGCGTATAGGTCGACCCCTCGAATTTCAAAAAAATCTGGGAATAATTTTATACAATAATTACCCCCTCTTGTCCACTTGTAGTATTATCGACCCAGGAGGCAATTTGGAACATGTCAGAATCAACAAGATTGAACAGGATTATCAGACCGATGGGATTTGAGTACAGGCGAGGGCGAAAACACGCCGCGATCATCAGGCTCTCGGACGGCAAAAGGGTGTTGACTTGCAGTAGCACTCCAAGCGACCGGTATTGGTGGGCGAATGTGCTGAAGGATTTGGTGCGTTATGGACACGTCACTGATGAGCAGCAAATTTTATCGCTGAAAAAGCTAGCGCGATAGTGGTATAATCACGAGTGTCAAGCATTAGTGTAAAAAGGAGAATTTTTATGGCGGACGTAGACCACCCAAAGACCCATGTTGAAGATCAGGAAAACGTGGACTTGCCACGCACTCAGCCTGAGTCACCAAAGCGCGAAGGCATCGACCCTCTCACTGAGAGCGATACGATGTACCCAGCGGAAGACACGAAGAAGGTGTCGGAAAAGCAAACTAAAAAAGATAATTCGACCGAGCATGTCGCCGACAACTCGGCTCAAACGGTTGCCGACCAGACTGCATTGCAGACTCCAGGCGAGGGCAATGACGTTGTTTCAGATTCGTCTGATGACACCGCCGAAGATGACGCGCGCCGCGCTGATTCTGCCGACGACAATGTGAACGCTGATGGCAAGTTGCCAAAGGACGCGCAGATTGCTAACAAAGTTGGTTCAGATAAGGGCAACACCTCACCTTCCAACAAGCCGGCAACTGTCAACGAGCCAACCGACCCTAATGAATCTGCCAGCGTAACAGCTGACCAGACCACCAAGGCGAAGGGCGCCAAAGAGCCAGCTCCAAAAGCTGACGCCAGTGTTCGTCCTACGAACAACTACCCAAAAAACGAACTGAAGTAAGCGCTTCCGGAACGACCACCGGCGCGCGCTAGCACGTCGGACTCTCGATCTACTTAAATGCTATACTGAAATTGTGCCGGAGTTGTTGACCGGCACAGTCGTCGCGGTGTTAAGGTTGGACTGGTAAACCTCCTTGCAGAAACCCCCAATTATCTCGGGGGTTTTCTGTTATTATTAGGGTGTAAACGTAAGGAGAATTTTATGGCAACTCGATTTTCAAATGTCAATATTGCTCACATGAATCTTAAGCAGCTTCGTACTATCGCGCGTGAAGTAGCGGTCGCTCCGGCTACCATAAACAACACGCTCACCAGCAAGGCTACTTTGATTACTGCAATCAAAGCGAAATAGGGTACAATCTGGTTATGGAATTAGTACCCGAACCAGACACAGAGAACGTCGTCTATATCGACGAGTATCCTGAATTACAAAAGCGCGTATGGCTGCGCCGATTACATCAGCAACGGAACATGGGGCAACTCGCCTTATTCCAGTCTGATCCGGCGCAGCTTTTATTATTCCCTGATCCGGAATCGCCCGATGGAGCCTGACGACAAACCGAAAAAACCTTGGGGCGAAGACGATGAATAATCCCTATAAGCTAAACACTTGGCTCGACCCACTCATTCAGAACTATGAGGCGTACTTCGGGAAAACCGATTCGCCGGTCGTCTGGGAAGTAGGATCGCGTGACGGAAAAGATGCCGCCGAAATTGCGCTTCGCATTTATAATGGTCACCCTGATTGGTTCTGGACGAAGGCGGAAATCACGGCAGTCGAAGCTAACCCAGCTCAAGCCAAGATTATTGAAAAAGCTTTTCCTGAAATGACGGTACTTAAAGTTGCCGCCAGTAATCATAAAGGCAGCGCGCCGTTTGTAGTATATGAGGGCGACGAAGGTGCGGTCGGATCCAGCTCGTTGAACTTGCGTTGGAAGGAAGACGACTTACCGAGTCATCAAATTACTGTCGAGACTGATACACTCGAGCATCTTATCAAAGACGACAAGATTGATATTATGAAAATCGATGTTGAGGGTCACTCAATGGAAGTGATCGAGGGACTGGGCGACAAGCTCAACCGAGTTAAGGTGTTCCATATCGAAACTGAAAAATGGACGGACTCGAACATCAAGATGAAGGCGTTTATGTCTTCGCACGGTTATATGCTAGTTGACGAAACGGAGCAGTACGGTGGTATGCCGGATCAAGTCTGGGTTCGACACTAGGCAAATATTTCGGTACGGTTTGGGTCACCGACCCATTGCCATGCGTACCATGTCGTATCGGAATACTCCTCGAATCGGAGTTTCGATATTGGGATTTTGCATATTCCAAGAAGCTCGTCTTTTACTCCTAGACCGACCAATAGTTCCTGACCGATTTTGCCTTCCGACCACACCAGTCCAGAAGCGAACTCGATGGTTTCTTCCAAGCCTTCGCGCCAACCGACGTTGAAGTGGAAGAATTGCGAGTGACCGACTAACTTACCGAACGCATCGAACTTCAAAGCTATCTGTGCATAAGTGCGCTCATTTTTGACCGCGCATACTGCGTGACCGATGGACAGGTAGCCATCTTCATAGGGGATAAGTGGCGTTCCGTTGTGGATAAATAGGTCGTTATCGTCACCAATTACCTGACCGTCTTTGACGATTTGAGTTGGTGAATATACGAAATCGAAGTTTGGATTTGCGGTCTCAGTCGGTGACCAGTTCTTTTCGGCGTGTCCGAATGGACGACCGAGATCTTTGAGGAGTTTGAACGTACCTTTGTCGTAGTCGATAAGAATTTCAGCTTGACGCAATTTGAGTGAGCGACCTTCAAGCGGAATGATTACGCCGATTCCGTGCAAGCCGTCTTCGCGCCAGAATAGCCGGACATCTTCAATACCCCATTGGAATCCGTCGTAGTCTTCTTCACCCTTAACGAGTTTAAGACCCTCGATTTTCAGGGTCTTTTCTTGAAGTATACCAACGTGCAAAAAGTTTTCATAGCCGAGTGGGTGTGGAATACCGTTGTATTCTTTGTAGTTCGTGATGCAACTACGGATCGCTATGAATAGTCGACCATCTGGGTCGCGCGCAAAGCCTGGATTATAGTGGACGTCACCGACTTCCGCATCAACCGGAACAATCGTGACCGGTACTCCGATATTGTGCAGATGTCCGTCTTTTACTAATGTGTTTACGCTCATATGATATTATTAAAACACATCAACTCGACAACAGGAGGAAATATGCCAGACGAAAAAACTTACGGTCAAAAAATAGTAGGCTTGGATTTTAACCATGCCGAAGGTGAAACGCATGACGCTGTTCATACTGCAAAACAGCATTGTGCTGACCTGATCGATATGGTCAATGACCGTCGCACACCAGCCGACAGTCACATTAAAAATACGCTTAGCACCTGGGCGGTAACTTCATTATTGGCTGCTCAAATGGCAGTAGTTAAGGTTTTGACATGGAAGGACTAGGCTTTGCTGAAGTATTACAAAGTTTACATCGCGATCATAGTCGTAACGATGGTACTCGTTTCGCTCGAAAAGGCTGGAACGGTAATGGTCTTTTTGTTACTGCTCAATATCCTGATGCAAAATCTAAAATGGGGAATCCTTACCTATATATCGACGCAACGGCGCTTGGTGGTACGTTAAATCCTTGGGTTCCTAGTCAGACTGACTTGTTCGCTCTGGACTGGTACGTTGTGGAGGAAAAGTAATGAATGTAGCTTACCTTACCAGTATCCTCAAAACTGACAAATTGTCAGAAGTCGTCCTTAACTACGACGCGCCGCCAATCGATATGAACCTTGCAATTTGGGCTGGCGAAAAAGCCGGCGAAATCGAGACTGACCGCGATAACGACAAAATCACGATTCTTAAAACTCCGGTTCCAGAATCGGACGACGAGTTGCGCGATAAAGTTCTTCGTGTTATCCAGCATTATGCTGAAGGCGAAGCAAACATCACGCGTGGTCGCTTGAATACTCAGATCAAAGACCCAACCAGCGGCAAGGGCTACCCTTGGCACGAATACATCTGCGCTGTCCAACAGCTGATTGATGAAGGCACGGTTGTTCAAGAGGTTATTGACCTACCTGAGAAATCTGAGTGGAAGACCAGCAAGAAGGGTAAGAAGAAAAAAGTCATCATTCGCCCAGCTCACAAATTTGCGTTCTTATGCCTTCCAGAACACGGTGAAAATAACGCCGAGTGGAACGCTAAAAGCGTAAACGAGTATATTGCAGCAACCGAGGCTTAGGTGCTAGAATAAAGTTGGTGTAAAAAGCCACTTTGTCTTCTGTCATAAAACTGGGTGTAAAAGCCCAGTTTTTATTTTTCATACGCAGTTGTTTTTACATTCTTATGCTAAAATCAGAGTATGAAATCTAATACTTTGATAAAGGGGTAAGAATATTATGGCAGGACTCACTGTTGGTGTAGCGAATCCTGGTACGCTCAGCATGGGTAGTGTGCCAGCCGGATCTCGAGCAGGACAAGTTTATTGGACTGGGACAGACGGAAATATTTATCTAAAAACTAACACAGGTGTTAGCAATCTCGGTAGCGCTCAGCAAGCGCAGCCTTGGAACTTGACGCTAAATGGCGCTCAAGAAATCGCTGATCCAAATCCAGGCGGAGGCGGTGGTGGCGGAGGTGCAGCTCGAACTGCCCCAGCTGGCGGTGGTGGCGCAAGCTTCCCAGAGCTGAATCGTGGCGCAGTTAATAACACTCAGCTGGCAATCGATCAGATTCCTAGCCTGTTAGCTGCCGCTCTTGCAAACGAAGAAACCAGTTACGGTAATACGACTGCTGGCTTCAACTCCCAAGAACAGGCACAGCGCGGGACTTACGACAAGTCGACTGAAACGAACCAGTTGAACTATGATTCCAACTACATGGACTCAATTCGTGCCGGAATCAAAGGTTTCGGTAACATGCTTCAGATTCTTCGCGGAACTGGTGCTGCCGGTGGTACGGCTCAAGACAACGTGCAAGATGTTGTCGGTGGCGTAACCGCTAACGATATTCGTACTGGCGCCGACACTCGTAACACTAACCAGGGCGCGCTCGATGCCAGCCTAACTTCCTTCCTTACTGAACTCAAAGGCAAGCGCCAAATGGCTGATGATACTCGTCAGAACAACATTCGTGCAATTAACCGTGATTCAAACACTCAGCTTCAAGACCTTTACGGCAAAATGGCTGGATTCTACGGTGATGCCGGTCAGGTCGCTCAACGTGATGACTTCATGGGTCGTGCTGGTAGCCTTACTCGCGCAATCGGCGATAACAGCAAAGCTGTCGTCAGCCGTTACGACACTACTCCGGTAGCAGTCGCAGCTCCTCAGCTTACGGCATTTGCCGCTCCTGCCGCTCCAGATGTAGCCGCAGTTCCTCAAGATGGTCAAGTTGGATCCGGTATCTTCACTATGGGTCGTAAACGCACAGATCAGGTAACTGTACCAACAGCAGCGCCGGTAGGAGTATAAATCAGTGGCAATCTGGGACGCGCCACTGAACGCCGTCCGCAATATCTTCGGAGGAAATAACCAAAAGAAGAAAAAGGACGAAGAGCAACGAGTTAAATCCGTTGTCTCTGCCCCTGTGCCAAAAAACCCGAATACACCGACCAACGGTATCGTTATTAAGCAGCCGAAAAACAACTTCACCAGCGGTGCGGTTGCTTTGACGTTGCCTGGCTCTAAACCAG
>Ga0172380_10005246_pt1 | contig 15896 bp, 15 predicted proteins | sample Leawe162metaG_FD_119747 | JGI IMG/M metagenome (GOLD analysis project Ga0172380, IMG submission 119747) | Leachate microbial communities from a municipal landfill in Southern Ontario, Canada - Leachate well 162 metaG | ecosystem: Engineered > Solid waste > Landfill > Unclassified | place...
AAGAGCAGCAACGATAGCATCTGCCGGACCCAGCGATTTAGCAGCGTTAGTGACATCATCCAGATTGGCATGCAGGTAGATGGAAACGAGGGTTGCGTCGCGGCTGGCCTTCTCTTCGAATCCTTTTTCCGCAACCCTGCCGAGAAATTCGGTAAGAAGCCAGCCGGATGCAATGGTCAGAATGATCGCGATGACAAAGACGCGAAGATATGTGCTGTTCCGTGTCGATGGCCCGGATTCCATACTAGACAGTTCCGTGCGCAACGGCATCGTAATCACAGGGGACAGGCTCATTCAGTCGGCTCACGGCAACAGGGATGCCGATTTCCCGCTCTGACTGCCCGGATTTTTCAGCAAACTGTTCATACACCACCTCAAACAGAGAGGCGGTTGCCACAAACGCTTTCAACACCCGCGGATCAAAATGATGCGGAATGGTCCTGCCGTCCCCCCCGGTGATGATGCGCACTGTCGTGGCATGATCGAGGGCCGGTTTGTAGACCCGTGCATTCCGCAAGGCGTCATACTGGTCGGCGATATTCATGATTCTCCCCTCAAGAGAAATCTGCTCGCCGGAAACGCCGAACGGATAGCCGCTCCCATCCCATCGTTCATGGTGTGAAAGCGCGATCTGCCGGGCGATGCTGAACTTCGGATGGTCGCCGATAATTTTCGCCCCCATCACGGTATGGAGTCTCATGATAATCCACTCTTCCTGTGTAAGTTCACCCGGTTTCTTCAATATGTTAGACGGAATGTGGACCTTGCCGACATCGTGCAGGGTTGCCTGCAGCTTGATGCTCTGTACCCATTGCTCAGCATTGCCGAGCCGCTCCGCCACAATGGCGCAGTATTCGCCGACCCTCAGAATATGGTCGCCGGTGTCCTCGTCATTGGCTTCCGAGGCCCTGGCGAGTGAGTGCACCGTATAGGCAAACGCATCATCATCAAGCATTTCATCGAGAAGTTTGGTTCTGAGCAACATCTTGACCCGTGCCAGCACCTCGCCATGGTCATACGGCTTGGCAAGAAATTCATCCGCTCCTGCCTCGATCCCACGGATGCGGTCTATTTTGGAATCAAGGGCGGTAATCATGACCACCGGAATATGCCGGTATCGTTCATCCCCCTTGATCCGGCGGCAGGTCTCGAATCCGTCGATTCCCGGCATCATGACATCGGTGAGCACCAGGTCAACTGTGCGGCTGGCGATTATATCAAGTGCTTCCCGGCCATCACTGGCCTTAACGACCTCATAACCGGACGTGCCAAGCGTTCTTTCCAGAAGCTTCAGGTTGCCCGGTTCATCATCAACGCACAGTATTACAGGAATTAATGTATTCAAACGCCTCCTCCGGCAGTGGCTCTTTTATCCAATAACTCCCGTACGCTGGCCAAAAGCACGTCGGGCGAAACCGGTTTCTGGACAAATACGGTGTTGCCGTCAAACACCTTGCCATCCGCAAAAATATCTTTCGTGTAGCCGCTGACAAAGAGGACCTGCAAACCGGGGCGCAGCACTCTCATCTCGTCGCATGCCTGTTTGCCGTTCTTATTCGGCATGATGGCATCAAGGATAACAAGATCGATGCTAGCGCCATATTCAATAAACTTGTCCACCGCATCCTGGCCGTCTACCGCCTCAATCACCTGATAGCCATAGTGACCCAGCACATTTTTTGACAACCTCCGCAGGGCGGCATCGTCCTCACCCACAAGGATGGTCTCAGTCCCGCCACACAGTGGAACCGCCTTCTGAGCATCTTTTTCGCCTGCGAGTACCGATGCCTGTATGAAGGGCAGATATACTTTGAAGATCGTACCTATTCCGGGCTCACTGTAGACCGTGATGAAACCGTCATGCTTCTTGACGATGCCATACACCATCGAAAGGCCGAGACCGGTCCCCTCCCCCTGTTCTTTCGTGGTAAAGAACGGCTCAAATATGTGTAACTGCGTACCCTTGTCCATGCCACAGCCGCTGTCGGAAACAGAAAAAGAAGAAAATAAACCGGCTGTGCCATAGCCGTGGGCTTCTATAAATTCCTGATCCAGGGATACAAGCCTTGTCTCAATAGTCAGCATGCCGCCGTTCGGCATGGCGTCACGGCCATTGGTGACGAGGTTCATGAACACCTGTTCTATCTGCCCGCGATCGGCCAGCACGGTAAGTGGCTCCCCTGCGCAGGTTATCTTCAGCTCAATATCTTCCCTGATCAGCCTGCGGAGAAATGCTTCGTTTCCCTGTATTACTTTGTTGAGCTCGATTACCTCCAGGGTTACCGCCTGCTTTCTACTGAATGCCAACAGGCTTTTGGTAAGATCAGCAGCTCTTGTGGACGCTTTCAACAACTCTTCGACATAATGTTTAACCGGTTCGTTGTCGCCTGCTTTTGCCAGAATCAGATGGGAATATCCGAAGATTGCCTGCAGGATATTATTGAAGTCATGAGCCACCCCTCCGGCCAGTTGACCGACCGCTTCCATCCTCTGGGCCTGTCGGTACTGCTCCTCGACGGCGCGTTTACCCTTGCGCTCCTTGATGTCCCTCAAGCTGCGCTCGATGACCGGCACCAGACGGGCCAGATTACCCTTGAGCACGAAGTCGCAGACCCCAAGCTTGAGAAGTTCCACAGCCTTTTCTTCCCCCACGGTACCGGTAACCATGATCACTGGCAGATCGGGGAGCGCAGCCTGCAGAAGGTTCAGATTTTCCTGAAAGCTGAGTTGGGGCACGCTGTAGTCCGCCAGCACAAGATCCCACCGTTCCTTGCTGATTGCCTCTTTCAGCGCGTCAAGGGTGTCCACCCGGCAACAGGCGACTGACAGCCCATTCTGTTTCAGATGGCGCTCGACCATCAGAAAGTCGGCATTGCTGTCTTCAATAATCAGGATATTCAGCAGTTCAGACATACTATATTCACTCCTGCGGCGGCTTGTTGACCGCCAGCCAGTAGATGCCGAGACGTGCCACCGTTTCGGCAAATTCGGTAAAGTCGAGCGGCTTGCGCACAAAGCTGTTGGCACCGTCTTCATAACTTGCCAGACGATCCCGCTCTTCATCGGATGAGGTCAGAATCACCACCGGCTGAAGGCGGGTTCTCGGGTCATTCCGCAACCGTTTCAGGACTTCCAGGCCACTGACGCGCGGCAGGCCGATATCGAGCAGCACTATGGTGGGGACGTCATCGCCGCTACGACCGGCAAACTCACCTTCCCGGAACAGGTAATCAAGCGCCTGCTGGCCGTCGCGTACCACATCCACCTGATTGGCCAGATTGACCTTGCGCAAGGCACGCAGCATCAGCTTCTCGTCCTGGGGATTGTCTTCCACCAGCAGTATGGTTTTGTTGATGTTCATTGGTTGTCTCCTGTTGTTTCCCCCTCCCCTTTCGGGGGGGGGGTAGGGGGTGGGGGAAATTGCCAATTCCGACTCTGTTGGCAACTTCACCCACCCCTCAATCCCCTCCCGTCAAGGGAGGGGAGGCTCTCCCACGTACGGCAGCGAAAAACTGAACAAAGCTCCTTTATGTGGCGTGCCGGTCGCGTGGATGGTGCCGCCGTGGCGGTGCACGATGCGCTGGGCCGTGGCCAGACCGATGCCGATACCGGGAAATTCGTCCTGACGATGCAGGCGCTGGAATGGCTGAAAGAGTTTTTCGGCGTGAGCCATATCAAAGCCGGCGCCGTTATCAGCTACGCAGTAATAGCGTTCCGCCCCCCCCAACTCGCTATAGAAGCGAATGAGCGGTTCTGCCACGCTTGCTGTGTATTTCCAGGCGTTATCGAGCAGATTTCTCATGATCACCTCGATCATCCGCGCATCCCCTTCCCCGCTGAGGCCTGACTCAATCCGCCACGCCACAAGGCGCTGCGGCTCAGCTTTCTCCAGTTCAACACGGATACGATCCGCCATGACTGAAAGGTCTACCCGGTCATGGCGCAATTCCCCCCTGGTGCTGCGCGACAGGGTGAGCAGACCGTCTATCAGCTGTCCCATATGCCGGCTGCCGATGACTATTTCGTCGAGGTAGTCGCGCGCTTCCGCCTCCAGTTTGTCGCCGTAGTCTTCGATAAGGGCTTCACTGAAACCGCCCATGGCCCGCAGCGGAGCGCGCAGGTCATGCGAGACCGAGTAGGCAAAGGCCTCCAGCTCCTGATTGGCTCCCTGGAGCTGCGCAACTGTGTGACTCAGCTCCTGGTTAAGACCCTCAATCTCTTTGGCGGAGAGTTTTCGCGCCACAATATCCTGTTCCAGAGCAGCATGCGACTCGGCAAGTTTTCCGGACATGGTGTTGAAGGCCACTGCAACGAAGGAAAACTCGTCTCCGCCCGTGAGGGGGATCGTGTAATGAAGATTCCCGGCGCCGATTGCATCTGCGCCATTTTGCAGCTGCTTTATCCCTTTGCTGATTATGCGACTGATGGACCAGGCAACAACCATCATGAAGAGTGCAACGGAGACAATAACTGAGAGGGAGACCCACGCTGCGGTCTTCTGGGTAGACGCTATCAACTCATTTCCGGCTACCTGCAGCTTGCGGGCATCGGCAATGGTATCCAGGAATTTGAGCAGCAGTTGTGCCACCAGCCGGTTTTCGATCTCGATCGCCCCGGATGTGCGCGGCGCAACACCTCCGATGCCCTCCCGGTTGCTCAAAATCTGTTGAAATATGACCGAGCTCCCCTCCATATTTTTCTGTATGTCGGTAAAAATCTCCCGGTCACTCATCGAAACCAGATTGGCCGGTGCCGACTTCAAAAGGTCACTGAGCTGATTCTGCTTTAAAAACCATTGGTCTTTGGCCCGCTGGTCGTCGTTATTGAGATAGTCGTTTCGCAGCGTATTGCGTTCAAAGACACTGCTGACGATCTCGTCCGCCAGGTTCTTTGCCTTGTTTGCTCTGGCAAGCCGGTGCTGAGACCAGGAGACCAGAAGCGCCATAATTATGACCATGGCGGCAGATGCGGCTGTCACGATGTGGAGTCGGGTGCGGATTTTCATGCAGCCTCTGTTGAACGGCGACCGGACGTTAGTAATACATCCATATAATTCAGCTTTGTCACTACCTGGTTACTTCGGAATCTGGCAGAGAATGGCAGACTGATACGATTAGATGCTTTAATTAACGGATTGTCTGTCGGGAAAGTTTGATGGGGGGTGAAATATAATTATTCAGTGGATGTGATGCCGTGCAGAAGGGCAAACTTTACAAGGGAAGGAATATTATTGACACGAAGCTTCAACATAAGCCGACTGCGGTAGGTTTCGACGCTCTTGGGCGAAAGCAGCAGGATTTCGGCTATCACGGCGCTGGATTTACCCTCAACGACGAACTGAATGACCTCCCGCTCACGCTGACTAAGACTATCAACAGGACTTTTCAGGCTGGAACGGTGATCGAAGGAGCATGTCTTTGATGGGTCTTCAACCCCAACTCCGAAGTACTGATGACCCTTCATGACCGCACGTATTGCATTGACAATACAGGAGCCCGCGGACTCCTTGAGAATATATGCCCGGGCACCGGCCTGCATTGCCCGAAAGACGTGTTCATTGGTATGATGCATGGAGAGCATGACTGTCTTAATCGATGGCACGCATTCGCAGATCATGCGAGTTGCCTCGATCCCGTTCAATTCAGGCATACCGATATCCATGATGATGACATCGGGCCTGAGCGCCTCGGCCTGTGCCAGCGCTTCACGACCGTTCGAGGCTTCGCCGACGATTACCATATCACTCAGTGATTCAAATATTATCATTTTGAGGCCTTGCCGTACGACATCATGGTCGTCAGCAATCACAATTTTTACCGACATCTAGATATCCTCCAGCGGTAACTCAACAGACACAACGGTGCCTTTTCCAGGCGCTGAAGACACATGGAAATTGCCGCCAATCAATTCAGCCCGCTCACGCATAATTTTCATTCCCCACCCAGAGCCCCCCTGAATATGTGAGGACGATACGAGTAAACATCCATTTCCTTCGTCAGCAACAGTGAACCAGATCTTGCCTTCGGTTATCCTCAGCTTGATCGTCACGGCCTGCGTATCCGCATGTTTTGAAGCATTCATGAGTGCCTCTTGTGCAATACGAAAGAGAGAGGTCTCTTTTTCCAGTTCCATTCGGGGAAAAGCCTCATCTGCCTGCACCAACACCGTAATACCGGTGCGTTTCGAAAAGAGATGCGCGTGCCAGCGAAGGGCGGCGACCAAGCCAAAATCGTCCAGCACCGGCGGCCGCAGGTCAGCCATGATGCCTCTGACGGTGCGACTTATTGCTTCAATCAATTTTCCTGAATCCTCAATCCTTTCAATGAGCTTCTTCGGCGCGTCTCCTGTCATGCTATCGTTGATGATCACCATATTCATTCCCAGTACAGTCAGGTCACGACCGATCTCGTCGTGCAGCTCCACAGCGAGCTTTTTCCTGAGTTCCTCCTCCTTTTCAATCAGGCGTCGGGTGTAACTTCGCAGGTCATCTTCCCCCTGCTTGCGCGAGGTGATGTCGATCAGAGCAATGTGGCATTCCTGCCCTGATGCCGCAGCCACGGCCTTGATCTGCACGAAAAGCGAAAGGCCACTCTCATTCCGAAGCGCAACTTCACATACCTCCTTGCCCCGGTTGGCAAAGACCGTTCCGAGGAAAAAGGTAAAGGCGGGACGATACGTCTCTGTTACAAACTGCTTGAAACATCGACCGAGCAGCCTGGTGCGTTCGATACCGAGGTAGCTGGCACCTCTGAGGTTCACTGCGGAGATATTCCCGTCGAGGCAGAGAGTGAAATAGCCGACCGGGGTGAAATCGTAGATGTCGGTGTACTTTTCAAGTGACCTCTCCAACTCGTCCCTTGCCTGGAGGAGTTCTCTGTTCTGCATCTCCAACTCGATCTGGTGAACCTGCAGTTCGTGAAGGAGCCGTGGCATCTCATCGTCCCTTTGCAATAAGACTTTCTCAGAAGCTTTCGATTCCAGCTCCTCTTCAGCACAACTGCGCAGATCGCTTGCTGCGTGATTACTATTTCCTGCATCGGCCTTGAGATTCACAAAATAATTCCTGTGCTCATTCACAGAGCAGTATGGTGTCTTACAAAACTTTCCGTCCCTGTATGACGCGTACCAGCACCACAATTATTGCAATCACCAGTAGAATATGGATCAAACCACCCATCGTATACGCAGTAACCATACCTAACAGCCACAGCACAATAAGAACTACACAGACAGTCCATAACATAACATTCTCCTTTTAACGGCGGCTTTCTGCAGCATTAGCCTTTGCCGTTTCACCACTCTTGAACCTTATGAAAACTCGGCAAGACCCGCCGAAGCGGGTCTTGCCGGCTCAAGCCTACTTCTTCCCGTTGTATAATTCGGCCTTGATTTCATCCAGAGCTGACAACACCGGCTTGAGAGATGCTTTTAATGCGTCCAGATTCTGGACGGATTTATTGGCGACCGGGGTTATTCCTTCAATCCCTTTAGGGGTCAAGTCGTTTGACAGATACATCTGGATTTCCTTCAGATCAGTCAGATACGCATGATACGAGCCCTTGATTCCTGCACCAGCAGCAGGGACCTGAGCATAGACTTCAGCTAATCTGCTCCGGCGCTGTTCGCTGAGCTCACGAATCTCTGAATTGGTAAAAGCATCACCCTGTTTTTCCCACTCGGCAAAATATTCCTTGCTGTGCGACTTCATCTCATCCAGGCGTTTGAGCACCTTTTTGCCCTCTTTATCGAGCTTGGCGAGATTGTCAGAATAACTGTCGAAAGATTTTTTCAGATCGGATTTTTCTGACCTGACAAGGAAGTCAAGTGACGCAGCGGTAACATCAATCTGAACGGTCATTTTCCTGATTTCACTGTCCACATCACGTATCGAGTTGGAGGTTTTGACGGATCGATCCATGCCGGTAGATGCACAGCCTGCCATAAATGGAACAGTACCGAGCAACAGCATGGTAAAAAATGGCAGCAAATGTTTTCTGAGATTCATGGTGTTCTCCTTTGGTTAGCGTGAATAGTTGATATGCGTGATTACATCCCTCTTCCCCTCTTCCCCTCTCCTCCAAAAACATGATTTCTTCATCAACTCTGTTATTTCTTTGTAAGGCAAATGGCATACCAAGAACCCAAGACAAACATAAAAACCGACTAACCTATTAATAACAACGCATTAGGGTGACTAGAGAGGATTCCGGCAAAACAGGAATGAATTTGAGAGCCCTCAGCATTTGGCGGAACTTCAACATATTGAGGGAGCTGGTAAAGAAATACAGAAAATATGGAGGGAAACGTGATTCATATTCGAAGAATTAATTCTATTTACGTTCTCTATTTGTATTGAGCTACCGTTACACACAACGGCTGCAGAGTCCCCTGCATCACGAAACCGACTATGAAGTGCACAATGAGATAGCCCTGCATAATCGTCATCGTAATAATTGCAGGTAGACAACCAAGAATTGGTTAAGATTATGCAAAGGGTGAAGCACGTTGGCCATTCAAACTCGAAACAGATATCATTGTTGAAAATTGCACTCTGACAATTCCAACAAAGATATACTTTTTCAAAAGGAGTACGGCATGAAAAGGATATTTTTAGGTGTATTGGCCATGATGATGCTGGTCATGACTGGTTGTGGAGGAGGAAGTGTTGAAGTGGTTGTTCCTATTGAACCCGCTATATATCCGCCTTCAATCACGTCATACCAGTATTCCAAGGACACGGTCAGGGAGTTCGTTAACGGGAGTATTAATTTTAATGCCCCGGATTCCGATATCGACTCTATGACTGTTGTCGTCTTTGACTCAAGAGGATACGAAATAGCCCGAACAACGGCGGCTCTCAACCTCCCCGGAGTATCCCAGGGGACAGTTTTATTCAGTATTGACTATGTTACCTACCCGGCAGACAAGTTTACCTTCAGCATTTACCTGACAGATTTCAACGGATATACGTCCAATCAGGTTGTAGATACGTTCTGGGTACCATGAGTATAAGTCGATTCAACATCGGTGAAATCTTTTTCAACTGACGCATCAAGTGGTTCGTCAGCATATTGAATAATACACAATTTCAAAATTTGAGTAACACATGCCGAATTTCTCCGACAATACCCGGATATTCTTTCTTGATGTGGATGACAAATTATAGAAAGAAGGTATGCTTTATTCAATGCGGGCCCACGCGAGTGGCAATTCAATAAAAAGGAGAGATCCGATGGCTACAACCAAGAAGAGTGCAGTGAAGGACCTGAAAGCGACAACCGCCACCAAACCCTTACCACAGAAGGCTTCAGTCAAAAGCAGCAGAGTACTCGAAGTAAAAAACAGTGAGGAACTGGTGGCGGAGAATATCGCCGCGCTTTCAAATGTTGCTGCATCATTGGAAGTAACAATGGAGATGCTTGTTCAGAAGGTTGCGGGAATGGCACACCATATAATTGCGACTGAAGAAATTCTCGCGGAACTGGTTGCTTCGAACGGACTTAACCTGGCCCGGGTCAATGCCCGTATCAGGGCTAAAATCGCTGCCGGAACTGACAACAGTGGCAACCCAAATCCAGCGATTGACGTGGCCGCTTCCATTGCGTCACCGCTTCCTCGGTGACAACTGCCTTTTATTAATACGTAAAAGCCCTCTTTCCGAGGGCTTTTTTATTGTTTTACGATTATCAGAAATGCTATTTTACGCTTAGAATTATATTTTAGAAATTCGGAATGGGCCAACGTGCATCTATGATTGTCTTTTCAAACGGTATCCAGGCAGAGGCTGTTATTTTTGATTTCGACGGAGTTATCGTTGATACGGAACCACTTCATTATGCAGCATTTCAGCGAACATTAGAACCGCTCGGACTTCATTTCACCTGGCTGGAATATGTTGAAACCTATATCGGGTTTGACGACAGGGATGCATTCCGGCACGCATTCTCCTCAAAAGAAAAGGCACTCAGCCAGGATGAGTTATACCAGCTGATTGAGAAAAAAGCTGCGTTCTTCGAGGAGGTTATCCGGTCAGGAGTCTCTGCATATCCAGGAGTTTTGGATCTGATATCGCACCTGAACGCAAATCGAGTTCCGCTGGCAATATGCAGCGGAGCTCTCAGGACCGACATCGATCCCATCCTGACCATGCTCGGTATCTCGGACTGTTTCGATGTAATTGTTACCGCCGACGATGTTGCTGCAAGCAAACCTGACCCGGAATGCTATCAACTCGCTTTCCAGCGCCTTCTTTCTTCCCATCAAACCGGCTTCTCCAAAGATGCGACGCTTGCCATAGAAGACACCCCTGCCGGAATATCCGCTGCCAAGGGTGCCGGATTAAAGGTCTGTGCCGTCACGAACAGTTATCCCGCCGACAGGCTGGACCAGGCAACATTTGTTACAGAATCGCTCTCACTTCTTATGTAATGTTATATACTGCAGACAAAATCACTTTCTCTCAGCTCACCCGGATTACGGAGCATCATCTTCGCAACCTTGACCGAAGCCGCTATTCCTGCTATTAGATACATTTTCTTTCCTGCAGAATATAATCAAACTCCCCATTCGGAGGTACTTGCGTGACATTTCAAGATCTTATCCTATCCCTGCAAGGTTATTGGGCCAAACAGGGATGCATCATCCAACAGCCATATGACACTGAAAAAGGCGCCGGCACCTTCAATCCGGCCACTTTTCTGCGCGTACTGGGTCCCGAACCATGGAACGTGGCCTACGTCGAACCTTCCCGTCGGCCCACTGACGGACGGTATGGCGAAAACCCCAACCGGCTGCAGCATTATTACCAGTTTCAGGTCATAATGAAACCTTCGCCGATCAACATTCTTGATCTTTACCTGGATTCGCTCCGTTCCTTCGGACTCGACCCCGCCAAACATGATATCCGCTTTGTTGAAGACGACTGGGAATCACCAACTCTCGGCGCCTGGGGACTGGGGTGGGAGGTCTGGCTGGACGGGATGGAAATCACCCAGTTCACCTACTTCCAACAGGCCGGCGGAATCGATCTGAAACCGACTCCGGCAGAGATCACCTATGGATGCGAACGCATCGCCATGTATCTGCAAGGGGTAGACAACGTCTATGATCTGGAGTGGGTCAAGGGGATTAAATACGGCGATATCCACCACGAGAGCGAGGTTGAATTTTCGCGTCACAATTTCGAAGAGGCCGATGTTGACATGCTGCTGCAGCTTTTTTCCATGTACGAAAAAGAATGTCTGCGTCTGGTTGAAAAAGAATTGGTACTGCCGGCCTACGATTACGTCATGAAATGTTCCCACACCTTCAACCTGCTTGATGCGCGCGGAGCAATTTCGGTTACGGAGCGCGCCTCTTATATCGGCCGGGTCCGTGGGGTAGCCCGCGTCTGTGCCGAAGGGTACCTGCGGATGCGTGAACGCCTGGGCTTCCCACTGCTGAAAGGAGGTGTCACACAATGAGCACCAAAGAACTGTTTCTTGAAATCGGCTGCGAAGAAATTCCGGCCGGGTTTATACCGCGTGCTACTGCGGAAATGAAGGCAATCATCACCAAAGAGCTTGCCATTGCCCGTCTTTCATTCAGTGAGATAAAAACGCTGGCTACACCGCGGCGTCTGGTTCTTGTTGTTGAGGGCATTCCTGCGGTCCAACCGGACGCCGAGATTACCGCCACCGGACCATCGCTCAAAGCCGCCTATGATGCCGCCGGCAAGCCGACCAAGGCTGCAGAAGGCTTTGCCCGCGGACAGGGGGTTGATGTTGCTGAGCTGCAGACCATTACCACCGACAAAGGTGAGTACCTGTTTGTCAGCAAGCAGGAGACCGGTCGCCCGACCTACGAGATTCTGACCGAACTGCTGCCGGCATTGGTCACTAACATCCCCTTCAAAAAATCAATGCGCTGGGGTGATCAGGATGTGCGTTTTGCACGGCCGATTCATTGGATTGTGGCACTGTTCGACGGTACCATTGTCCCCTTCTCCTTCGGCACGGTTGAGAGCGGTAAAGTCTCGCGTGGCCATCGCTTCATGGCCAACACGTCCTTCCCGGTAAATAATTTTGCCCATTATCTTGAGGAATGTGAGCGGCATTTTGTCATCCCTGATCCTGAAAAGCGCAAGGAGATCATCCGCCGCGAAACGCACCGTGTAGCCGTGGCTGCAGGTGGACACCTGTTACCCGACGAAGAATTGCTGGAGCAGGTATCCTATCTTGTTGAATACCCAAGCGCCGTTCACGGCACATTCTCTCCCGAATTCCTGAAGGTCCCCAAAGAGGTGCTGATAACCTCCATGCGCAGCCACCAGCGTTATTTTTCGATTGTAGATGCCAACGGAGGCTTGCTCCCCGGTTTTATTACGATCAACAACACCCTGACCGAAGATCCCTCAGTCGTCGTCAAAGGGAACGAGCGGGTGCTGCGTGCCCGTTTATCCGACGCCCGCTTTTTCTTTGAGGAAGATCAGAAAGTTCGTCTGGATGATCGGGTGGAATCGCTCAAAAAAGTAGTCTATCAGCAGAAACTGGGCACTTCATTTGAAAAGATGGAGCGTTTCAGGTCATTGGCTGAAGGACTGGCTGACCAGCTCAATCCGTCTGTCAAAGTACAGACAGCGCGCGCTGCCTGGCTCTGCAAGGCCGACCTGGTTTCCGGCATGGTGTGCGAATTCCCCGAAGTCCAGGGAGTCATGGGGCGAGAGTACGCACTGCTGGAAGGCGAAAGTGCCGATGTTGCCAACGCCATCTCCGAGCATTACCTGCCGACTCAGGCGGGAGGCGAACTTCCCGCATCGGATATTGGCGCCTTTGTATCAATTGCTGACAAACTGGATACAATCTGCGGCTGCTTCGGTGTCGGACTTATCCCGACCGGCGCTGCCGACCCGTATGCACTGCGCCGGGCAACTATCGGCATTATTTCAATCATTCTTGAAAAGGGATACCGCCTTTCGTTACGCTCATTGATAGACGACGCCCTGAACCTTCTGTCAGCTAAACTGACCCGCCCGACAGAGCAGGTTGCAGGCGACGTACTGGAATTTTTCCGGGCCCGCTTTGTTAACCTGCTGGGGAGTTCATTTGCCATTGATGCCGTAGATGCCGCAAACGCTGCCGGATTTGACGATCTGGTTGACGTCAGGGCCCGTATTGCGGCTTTGGCCGAGTTTAAATCCCACCCCGATTTTGAACCATTGTCCGTGGCGTTCAAGCGTGTCGGCAATATCATCAAGGAAGGCGTTGACGCTCCGGTTGATCCGGCCCTTTTTCAGGATGATGCCGAAGGTGGTTTGTACGAAGCGATCCAGGCGGTAAAAAGTTCTGCTGACAGGTTGATTTCCCTGGATGCATGGCTGGACGCTCTGACCGAAATTGCCACGTTGCGCGGACCGGTTGACCGTTTTTTCGATAACGTCATGGTGATGGCCGAAGATCCGCGCGTACGGACGAATCGATTGGCGCTCCTGACCACTATTGCCCGATTGTTCGGCAAGATTGCCGACTTTTCAAGGATTGCGTAACCACTATCGCCAACCCGGATTGGTACCAAAGAGGAAAATCAATGTCATTTACTCTGCGCATTATTATCGGCAATGCAGTAGGTATCATTCTCACAGTCGCAGCAACCGTCGTCCTGAACCCCAACGGTCTGGTCTGGATAGATATTTTGATAGGCGCTATTGTACTTATTGCGATGTCGGTCGTACTCGGAATTATCAGCAGCCTGGCCTTCAAACCTCTCGCAGGAATAGTCACAGCGCTTGAAAAGGCGGCTGGCGGCGACCTGTCAGTCAGGGCAGATGTCGCCGGGGGTGAAGAATTCAGGCGACTTGCGACCGCCTTCAACAGCATGATGACTGACATGAACAAGGCCATGCGCCAATTCTTTTCAGTTGCAGACACGGTACGTGACTCTGTCGTACTGGTGCGTTCTACAACCGATGCGATGGCTTCCGCCGCCGAAGACGTTGCAATTCAAGCCAGCACGATCGCCACTGCCAGTGAAGAGATGTCAGCCACTTCGGGCGACATCGCCCGCAACTGCCTGTACGCGGCAGAGAGCGCCCAGAAAGCAACCGAGCAGACTCACAGCGGATCTCAGCTTGTACAGAGCAGCTCACGCCTGATGGAAAACATTGCACAGCGTGTAAATGTATCGTCCCAGACTGTCGAAGGTCTTGGACAACGATCCGATCAGATCGGTGCGATAGTCAACACGATTCAGGACATTGCCGACCAGACCAACCTCCTTGCGTTGAATGCCGCGATAGAAGCTGCCCGGGCCGGCGAGCAGGGACGCGGTTTTGCAGTCGTCGCCGATGAAGTCCGTGCTCTGGCGGAACGCACCACCAAGGCGACGAAAGAAATTTCCGCCATGATCAAGGCGATTCAAAATGAAACCCAGAGTGCCGTCGGTTCCATGTCTGAAGGGGTAGATGAGGTCAAACGGGGTACAGCTGAGGCGGCGCGTTCCGGTGAAGCGCTGGAAGATATTCTGAATAAGATAAATGACCTGACGATGCAGATCAGCCAGGTCGCTACAGCCGCGGAAGAACAGACAGCCACAACTCAGGAGATCACCACCAATATTCAGATGATCACCGACGTTGTGAATCGGAATGTAGAAAATGCCCACAGTACAACCCGGGCAACCACCACTCTTTCCAGGGAAGTTGACAATCTCCATGAACTGGTCGGGCACTTCCGCCTGTCAAAGGCGCTTGAGTGGGACTCATCATTTGCGACCGGTGTCTCCAAATATGACGATCAGCACAAAGTCCTTTTCAATATGGTCAACGATCTCGCCGATGCCATGCAGCAGAAAAAAAGCAAGGAAGCTGTTGGTCGCGTATTGAACGGCCTGGCCGAGTACACGGTCAATCACTTTGCCGATGAGGAACGCAGCTTCGCTCAAAGTCACTACCCGGAAGAGACCCAGCATAAAGCGTTGCACAAAAAATTACTTGATCAGGTTACCGAACTGATCGGAAAATTCAATGCCGGCGAAACACTCATAGCACAGGATGTCATCAATTTCCTGCAGGATTGGCTGATCAACCACATCAAGGGTGTCGATAAACGTTACGGCCCCCACCTTAACAAGAGCGGTATCAAATGATTGCAATTATCGACTACGGCATGGGCAACCTCCGTTCCGTACAAAAAGGATTCGAAAAGATCGGCAGCGAGGCAGTCATTACCAGCGACCCGCAGGTTGTTCTTCAGGCCGAAAGGATTGTGTTGCCCGGCGTCGGCGCTTTTCGCGACTGCATGCACAGCCTGGAGCAGGGTGGATTTGTCGAACCGATCCTGAAGGTTATTGCCGAAGGAAAACCGTTCCTGGGAATCTGCGTCGGAATGCAGCTCCTGTTTACCGACAGCGTGGAGTTTGGTCATTATAACGGACTGAATGTCATTCCCGGCCATGTCCTTCGCTTCCCGGACCAGATGACGGTAGCAGGAGAAAAGCTGAAAGTACCGCAGATGGGGTGGAATCAACTTGCTTTCAAGCACCGCCCACCGGTTTTTGATGGGATCGAAGACGGCAGCAACGTTTATTTCGTTCACTCCTATTATGTCAAACCGGATGATGACCGTGTAATCGCGACAACAACCGACTACGGGATCGAATTCTGTTCTTCGATCTGGAAGGACAATATTGTCGCCACCCAGTTCCACCCGGAAAAATCGCAGGGAATCGGCCTGCGGATCCTGAAGAATTTTGCGGAGTTAACATGATCGTAATACCAGCCATCGATTTGAAAGAAGGAAACTGCGTCCGCCTGGAACAGGGGCTGATGGAAAAAGATACCGTATTCAGCGACAACCCGGGCGAACAGGCGCATGAATGGGAAATTCAGGGGGCCGAACTGTTGCACATAGTAGACCTTGACG
>Ga0172380_10005247_pt1 | contig 15893 bp, 16 predicted proteins | sample Leawe162metaG_FD_119747 | JGI IMG/M metagenome (GOLD analysis project Ga0172380, IMG submission 119747) | Leachate microbial communities from a municipal landfill in Southern Ontario, Canada - Leachate well 162 metaG | ecosystem: Engineered > Solid waste > Landfill > Unclassified | place...
AGTTACAAGCTTTTCAATAAAAGGTTTTAATTCTTTTGCTTTTGGTTCTGTTGTTTTTATTTTTTCACGTACTATCAAATTAAGTGCCAAAGAATTAAGCAAAGCTTTTCTTTCATTTTTTTCTCTTCCAAATTTTCTTTTACTATTGTGATGTCTCATATATTTTAAATTATTCTTTCAAATTAAGACCAAACTTACCAAGAACTTTTTTAATTTCTGTAATTCCTTTTTCTCCAATACCTTCTACTTCAAGTAAATCTTCTCTTTTCTTTCTTGCAAGACCTCCAAGTGTTCTAATGTTTGCAGAAGTTAAAGCATTTAAAGTTCGAGTAGAAAGATCCAAACTATCTGTTCTAGTCTTTAAAACATCAGTAAAATCATCACCTTTTTTCTCTTCATCTTTTTCTTTTTCTTCTTTATTTGAGGCTTTCTTTTCTATCTTAATTTCTTCTTCAGGTTCCTTAAAATCAATAATAGCCTTGAGTTGATTTATCATTATTTCAATACATTTTGAGAGAGCTTCACGTGGAGTTAATGTACCATCTGTCTCAATAGAAATTCTTAAACGATTATGATTTGTTTTGTCGCCAACACGCATATTTTCCACTTCATAAGAAACTCTACGAATAGGAGTAAAAATAGCATCTACGTTTATTGTACCAACATCAACTTTTTCTTTCTGCAAAACTTCCTTAGGAATAAAACCTAATCCTTTCTCAATAGTCATTTCAATATTTAAATTAACCTTTCCTGTAACAGAAACTATATGATGCTCTGGATTTAAAATTTCTACTTGTCCACTAGTTTTTATATCAGATGCAGTAACATCTTTTGGTCCTTTTACTGAAAGTGTTACTATTTGAGGTTCATCAGATAACATTTTAAAACGAACTTTTTTCAAATTTAAAATCATCACTATCACATCTTCTTTAATTCCATCCATTGTTGAAAATTCATGAGAAACTCCATCAATTTTTATAGATGTAATACTAGCGCCCGGCAAAGAAGAAAGAATAATTCTTCTTAAACTATTACCTAAAGTATGACCATATCCAGGATAAAGACCGTCTATTTCAAATACTCCCTTATTTCCTTCTTCCAAAACAACACGTGGCTTAGAAGGCATAATTATTTTATATTCAGGCATATTTTTTATAAAAAATTTTAATAATAATAAAAAACAAATTCAAAAAAATTAACGACTATAAAATTCCAGCACAGCATTTAAATCAAGGAATGTTTCTGTATTTTTAGGTTTTGCTAAAACCTTTCCTTCCATCTTAGTTGGATCAAATGAAACCCACACTGGCGGATTATAATCTTTAATTTTTTCAACTATATTTTCAAAAACTTTTTTTGCTTTAGACCCTTCACGAACTTTTATTATATCTCCAATTTTTACTTGATACGATGGAATAGTAACTTTATGATCATTAACGATAAAATGTCCATGAGAAACCATCTGCCTAGTTGCACGTCTACTATTTCCAAGTCCCATTCTATAAATCACATTATCAAGACGAGACTCAAGCTCTTCATAAAATTTTTCTGCAGTTCCAGCACCTTTTATTTGCGAAGCTTTTTTAACATAATTTGAAAGCTGACGTTCATTTATACCATAAGAAAAACGAATTTTCTGTTTTTCAACAAGCTGAGCTCCATATTCTGAAAGAGCTTTTGGTCTGCGTGCTCCGGGAGTTCCAAACTTTCCAGAAGCAGAAGAAAATTTAGAAGTTTGACATTTGTCGTAAACTCCTGGACCTAATCTTCTACAAATTTTAAATTTTGGTTTTGATATCATTTTAATTTACTTTATTTATAACTTTATACTCTACGAGGTTTTTTAGCCTTTGGTCCATTGTGAGGTACAGGTGTAACATCTTTTATAGAAGTAATTTCTATTCCATGAGCCATGAAAGCTCTTATTGCTGGTTCACGTCCAGATCCAACTCCTCGTACTACAACATCTGAATCTTTTACTCCAAGCATTTCTGCTTTACTCCCAATAATATCGCCAACTTTAGAAGCCGCAAATGGAGTTCCCTTTTTTGCTCCCTTAAAACCAAGAGAACCAGAACTTGACCAAAATAACGAATTACCCAATTTGTCTGAAAAAAGAACTTTAGTATTGTTAAAAGTTGCATCAACATGCAAAACACCAGAAGTTATTTTTTTCTTTAAAATTTTAGTCTGTTGTACTACTTTTTCTTCTGTAGATGTGTCTGTATTTGATTCTGTTATAATTTTTGTCTTTCCCATTTTAATTAATTTTATGTTTTACTTTCTTTTCTTTTACCTGAAGCCATTGTTTTCCTAACATTTCCTCTTACAGTTCTTGAATTTGTTTTAGTTCTTTGACCTCTAACTGGTAATCTCTTCATGTGACGAATTCCTCTATATGTTTTAATATCTTTCAATCTTTTAATATTTGCAGAAACTTCTCTTTTTAAATTTCCTTCTATGGTCATTCCTTCAACTATGGAGCGAATTTTATTTTCTTCATTTTCTGTCAAATCTTTAGCACGTTTACCATAATCAATACCTACTTGATCTAAAATTTTACGAGCTGAAGAAATACCAACACCAAAGATGCATGTTAATCCTACTTCAAGTCTCTTTTCATTTGGTACTGTTATTCCAAGAATTCTCATAAATTATTGTTTTTGCTTATGTTTTGGATTAGAACAAATTACTCGTAAATGTCTTTGACGTTTTACTATTTTACAATTATCACAAATTTTTTTTACTGCTGATTTAATCTTCATAAAAATATATTTTAATTCAAAACAAGATAAAAACAAGGGAAAACCCTTATTTTTCAATATTCTTTTACTTTTTAAAAACCGTAATTACTATGATACACTATTATTAAAAAAATTACAACCTTTTAACTATTCTTCCCTTTCCACCATAAGGGTCGAGAACAACTTCAACAGAATCCCCAATTAAAACCTTAATTCTATGCATTCTCATTTTACCACTAAGATATGCAAGAATTTCTTTCTCATCTTCTTTTTTATCTTTAATTTTTACTCTAAATAATGTACTTGGCAAAGCTTCGGTTATAAAACCATGCACTGTTAAAATATTTTCATTTTTTAGATCACTCATTTTAATTTAATAATTCTAACAAAATTAAAAATAAACGTCAAATTAATTAGGATAATTAACTATAATTTCTATATCTTTACTTTTATCTGGAAATGAATTCTTCCAAGCAGGATCAATGTCAAAATCTGCAGAAATAACATTCGGATATTGCGTTAATATTTTATTAAAATCTTTCTTTTTCTTTCCTAAAAGATCTGCAATAAGCAAATCTTTGTCAAAATTCCAAATAATTTTTGAAGTACCAGACAAATTAAAATTAATATTTTTTACATCTTTAAATGAAATAACTTCTTTATTTGTAATTGAAAATGTTAAATCACTAACATTAAATAAAGAAACATCTGCATTTTCATAATCCTCAACATTATTTTGAATAATTTTTTTTGTTAATTTTTGTTCATTAAATAAAAATCCATAAAGTGTACCTTTTATACTCACAGGCACTTGATTATTTTGAGATACAAAACTTGCATTCTCATTATTTATATTTAAAAAAACAGCATCTTTAAACAAAATAAAACCACTAGGAATCATATCTGTTATCTTTTTTAAAAGTTTTTCTCTAAGAGAATTTTCCAACTCATTAACTATAGCAACCTTTTCTGTATCAGAAATCTGATAAAACTTGCCATTAATGCCACCATTTATTTCTCCTTTTGATCTTGCATAAAACTTATCATATTTAGAACTTCCTTTAAAACCAACAATCTTAAAATCAAGTGGCGCACTATTATATCCTTCTCCAGCATCAGAAGCATATATCCCAACCTCTATAGAACCCGGTTTATCGCCAATCATTCCTGGAACTTTTATTTTTTCTTTAGTTTTATAAATTTTTCCATTTGATCCTTCCAACCGTGTATCTATATCAAGTGTTTGAGGGAGAGAACTGAAAGTATTATAAATCACAACAACACCCTCAGCTTTTATTGATAAATCTTTTTCTTCATCAACTTGCACTATTTTACTTTCTTCACCAGAAATAGCCACTAAGTCAAAAGATAAAGTGCCACTATCGTTAGAATCTTTTATAGCTGAAAAATTTTGATCTAAAGATAAATCTTGTACTTTTGGATTAATTGTAATTTTTACTCCAGAAAATAAAAAAGAAATTGCAAAAAAAAGAAAAACAATAGAAATTAAAGCTACCAACCAAAGAGAATATCGTGATCCTTTATTACTATTATCTTCTTCTGTAGATTCTGGCTCAGAAAATTTTGAACGAGAAAATATGCGAGATTCTGGACGTTCAACTCTTTCTTGAATTTTATCATTTTTCACAATTTTAATTTTTATCATATCTTGAAGTAAATTTTTTGACATAACTATATTTTAACAAAAAGACGATTAATGTAAATAGATTCAATGGTAAGAAATGTATCACGATGTATATTTTCCCTAAAAGTTGCAATTCCATGAAGTTCTTTAGTATTTAAAGAAATTACTTTAAATTTTGACTGTGTCATAGAATATTGATTAAATTCTTCAGTTTTAATAATTTTTGTAAAAAAATCGGCAAAATCTTTATCTGCAGTTAAAAAAATATTTAAAGGAATAGAAATATTATTTGAAACATTTGATAAAGACTCTTGAAAAATTTTAAGCCACTCATTTTTTAATTTCTTTATCACTGGCTCAAATTTCTTTTTTATTTGTTCTTCCATATGATCATCTTTATAAAGTGAAATAAACGATTTAGCTTCATCTAATGAATAATTAAAAAATTTAGCAATTCCTCGTATTATAAAATTACGTCCAATTGGAAAAGAAACTGATCCACACAATATGTCATTTTTTACTATAGAAATATCAGAAATCTCTCCACCAATATCAACCAAAAGAAAATTTTCATGATACGCAAACATATCACGAATTAAAGAAAAAGATGCCATGACAAAAGAAGAAAATTTTATATCTTTTGAATGAAAGTACCTGCCTATCGTATATTCTATTCTCTTAAGAATTTCATTTGGACTCATTGAAATAAAAACGTTCATTTCAAGCTCTTTGATTTTTTTATCTAACGGCTGATCAACAACATAACCATTAAGCATTGTCTTCATATTTTTTAATTCAATTGGTCTTACCTCATCATTTTTTATTAAATGTTCTTCTTCAAAAAAACTAATTTCCTTTTTAATAAGACTGTCAGCGAGTTTTGAAGTAAATATAAAAGGAGCATTTTTTTCTAATTTAATAGTTCTGGTCTGAGAAGCATACAATAAAGACGAAAGAAAACAGAAAGTTTTATTGGGTTTACCAAAACCCTTCATGCAAATTTTATTTGCCACAATATCAAGAGATTTCATTGTTGAAGATAATAATTTATCAAAATTAACTTCACTTTCAAAAACTATTGGCTCACTAATAGAATAAATAATTTTAGGAATACCAGAATTCTCCATATTAAAAAGTGCACCACCAACAGAAGAAGAACGAATATCAAAAATTAAAATAAGATCTTTTTTCTTTTTTGGTTTTGAAAAAATTCCCATAATATGATTATATCATAAAGAAAACTACAGAAGTATAGCTTTTATCCTACGTACACCTTGAGAACTTGCTTCTTCTTTTTGAATTTTAAAAGTTCCCAATTCATTAGTATTTAAAACATGAGGACCACCGCAAAATTCTTTTGAAAAGACTTCTCCATTTTTTTCCATAATCATATAGACTGAAACAACATCAGGATATTTAGTGCCAAATTCCATTTCTGCGCCAATTTTTTTAGCTTCCTCAAGTGGCATTTCTTTTTTCACAACATCAAGTCCTTCTTTTATTTTTTCATTTACTAAATTTTCAACTTTTTTCTTTTCTTCATCTGTTAATTTTCTATCAAAAGCGAAATCTATTCTTAAACGCTCGTCTGTTATATTGCTTCCCTTTTGCTTAATATCTTGATTTATAACAATTTGTAAAGCTCTTAAAAGCAAATGGTGCGCAGTATGAAGTTTGGTTGTCTTTTCACTATTACTTGCTAGTCCTCCCTTAAACATACCAGCTGAAGCAGTTTGGGAAAGTTTTTGATGCTCAGCCATTTTTTTATTAAAGTCTTCTAAATCTATTTTTATTCCTTTTTCTTTAGCAAGTTCCAATGTAAGCTCTATGGGAAAACCATAGGAAGTAAATAAAACAAATGGGTCTTCTCCTTTTTCAAATTCTTTTAATCCGAGCTTGAGGGTTTCATTAAATTTTTCTTCTTCTTTTTTTATCTCTTCATTCATCGTATTTAGTTGTTGTTTAGAAAATCTAACCGCTCGTCTTATTAGCCGTCTTAAAACATAACCAGCTCCAGTATTTGAAGGTAAAACTCCATCTTCAATTAATTTTTCGGAAGCTCTTAAATGATCAGTAACAATTCGTTTTTCTTTTGTTTTTTCTCCATTAAATAAATCCGTATCATAAACACTTTCTTTTTTTTGTATAATAGAAACTAATCTTTCAAAACCCATTCCTGTGTCAACTCCCAAAACTGGTAATTTTTTTAATTCAACTTCACCTTTATCTAATTGCTCTCTTGAGCCATCACAAAAATATTCATTAAAAACTATATTCCATATTTCAACATCTTCACCTGATGCATTTTTGCAATATATTTCAGTAGTTGGACCACAAGGACCAGAGTCCCCTGTGGGGCCCCAAAAAACTTCAGCTCCTTCTTCTCGAATATCTTTTAAGCCAAGTTCTTGCCAAATTTTCTTTGATTCTTCATCTTTTGGGACATTTTTACTACCTTCGTAAACTGTCACATAAGAAATTTCTAAATTCATTTCTTTTGTAATAAATTCATACGCATATTCTATTGCTTCTTTTCTTCCATAACCACCAAAAGAAAAATTACCTAACATTTCAAAAAAAGTTAAATGTGTATTATCTCCGACTTCATCTATGTCGCCAGTGCGAACGCATTTTTGAACTGTTGTAATATTTTTACTTCCCAATTCTTTTTCCACTAATTCTGGGTTTAAATAATATTTTTTAAATTGTTGCATTCCTGCAGTCGTAAAAAGAACAGATGGATCATTTTCTGGAATCAAAGAAGAAGAAGGCATTATTTTATGCCCTCTATTTTCAAAAAACTTTAAAAACTTTTTTCTAATCTCATTTGCTTCCATACTAATTTTAATTAATCATTTTTCTATTCGTCATCACCTGAAATTTTTCTAATTGGCTTTTCAAAAATATTCATAGTTATAAAAATAAGAAGCACTAAAATAGTTGCAATAATTGCTATATTATAAAGTCCAAAACCTGATGCCATACCTATGCCAGCTGTCACCCAAAGACCACCAGCAGTAGTAAGGCCTACTAAACGTGAACCTTGTAAAATTATCGCACCTGCACCCAAGAATCCTATACCAACAACTATATTAGAAGCTATCTGTGCTGGGTTAAAACCACTTCCAGGTCCATATTTTTGAGCTAAAACTTCAGAAATAATTATAAATAATGCTGCACCCATTGAAACTAATGCATGAGTCTTCATACCAGCTTCTTTGTGAACCAAAAGACGTTCAGCGCCGATAAACATACCTAGAACTAAAGCAATAACTAATTTTAAAATAATGTCGCTATTTTGTGTAAAAAATTGTGTCATGTTTATATTATATAATAACTCCCCCACCTAAACAAACATCTTTATCATAGAAAACACAAGATTGACCAGAAGCTACTAATACTGGTTTTTGAAAAATAACCTCAACTGTACTCTTCCCAGTAATTTTAATTTTACAAGGTAAAAATTCTCCATGATAACGAATTTGTACTTTATAGTTTTTGTTCTCTTTTGGAATTTCATTTATCCAATTTACATTTTTAATACTTAATTTAATATCCGTGCTCTTTTCAGTAAAATTTTTGTTTTGAGACACATATAAAATATTTTTCTTTATTTCTTTTCCTATTACATAATAAGGGTTATCATTAGGTTTCTTTTTTGTAATAGTAAAACCGTGACGCTCACCGAGCGTATAAAAAACTGCTCCATCATGAAACCCAATCTCTTCTCCTTTTTCATTTAAAACTTTTCCTCTTTTTTCTTTAATATAATGTTTCAAAAAATCTTTTAAATCTACAGCTCCTAAAAAACAAATCCCCTGGCTGTCTTTCTTTTCTGCAACTGGTAATTTAAACTTTTTTGCCAATTTACGAACATCTCCCTTATTTAAATGTCCCACAGGAAAAAGAATTTTTGAAAGTTGTTCTTGTTTTAAAGTCCAAAGAAAATAATTTTGATCTTTAGATGGATCAACTGCTTTATTAAATAAAAACTGAAAATTCTTTTTTTTATGGTCTGGCTGGGATAGGGATCCAGGAATCCGAGGACCTAAAAAAAAGGAGTTTTTAGTTTTTATTTTTATTTGAGCATAATGTCCCGTAGCCACATAGTCAGCACCCATGGAAATAGCTTTTTTGAAAAATGCACCAAACTTTACTTCTTTATTGCACATAACGTCTGGATTTGGAGTTCTGCCAGCTTTATATTCACTAATCATATAATCTGCCACTTCTTTTTTATAAACATCTTCCAGATCGAAAGTAAGGAAAGGAATATCTAAATGCGTCGCGACGCGCATAGCGTCGCGACGCTCTTCTTCTTCATTACATTTTAAAAAATCTGGATGCCAAGTTTTTATAAAAACACCAACAACATCAAAACCTTGCTTTTTTAGCAAAGCAGCAGAAACAGAAGAATCTACTCCTCCAGACATTCCTACAAAAACTAACTTTTTCTTCATATTTAAAATCTACAAGCTCATCAACTTTTTGTAAAGCTCAAATGTCGCGCGAGCATCCGAAAGAGCAGAATGCGCATTTTCATTTTTTATATCAAAACGCTTACACATCTCACGCAAAGAAAAATGATCCAAATCTGGTTTTCTGTGAAGTTTCGCCCAAGCAATAGAAATAGTATCTAATTTGTGATAATGCATTGTATTGGGAGACTTTAATTTTGCAAGATTGTATTCCAAAAAACCCGAATCAAAAGCCACATTCTGCCCAACCATAATGCAATCTTTTACTTTTTCAGAAAAAACTTCCATTGCATCTTTCAAAGAATATCCAAACTCCCAATCTGCTTTATTGTAATGATTTATTTTTAGAGCAATTTTATCTGCATTTTCAATATGTTCCGGTTTTATTTTTAATTCAAATTCTTCTAAAATTTCCAAATTTTGATCAACAACAACACAACCAATTTCAATAATCTCATGTTCTATCATATTAAGTCCTGTTGTTTCTATATCTATAAAAGCTAAATTATGTTTTCTCATATATTATATAAATTCTGATTGATAACATTCTTTACAATAAACTATTTCTTTTCTATCTGGGCCAATAGCAGTTTCAAATTCATTGGGACATGGCTTGCCTCCATGAAAATGTTTAATTGTATTTTTATATTCCTTATTACTTGATTCTACTCCATTACACATACATTTTCGATGCCAAAGTTTTAATGGATTAATCTTTTTTAATCTCTCGTAATGCCTACAATTAGGACACAACTTTGGTAATGCTAATTTCATTGAACGATATAATATTAATTCATTCGGCAAAATTCTAAATGCAGTTGTGCATTGCTGATTACAATCTTTCCCATTATGTTCACATTCTATAACTTCGTTTAATATAGAATCATCTACATCATTAATGTGATCTGGTAAATTTTCTGGCTTAATTGTTATTTTATAGTCTCTTTCTGTTTGTTCATTCCATTTAAAACCTTTTTCTAATGCTTGTTGTTTTGTAAGTGGGAACCATTGATGAGCCCATGATTCATTGTATGCCCACATAGCATGTTCTATTGGAAAAAAATCGCCATATTTAAAAACTTTTCCATCTTTATCAATATAAGGCATTTCATCCATATGCTTTTTTATTTTTTCTACCATTTTAAAATACTCCTCTTTTGAATATTGCTTATTGAGTATGCAATATTTTTTATGTCTTAATTTAGCACAACCAAAAAGATTGCTTCCGGTAAAAATATTTTCTGAATATTCTACATCAATTGAATCATGAATTGATCTAGAAAATAATGTTCTTTGAGATCTAGTACTTCCAGAAGTTTGATATAAAAGTTCAGAAGTATCACCACCTAATGTAAAATCATAACTATCCTTTAGCAACAAACCACCATGAAAAATAAATTTACAATTTTGCACACCGTGAGTTGCAGAAAAACAATTTTTACAATTTTTTGCATTTAGTATATCATCACCAGAAATATTCTCAGCATTTTTAATTAAAGCAAATTTTCTAGGTATACTATAATAAACTTCCATAAATTTTTCTTTTGCTTTTTCTATAATTTTATAACTTCCTAAGTCCCATTTTTTAATTTCTTTATTATATTCTTCCTTTGTATATTTTTTATTAAAAATACAATATTTTTGATTTCTTAAATTCACACAACCAAAACAACTCGTGCATCCTAGACAATTAAACATAAAAGAACAATCTAAACATCCATCAGTAAAATATGCAAATTTTGTATTATATAAACCACCTGAATTTAAAATTTCATAAACATGATCAGCATTTATTATAAAATCTGAATCTAAAGAATCTTTTGTAAAAATTGGTGTTAAGGAATAATAACAATTAATTGATTGAATACCACTAAAAACATAAGTGCAATTTTTGCAACGATGAATTCCATTACAATATTTACAATCAATTGAATTTACCATATTTGTAGCTTGGCATGGAACAACTTGTCGTAATTCATGTAATTGTTGAAAAAATGGTTTATTAAAATCATAATCTCTTCCATAGTCTGTGCCATCCCAGCTATCACTCCACCAACAAGAAGAACAGTAAACTTTATATGGTGTTTCAGGAGAAAATAAACTCACAATACTTTTATTGCATTTATCACATTTATCTTTATAAAGAGTTCTTTCTGAAATATTAAGAAGTCTATTCATCAATCTACAATCTGGGCACCAAGTTGGAGCTGGTACTTTTATTTTTTCGTAAAAATTAAAATCTTCTTGTTCTATGACAAAATCTTTTTTACAATTTTGGCAATTTTTAATTTCATTTTTCATACGATTTAAAATTCTTGTGCCACCAAACTTTTACTCTAAATTTAATTGTTTTAACAATTATTGGAATTAAATATTTAAAAGACTTTAATTTTAATAAAAATTTTCTCATTTTATTTCAAGTATTTAAACTTATTTTGTTTATGCTCTTCAAAAGTTTTAGCAAAATGAATTATGCCTTCTTTGTCATGCAAATAATAAAAATAATTTGAGCTCTTTGGATAAATCGCAGCTTTTATAGCCTCAAGACCGGGATTACAAATTGGACTTTTAGGTAACCCTTTTGTTTTATATGTATCTGGTGCTGCGTCTACTTGAAGTGGCATTCCTTTATTAATTCTATTCCATAAAATTCCAGAAATAATTTCCCTGTCAGAGTCTCCCTTTGCTTCTCTTTCAATAATTGAAGCCATAATTATAATATCTTTTTTAGATCTACTCAAAGAAATAGAAAAAATATCAGCAGTTTTCCTTTCAAAATTTTTACTCATATATTCTAAAACATCATTTTCATTTGAATCGGTAAAGAAAAAATAAGTATCTGGAAAAAGATATCCTTCTTTATCTTTCGCATCTAATAAAAACTTTTCTTTATTAAAATAAGATAATTTAAAAGCAAAGACTTCAGAAATTTCAAAAACATTATATCCCTCTGGAATAGTGGCCTTAACTGGAGCTAAATTATGCTCACCCTTCGAAACTATTCTTGCAATTTCAAAAACTGACAATCTTTTATCAAAAAAATAATCTCCTAAAACAAGATGTTTTTCTCCACCATAAATTATTACAAAAAACTCAAAAGCAATTCTTGAACGAATTATTTTATTCTCTTTAAAATCACCCGAAATAGATCTAAGACTTGCTCCTTCTTCTATATTTATTATTTTTCCTTTTGGAAAATTACTAGGTGCACTTAGAAACAAAAAATAGAAAAACAAAAAAAATAAAATTACACCACCAACAGAAAAAATAATTATTTTTTTAAAAGAATTATTTTTAGGTAAATTATTTACAATATTAATTACCTCATTTGATGAAGAGAAATTTTCCATATATTATATTGGTAAATTTGTAGGTGGAGAAGCTTCCTTTGACTCTATACGTTCTAAAGTAGGAACTTTGAGTATTTGACCAGGGAAATGCCAAATTGTTGCTATTTCTTCAGTGTTTAAGACAAATATTTCGGAATGAAAATAAGGTTTAAGCCACATAGAAATAGGCCAAAAAATAGTATTTTTATTAAAAAGTTTATGTCGAAGTGGAGGATGAAAAAATGTACGATTTCTGTATTCATGAAGCATTCTATTTCCAAGCATCATAATTGTTTTAGGAGAAGCTAAAAAATATCCGCCATATGCATCTGCTTGTGTTGAATTAAAGCGTGAAAAACCATTCAGATTAGGATTTTCATATTGACGAAAAATAAGACGAAGATTCTTTCGACTATTGTATTTAAAATCTTCTTTTTTCGCTACATAACAAGCTCTAATCCCAGCATCAAAACCAAGTTTAGATATTTTATTTTGAACTGCTTCGGCTTTCGCAGCCAAAAAATCTGGTGGACGACCAGACTTAAGAATAGAGCCGTCAGTTGCTCTTGTTTCAAATTTTGTATAAGGATATATTATTTTTTCTAATTCATTTTCTGATTCTTTAATCCAGTCGTGATGCTTAAACCAAGTGCCTTTAGTTTTAAATTTTTTCTTAGAAGGAGTAATAACAATTTGTAGCCACATTTGCTCCCCTTTTTGAAGTGATCCAAAAAGTTCTATTACTGGAGAAATTGGATCAACTTTAAATTCCTCTTTTGGATCTTTATCTAAACCATAATCAACATAAGTTTTTATTGGATATGCCTCTTTTTTTGATAATTTAAATTCACATCCCCATAAATTCCAAGCGCTTTTAGGTGTTATCTCATCAACTCCAAAAGTATAATCATCAACTACTTTGACTTGAGATTGAGGATATTGAGCATACATTTGAGTTTCAATGAATTCTTTTAAACGACTAGGAGTACGAATATAAAAATGCACTTGTCCATCTATGGAAACTATTTCAAGAGAAAACCAAAACCAAACTGCTCCTTGCCAATATTCTTCTCGTCCACCCTTAACGCTAAAATGATACAAAGCATTTGTAATAAAAAGTTCCATTGATTTAGGTGATCTTATAACATCACGTGGTGGCACAATCTCAAGTAATATCCAGTCAATACCAGAAATAAAATTCTGACGTATGTAATGAAGCCAAAGTTTCCAAGCAATAGTACCAAATAATACAGTACCCACTAAAGACCAAAACCACAAAAGCCAAGGAGTCGAAAATAAAAATGCTATACCTGATATTAAGAATGAGGCAGCATTGTAAATAAAATAAGCTATGGAATCAATCATAGCTTATATTTTAATACAAAATCACAACAAAACAAAGTAAATTGTGGATATATTATTTTTTTACATTAGAAGGAATCAAAGTATTCCAATCTCTTTCAACAGAATTAAAAAAACCTAAAATAACTAGTATTATTACTATACCTAAAATAACTATAAAAATATGAACAACACCCTTATTTCTTTTCATTTAAAAAAGTTAAGATAAAGAATAAAAACCATTTTTATTCTTTTTGAAATACTTTGGATTTTGAATATTTACTAAAATAGTATTTTTTTTGAAATATCTTTCTTTCATTACTTTTTCTACGATATCTTCTTTAGAAAGAGGCCCTTCCTTTTTTAAAATATCACGAATAACTTCACGAGCAATTCCAGTTTTATATCCCCATTCAGCAAGTGCATAAAGTCCACGTCCAACAAGAACAAATCTTGAATCTTTTATAAGTTCATTGTGACAAGTTGCATAATGAGTTTTTCGTCCAAAAGTTTTTGAAATTGCATCCGCTACTTCTCTAAAGTGCATAGGAGATCCGTGACGTCTCATAACCAAAAATGCATAATCTTTAACTCCACGTGTGTGTACATTTGGAGATGTGGATTTTCCCCATTCTCCTAACGGATTTTTAGAAACAGACTTAGACATTGATAACCATCTTCGAGCAATTTCTTCATTTCTGTATTGATCAGAAACATCTTTCATTTGATCAAAAAACTTTTTAATCATTTCACTCTCTGGAACGAGATCTTCATCTTTTAAACTTGAATAAAGTTTTTTTAGAGAATCATGTACTTTATTTGCCATTTCATCATCAACACTCCAACGTGAATGAAAATGATTATCTTCCTTATGTTTTTTAAATGAATCACCAAGTACTAAATAAAAATGAATATGGTTCTGTGTTGCTTTATCTTTTGATACATGAGACAAAAGTTCATGTTCAGCAACTATTGAACCCAAAGAATGTATTAATTTTTCCAATTCATCAAAAGTAGCCTTTTCTGATTTAAAGGCTTCAGATTTTTTTATTAAAGTTAATGCTGCATCTTCTATTTGTCTTACACGCTCTCTTGTAATACTATATTTCTTTCCAATCTCCTCAAGAGTTTTTTTCTTAGAATCAGCAGTCAAGCCAAAACGATTCATAATAACATCAGACGCACGATCATGAAGATGTGATGTTATCTTTTTTGTAACTTGTTTTGGTTTGAATGAAATTGTTGACATAAACTATAAAAATTTATAATTAATAATGAATTTATCTTGTCTTTTAATTATACACGCACTTAACATGATGTCAAATGAATATATTTAATTTTTTCCTTCCCTGTTTGCTTTTGTTCGATCAAGCTCTGTTAAATATTTTTTTCTAAGACGAACACTATTTGGAGTAATTTCTAAATACTCATCTTTATTAATAACTTCAAGCCCACGCTCTATGCTTAAAACAAAAGCAGGCTTTAAAAACAAGGCTTCATCAGTCCCTGAGGCACGCATATTCGTAAGTTGCTTGCCTTTTGTGGGATTTACTGACATCTCTTCTCCTTTCAAAACATTACCTATAACCATTCCTTCATAAACTTCAGTTCCGTGTTCGATATACAGTATACCACGTTCTTGTAAATTTGCAAGTGCAAAAGCTACAGCCTTACCAGAAACCATAGATGTCATAGAACCATACTCTTTCTTCTTTATTTCTCCTGCATATTCTTTAAATCCAATTACACGTGAAGACATTATGCCTTCTCCTTTTGTATCTATAATAAATTCTCCCCTATATCCTAAAAGTCCACGCGTTGGTATGTCAAAAACAATTCTAACAATATTTTCTTTCTCAGTCATGTCTTTCATTATTCCTCTACGTTTACCAATTTTTTCAATAACTCCCCCAGAAGATTCTACAGGAACATCAATAACTAATTCTTCATAAGGTTCTGTTTTAATTCCATTTTCTTCTTTCAAAATAACTTCTGGTTGAGAAACTTGTATTTCAAATCCTTCTCTGCGCATATTTTCTAAAAGAATTGCGACATGTAATTCACCTCTTCCGTAAACTTTAAAAAAGCTTGGCCCAAATTTTTTACTTCCTTGGTCAGGAGAAAAATCAACTTTTAATCCAACATTTATTTCAAGTTCTTTTTCTAATCTTTCTTTAATTTGTCTTGAAGTTACAAACTTTCCTTCTTTACCAGCAAACGGAGAATCGTTTACTAAAAAATTTAAAGATATTGTCGGTTCATCAATCGCAATATGTGGCATCAATTCTACACTTTCATCTTCACAAACAGTTTCACCAATATAAATATCAGAAACTCCAGAAAACAAAACAATATC